>Ga0079226_10000223_pt1 | contig 37832 bp, 28 predicted proteins | sample Poulit2014_FD_76345 | JGI IMG/M metagenome (GOLD analysis project Ga0079226, IMG submission 76345) | Agricultural soil microbial communities from Georgia to study Nitrogen management - Poultry litter 2014 | ecosystem: Environmental > Terrestrial > Soil > Agricultural land | place: USA: Georgia...
AGCCGGAGCAGCGGCCCTGATATCGAAGGCCAACGGCGCGCCCATAAAAAATGTTTACATTTATTCAAAGCCCGAGTGGACAGCGCTGGTTACAGGCGAGGGTTCAGGCGTCAGGGAAATCGCCGACCTGAGGGGCAGGAAAGTTGCCGCAACCCTGGGGACCGACCCGTATATTTTTCTGCTGCGCGCCCTGAGCGCTGAAGGCGTTCCGGCCAATGAGGTGGAGGTGGTCAACCTGCAGCACGGCGACGGCGCGTCATCGCTGACAACCGGCGCGGTGGATGCCTGGGCGGGCCTGGACCCTCACATGGCCCGGCTGGAGCTGGAAACAGGTGCCCAGCTGTTCTATCGCAATCCCGACTTCAATACCTACGGATTTCTCAACGTCAGGGAAGACTTTGCGGAGAAGTATCCCGAGCACGTCAAACGGGTCATAAAAGCCTATGAAAAAGCCCGCAAGTGGTCGATAGAAAACCCGGAGGAGGCCGCCGCGATTCTGGCCAGGGAGGCAAGAATCCAGGAAGACGTTGCCTTCATCCAGATGGAAAGAAATGATTTCTCACAGGCTGTTCCCGGCCGCGTGCAGCACGATGCCCTGCTGGAGGCAGGAAGAATATTGCAGGCGGCGGGCGTGATCAGGGCCGAACTTGATCTTGGGCAAATTGTTGAAAGCCTGATTGAGCCGTCCTTTGCGAAAGACGTCGTCGTCACGGCAGCTCAGGAGGCGGGAAATGGCTGAGCGGGCACAAAATCTGGGCGTTGCATTCAAGAACAGGCGAACGGCGCGCCCCGGCAGGTCGCGCCTGTGGCGGGCCGGGGCATGGAACCCACTGCTGCTGGGAAGCCTGCTGCCAATTGCGCTCATCATTCTGTGGGAAACATTGAGCCGACTGGGCGTTTTCCCGGCCTATCAGCTGCCGGCGCCCCTGGCGATACTGACAACCATCAAGAGCATGGGGCAGGACGGAACGCTGTGGACGCATGTGGGAATTACAACCTACAGGGTGTTTGCCGGGTTTTTGCTGGGCACGGCGGCGGCAGTGGTTTTGGGGTCGGTTGTTGGCTTCTACCGGTTTTCGGAGCGGCTTTTTGACCCGCTGATACAGGCGTTTCGTTCAATTCCATCGCTGGCCTGGGTGCCCATGTTCATTTTGTGGATGGGGATTGGCGAGGCATCAAAAGTGACAATGATTGCCGTGGGCGTCTTCTTTCCCGTCTACCTGAATATCGTCAGCGGCATATCGGGCGTGGACAGAAAGCTGATTGAAGTCGGAAAGATGTATGGGCTGAATACCGCGCAATTGATCGTCCGGGTCATATTGCCCGCCTCGCTGCCGTCGTTTCTGGTCGGGCTGCGGAGTGGCTTGGGACTTGGCTGGATGTTTGTGGTTGCAGCCGAGCTGATGGGCGCCAGTCAGGGGTTGGGCTATCTGCTGGTGCTCGGGCAAAACACGCTGTCTCCGGAAACCATCATTGCAAGCATTGTCCTGTTTGCAATCGTTGGCAAGCTGACTGACTGGGTGTTGAAGGCGATCGAGGCCAGGGCGCTGCATTGGCAGGATCGAATTGGAAAAACCTGAAAGAGGTGTTGTGGCATGGGTCTGGAATTAAGAAACGTGGGTCGGACATTTGACGGCAAGGCCGCCGTAAAAAATGTGTCATTCAAGGCAAGGCAGGGTGAGGTTATCGGTCTGCTCGGAACGAGCGGATGCGGAAAAAGCACATTGCTGCGCGCCCTGTCCGGCCTTGACGGCGCTTATGAAGGCGACATTTTCATCAATGGGCAGCCGGCGAATGGCATTGGAGGCACGACAGGGTTCATCTTTCAGGAGCCGCGCCTGCTGCCGTGGAAAACGGTTTTGGACAATGTCATTTTCGGGCTCAAGGGCGACAGGAAGGCGCAGCGCGCCCTGGGAAGAAAATACCTGGAAAGCGTTGGGCTCAAGGGCAGTGAGCATCTTTATCCCAAGCAGCTTTCCGGCGGCATGGCGCAGCGGGTGGCCATTGCCCGTGCGCTTGTAACCTCGCCCAGGATCCTGCTGCTCGACGAGCCGTTCAGCGCGCTTGATGCGTTCACAAAAATGCAGCTGCAGGATCTGCTGCTTGATATTTGGGAAGCCCATCAAACAACCATTGTGCTGGTCACCCATGACATTGACGAGGCGACTTATTTGTGCGACCGGGTCATTGTTCTTCGCGGACAGCCGGGGAGGGTGGAAGAAGACTTGACGATTGGTGAGCAGCGCCCGCGCTCGCGGGGAAGCAGGGCGCTGGCCCAGCTGAAGGCAACGATTTTGAACAGTCTTGACTTGACGAATTGAAGATGAAAGTCAGCGAGCAAGGAGTAAACATTGACATGTCGGCAGTGGAAAAAAGAATACTTGAACCGGTTGAAGGGCATTACAACCTGACGAGCTACGAAGCAGCCAGAAGCTCATTTTCATGGGATGTTGAGACACAGGATCTCCATTTCAGAAAAACGGGCCAGGTCAATGCCGCCTATGAAACGATTGACCGCCACGTGGACGAAGGGCATGGTGAAAAAACAGCGCTGCACTACTTGCGCGGCTCATTCAGACAGGCGCTGTCGTTTCAGGAGGTCAGAAAAAAGACCGATCACTACGCCCGTGTATTAAAAGAGTCCGGCGTTGAAAAGGGCGACCGGGTTGCTGTTTTTCTGCCGAAAACACCCGGGTGCTACATCGCAATTCTGTCTGTCATCAAGGTTGGCGCAATCGCTGTGCCCCTGTTTGAGGCATTTATGGAGGACGCGGTCAAGGATCGCCTCAATGACTGTCGCGCGACGGTGCTTGTTTCAGATGACGAGCTTCTGCAGCGCGTGCCGCAGGAAAAAATCCCGTCCCTGCAAACCATTCTCAGGGTCGGGGATATCGAAGGCCGTGATTTTGACGGACCGCCTGAATCACCGCTGGTGGAGTGGGTTGATCTGGATGACGGGCTGATTATCCACTATACAAGCGGGTCAACAGGCAAGCCGAAAGGGGTGCTTTTGGCTCATCGCTGCGTCATCCATCATTACGTCACCGGCAAATGGGTGCTCGACGTCAGGGATGACGATGTTTACTGGTGCACCTCCCACCCGGGGTGGGTCACCGGAAGCGTATATGGCCTGTTTGCTCCGTGGCTCAACCGGGCAACCATTGTTATCCAGGGCGACCGTTTTGACGCTGAAAGCTGGTTTCGGGCAATTGACGAGCTGAAGGTGACGGTGATGTACAGCGCGCCGACGGCCTTTCGCATGCTCTTGTCGCATGAAGCGCTGCTCGAAAAACATGATCTGTCGTCCTTGCGCCACGTGCTCAGCGTTGGCGAGCCGCTGAATCCCGAAGTGATTTACTGGGCCTGGGAAAAACTTGGCCTGCGCATACATGACACCTGGTGGATGACGGAAACAGGGGGTCACCTGATTGTCAATTTGCCGTCGGAAAACATCAAGCCGGGCTCCATGGGCCGTCCTTTTCCGGGCATTACGGCTGGAATTCTGGATGAAAACGGGCATGAAGTTCCAAGAGGCACGGTGGGACAGCTGGCCATTCAGGTTCCATGGCCGGGGCTGATGAAGGAGATTTGGGGCAGCAAAGAACGCTTTGACGCCTATTTCAAATACGAAGGCTGGTACCTGTCCGGCGATCTCGCCTACCAGGATGAAGAGGGCTATGTGTTTTTCCAAAGCCGTGACGACGATGTCATCAACTCGTCCGGTGAAAGGGTTGGCCCTTTTGAAATTGAAAGCAAGCTGATTGAACACCCGGCGGTGGGCGAGGCGGGCGTTATTGGCAAGCCGGACGCTGTTCGGGGCGAGGTCGTCAAGGCGTTTGTCACCCTGAGAAATGGCTATCGGGAATCGGAAGAGCTGCTGGAGGACATTCGCCTGTTCGTGCGCAATCAATTGGCGGCGCATTCGGCGCCCAGAGAGATTGAAGTGCTGGCCGAACTGCCAAAAACGGTTTTAAGCGGAAAGATACTGCGTCGCGAACTGAAGCAGCTGGAAATTGATCGCTTGAACAATCAGACAGGACAGGCAAAAACCGCCTGAATGGAGGACAACATCATGACTATAGCCAAGGCAAACAAAAGAGAGCTGGGCGGAATTCATGCAATTCCGGAGCTGGCGCCGCAGTGGAAAAAATTGGATCTGGCCGAAATATTAAAAAGAAATGCGGCGTTTGTATCGATCAGCCAAAACAAGTGCCTGTACGAAAAGGAAGGCGGGCTCGGCCACGAGAATCATCGCTCTCGCGGGAGCCTGCCCGCAACGATCAGGGTTCTGGAAGAGGCGCGCAAGGCCGATAACTTCGTTTCTTTCAACTGGATAGGCTACAACATTTACCGGGGCGATTATCCCAAGAGCACGTTCGACCAGGTTCAGTATGAAACCTGGGTGGAAGGCCTGGAGGCCACGCCCGAAAAAATAGCCTGGGACAACGAGCTGGTTGATGAACTGAAAGAGCGGGTTGAGCCCGGGGATTTGCAGTTCAGGGAATGCGCCCTGCAAACCGCTTTTGTAGGAACGGAACTGCCGCTTGAGCTGGCCAGAAAGCGCGTCGAAGTCATTGTGTTTACCGGTGTTCATCTCGACTGGTGCATTGAAGGCAATGTTCGCCTGGCCAGGGACAACGGCTATCTGCCGATTGTCATTGGTGATGCAACAGGCTGTGAGAAGCCCGAACAGGAAGCGGCTGCCATGGACCGGATAAACAATATCTTTGCTCCGGTAATTTCATCGGATGATTTTGTGAGGCTGCTCAATGCGCCGGTTCAACCCGTAAGGAAGCGGGCATGAAAGGCTGTAACAAGCCAGCCGCAAGCATGAGAAAAAGGATTGCGTGCCTTTTTGCACTGGCCGCGATGTCTTTGGCAGCCGGGCAGGCAATGAGATATAATTCAATGTATAGGTATTATTATTTGAATTGCATCAATCTTTGGCTGCATCAAAAATTATGCCCAGCCTTATTTAAAGCAAGCGCCAACCTGGCCAAGCCGAGCTGATAAATGAACCACTGCGGTTTGCAAATGAGCACGCGATCGACTTTTCCGCTTCGGGCGGGAAAGCGCGGGTTCGTGGTTCATGAAGCTGCCAGGGCCCGGCGTCTTGCTGAACAAATGGTTGAGGCAGCATGGCTTTGTGCTGCCTGGCTGTTCAACGGGTCTTTTTCGCTGCCCGCTTCAGCCGTTGAAAGCATTGAAGGACGCTTGCGCCATCCGCGCGCAGCGGCCCTGCTGCGTGCTCGCAGCACGTCCTGTCACTCCCTGCCGTCTCCCGGCCGTTGTCAGGACGCATCAATGTTGAACCCCTGTGCCTGTATATGCGCAGCCTGTTGTCGCTGCGCATATACAGGCACAGGGGACACGCCAAATTCTGCGTAACACTGTCGGCGCCGGTCATCGGCGCAGGCAAGCAGATATTCCCAAAACCAACCATTGGACAGTGAGGTATCACCATGTCTCAGCAGTATTATCCCGAGTGGAGCGACAAGTTTGAAAAGCGTCGCCGTGATCTGGCCCCGGCTCAGCTTGAGGCCTTCTGGAATTTCAGCAAGGCAGCCTTTGCCGAGGGCGCGCTGCCGGCTGTAACCAAGCAGCTGGTGGCTGTGGCGGTGGCCCATGCCACGCAGTGCCCGTATTGCATCAATATCCACACCAAGGAGGCGCTCAGGGCCGGCGCCACCGAAGAGCAAATCCTCGAGGCCATCTGGGTGACCGCCGAAATGCGTGCAGGCGCAGCCTATGCGCATTCGACCCTGGCCATCGACGCCATCAACCAGGCCAAGGCTGAAAACAAGGCCGCCTGAAATTTTGCGGCGGGGTGCCGTTAGCCGGCGCTCCGCCGCTGTTGAATACTCGAGGAGTTCATCATGGATCTTGATTTAAACAACAAGGTTGCCTTTGTTTCAGGCTCATCGGCCGGCATAGGCTTTGCAACCGCGCGCGCTCTGGCCCGCGAAGGGGCCGAGGTGGTCATCAACGGCCGCGATGCGCACAGGCTGGAAGACGCTGTAAAGAGGCTCAGGGACGAGCTGCCCGGGGCCCGGGTCAGCGGTGTGACGGCCGATCTGGCCACGGCCGAGGGCGTCAAAAAGGTTACCCGCACCATCCCGCATGTGGATGTGCTGGTCAACAATCTCGGCATCTATGCCGCCGGCGATGTCACCCGGGTGGCCGATTCGGAATGGCTGCGATTTTTTGAAACCAACGTGCTGTCGGGCGTGCGCCTGGCGCGCGAGTGGCTGGACAGCATGAAGCAGAACAACTGGGGGCGCATCGTGTTCATCTCCAGCGGTCTGGCCATCAATCTGCCCATAGACATGACCCACTATGGCGTGACCAAGGTGGCCCAGCTGGCGGTGGTGCGCGGGCTGACCGAAGCGGTAGCCGGCACCGGCATCACCGTCAATTCGGTGCTGCCCGGGCTGACGGCCACCGAAGGCGTGCAGGATTTTGTCGGAGCACTGCTTGAAGAGAACGGCGGCACCGTCGAGGAGCTGCAGGCGGCCGTGTTCGGGGCCGATCGCCCCACATCACTGCTGCGTCGCTTCATCGAGCCCGATGAAATCGGTCATCTGGTTGCCTACCTGGCCAGCCCGCTGGCGGCGGCCATCAACGGGGCGGCCATTCCGGTCAACGGTGGCGCGGTGCACCGCCCCATTGCCGCCTGACCGGATTCGGGCCCGGAGTGACGAGCAAAGCTGCGCGCCACCGGCGCGCGGTGCTTCCGGCATAATGGACGGCTGATCCCCTGTCCGCCCACCCATGTCTGACCAGCTGCTGTTTCATCTTATCGACCTGGCCGGCACTTTTGCCTTTGCGATCAGCGGGGCGCTGGCCGCGCAGCGCAAGAACCTCGATTTGTTCGGCATTCTGGCCATGGCCTATGTCACCGCCTGCGGCGGCGGCATCATGCGCGATGTGCTCATTGGCGATATCCCGCCGGCCGGCCTGATGGAATGGCGCTATCTGGCCACGGCCATGGTTGCGGCAGTGATTACCATTGTGGCCTTCAGACAGGTGGAAAAGCTGACCAATCCGGTGCGCCTGTTTGATGCCATGGGCCTGGCGCTGTTTGCCGTCTACGGGGCGCACAAGGCGCTTGTTTTTGGACACAATGCCGAGGTGGCCGTGATTGTCGGCATGATTACCGCCATTGGCGGTGGCATGCTGCGCGACGTGCTTCTCAACCGCGTATCGCTGGTTCTTCAGCAGGAAGAGCTGTACGCCACGGCGGCGTTTTTTGCCGCCGGCCTGGCCGTGCTCGGGGAGTATTCGGGCTGGCCGCCCCTGTGGCGCACCTGGCTGCCCATTGTTGCCGGCTTTCTGTTTCGCTGGATTGCCATGCGCCAAAAATGGGTGCTGCCCACCTTTGGCCGGCGCGACTAGTCCGATCGGGTCAAATCACCCGGCCCGGTGGTCAGTTCATTCGGACCAATCGTCATGAAGCCGGCTGGCCAGATTGCTGTAGCGCGGGCTGCGGTGTTTGACGGCAGCATTGAAAACATCCGGGTTCATTTCGAGCAGCACAAACTGCCGGCTGGCCCGGGTAATGGCGGTGTAGACAAGCTCCTTGCTCAGCACGGGCGAGAACCGGTCGGGCAGCAGCAAAATCACGCGCCGGTATTCCGAGCCCTGTGACTGGTGCACGGTGATGGCATAGCCGCCCTGGACAAAGGCTTCCAGCAGCTCGGGCAGAATCCAGCGAACGCCGTTCAGGCCGTCGTCAAAGGCCACCCGCAAACCGTGCACGGGGTGGTCAAGCACCAGGCCCATGTCGCCGTTCATCACGCCCGGTTCGTACAGGTTTTTGGTGACCAGCAGGGGCTCGCCTTCAAAAAAAGGATGATCCGGGTGTTCCGTGGCCAGCCCCCGGCCGATGACCTGCCTTCTGATTCTTGCGTTGAGCGCCTCAACGCCGGCTGGCCCGCTGCGCAGGGGCGAGAGCAGCTGCTGGTGCTTGAGGTGGTTCAGTGCCAGCTGCGCCCAGCGGTCGATGTCTGCGCTGTCGGCCTGTTCCGCAGGGCGGTTTTGATCAATGAGTTTCAGAAGCGCGGCCAGCCCTGACGGGCCGTCAAACAATTCCGCAGCGACATGGTCGCTGCCTGTCATGCCCCGCCGTTTGAGGCCCTGCCCGTCAAACAGGGCATTGGCCTTGTCGGTGCGCTGGCTGTTGACGGCGGTGGCCAGGTCAAGAATATGCTCGGCATCGGCGGCCCGCCAGCTCTTGCGCAGCTTGACGGTGTGCTGCGACAGCAGGGGCGCGCCGAGGGCAGCCGGTTTCTCGCGGATTTCACAGCCGGCCTGTTCCAGAAACGCCAGCGTGTCGGCGCTGTAGGCCACTTCATCGGCATCGCGGCACAAGTCGCCCATGATGGCCCCGGCCTCAACCGATTCCAGCTGATCCTTGTCGCCGACCAGCACCAGGGTGCAGTCATCGGGCAGGGCGTCAAGCAGGGCGGCCATCATGTCGATATCAATCATCGAGGCTTCGTCGACCACCACCAGATCGGCCATCAGTGGCTGGCGGGCGTTGTGGCGAAAATGCCGGCTGTCGCGCTGGCTGCCCAGCAGGCGATGCAGGGTGATGGCTTCGTGGGGAATGGCGCCGATAAGCGCGTCATCCAGCCCGGCCAGGCGCAGTCTTTCAAATGCGCCGCTGATGGATTCCGACAGGCGCGCAGCGGCCTTGCCGGTGGGGGCCGCCAGGCGGATGGTCAGCTGCCTGCCTTCCTTTTGCGCAAGCATCTGATGCAGGGCCAAAAGCTTGACCACCGTGGTGGTCTTGCCGGTGCCCGGGCCGCCGGTGATGATGCCAAAACGGCTGCGGCCGGCCAGGGCACAGGCCAGCTTTTGCCAGTTGGTGGCACCATGCAGCGCGTGCTCTTCCTCTTTGGGAAAGAGCCTGGACAGGGGCTGTGCCAGATCGGGCCCGCTGAGCACCTCGCGCGCGCAGCGCTGCCGGATGCTTGCGGCAATATCGGTTTCCAGCTGCCAGTAGCGGTGCAGGTAGACCGAGTCTCTGTCCACGACCAGCGGCCTGCTGCCGTCTGCGGCCAGCAGCGGGTTGTTTTCCAGCAGCTCTGCCGAGCTGGCTTGGGGCAGGCCGTGTGCGGCGGCATGCTCTTCCAGCATCTTTATGGGCAGGCACAGATGACCATCGCCCAGCTGACGGCTGACCAGTGCCGCCAGCTGGCACTGCGCCGCTGAGGCATCGGGAAACTGGCGCCCGAGAAATTCGGCCAGCGCCGAGTCTACGGGTCGCAGCGCGTCGTCTGTTTGCAGGTTTTCCGGCGTCATCCGAACTGAACCTCCATCTCTTCAAGCAGATCGGTGCGCGGCTCAATGAAGAACAGGCCGCGCGTGTCGGGATTGTCCAGGCCACGCAGGAAAAAGAAGGCGCAGCCGCCCAGGTGCTGTTCCGGGTCGTAGCCGGGCAGCCGCTGGTTCAGCAGGCGGTGCAGGGCCTGCTGGTAGATCAGCCCCTGCAGGTCGTAGCGGCTGGCAATCACGGCACGGCGCAGCTGTTCGTGGCCGTAGGCAGCGTCACTCCAGCCCAGGTGGTTGGACTTGTAGTCGAGGACGTAGTATCTGCCGTCATGCTCGAACAGCAGGTCGATAAACCCCTTGATCATGCCGTTGAGGGTCTGAACCGGCAGGCTGCGCGCGCCGGGGCCGGGCAGGAACTGCGCCGTGAGTTCATTGAGGCGGCCGATATTGACGTGGTCGGTGCGCATCCAGAACTCTGTCTCCGACAGGTTGGAGGCCGTGGCGGCCAGTGATGTTTGGCCCGCGCCAAAGCGCAGATCGGCGGTCAGCGCCTGCGCCAGCCACGCGCTGATGAAACCCTGGCGCTCGCGCCACGGGTCGGCGTGGCAGCGCAGCCCAACCAGCGTCTTCAGGCTCCGGCCGTCATTTTCCAGGACGCGGGCAAAGCCCTGCTCCCAGCTGTCTTCAAACAGGCCGTGCAGAAGATTGCCCACGTGCGGGCCGCGGGGGAAGGTGTGAAATGACAGCGGTGCGTCCTCGGGAAGCGGCGTATCCGTATCCGCGTCCGATTCAATCTCGTCATGGCGCTCGTCCATCACGGTATGCAGTTGTTCTCCGCGGCGGCTGACCATGCCGGAATAGCTGGTTACCCGCCAGAAGCGCGGCGGGCGCAGCGGACGCACAAGCTCGTCTTCAGCGGCCAGCGGCGGCAGCGAATCATGCGCCTGGGGAAAGCCTTCGATGTCCGGAAGCCGGTCATCGAGAACGCTGATTTTTCCGCCGGATTCCTTTTCAAGGCCGGCCAGGCGTTCCGCAATTTTTTCCCTGTTGTTGGCCGCCCCCCCGTCGGTGCCCATCAGCAGCCGTCCGAACGATCCGGTTTCCAGCTGGCGCGCCTTGGTGTTGGAGTTGGGCATCAGGCCAATCCAGCAGCTGTGGCGGGCGCGGGTGATGCCGACGTAGAGCAGGCGCATTTCCTCGTCGATGTCTTCTTCCCAGCTGTCGCCTCCGGCCAGCCCGGCAAAGGGCAGCATCGCCACCGGAAACTCCAGGCCCTTGGCCTTGTGCAGGGTCATGATCTGCACGCGGTTGTTTTGGTTGTCCAGCCGCACAAGCTGCTCATCCTCGTCGCCGTCGTCGCCGCCGCGGGCCACGGCGCGCCGGTAAAAAGCCAGCTGGGCGCTGATGCTTTCGCGGGTGCGGGCCGCCTGCTGCAGCAGCTCGGCCAGATGCAGGAGATTGGTCAGCGCGCGCTCGCTGCCGTTGCGGCGCGGCAGCTCCAGGTCATGAACAAGCCGGTGCAGCATGGGCAGGGGGCCGTGGTCTATCCACTGCTGCCTGAAGCGCCGGAAGCGGCGCAGCATTGCCTGCAGCTCTTTTTCATTGTTCTGCAGCGCGTGATGCTCCTGCCACGACCAGCCCGGCAGCCGGGTGGCCAGGGCCGTGCGAATCAGGCCGGGTTCGCCCGGCCGGGCAATGGCGTTGAGCAGGGCCAGCAGGTCGGCGGCTTCAGGGGTGTCGTAGACGCTGTTTTTGTCGGACAGATACACCGAGTCAATTTGCAGCCTGGCCAGCGCTTTGCGAAGTTCGTTGGCCTCGACATAACTGCGCACCAGCAGGGTGATGTCCTGCGGCTGCAGCGGCTGCGGCTCATGGTCGCTGCCGGGGCGGCTGATATACAGCCGGCCCCTGGCCGACTGCCCAAGCAGCTGAGCGACGCGCCGGGCAAAATGATCGGCCAGCAGGGGACGGGCTTCGGTGGCGCCCGGGACAGAATCGGTGTCGAGATGGCAGATATGGAGCGCGGCACCGGCCGGCTCACCGTTTACGTGCAGCGCCTCGCGGCTGCTTTCGTCAATTTGCGGGCTGCTGACGGCGTGGAAACGGATGGCGTCGCTGTTGAAAATGCCCGCCGGGCGGCCGCCGTTTTCCGGCTCCAGCGGCGAGCTTTCAAACAGGTGGTTGCAGGCGGCAATCATGCCCGTGCTGGAGCGGTAGTTGATGGCAAGGGTGTAGCGGCGTTCGGCGGGCGTGTCTTGCTTGGCATTGATATAGGCCTGGATATCGGCGCCCTGAAACCCGTAGATTGACTGCTTGGGGTCGCCAATCATCAGCCAGGCGTGGCTTTTGTCGTCAGCATCGGCGTACATGCGGCTGAAAATTCCGTACTGCAGCCGGTTGGTGTCCTGAAACTCGTCGATCAGCGTGCACGGCCAGGTGGTGCGCAGCTGCCGGGCCAGCTCGGCGGCCTGCGGTGAAATATCCGCATCCAGCGCCCGGGTCAGCGATGAGATCATGCTGTCGTAATTCAGGGTTGAGTTCAGGCTGAGCTGGCGCGCCTCCTCGGCCGCAGTCCATTCGGCGGCATGGGCCAGAAAGTCGTCGAGCGGGAATTCGGCCTGTTCCCTGAGCCGCAGATAATCCTGCAGCGCCTGCAGGGCGGCGGCGAGGTTGTCGGGCAGGGGCTGCTCCTGGTCTTTGCGCCATTTCAGTCCGTCCGGCGTAAAAAACTCGAGATCCGCTTCCCTGCAGGGTTCGCCGGCGATAAATGTGTCCAGCGCGGCGCGCCGGCCGCGAGTGTAGCGGCCCTTGTTCAGCTTTTCGCCTTCCAGCATGGCGTCCAGCCAGTCATTCAGCCACGGCTGCTGTTCGTCCAACAGGCGCGCCGCCGTCCGGCGGGCCTGCAGCAGCTGTTCAAAAGACGCTTCGGCGCGCGCAACGGATTCGGGCAGGGGTGCCTGCGCGGGCGGGTCGGCAGGCGCGCCCGGCTGGCTGTCTGAATAGCCGCCAATGGCCTGTGCCAGCCGGGCGGGCGTGCGCATGCCCGCCTCGTCCAGCGCTTCGGTCAGAGCTTTGGAGGCGGGCTGCACAAAGCGTCGCCAGTAGTCCTTCAGGGCCTGATCGCGCAGGGTGTTCTGATTCACTTCCACATCCAGCTCGAAGTTCTGGCCGGCGGCAAAGGCAAAGCGCTTGAGCGCGCGCTGGCAAAACCCGTGAATGGTGTAGATGCTGGCCTGGTCCATCTGGCGGCTGGCGGCCAGGCAGCGGCGGGCGGCTTCCTGCTGGTTGGCGGTGCGGTCAAGCAGCTCGTGCATGAAATCATCGTCTGCAGCCGGCCGCTTCTTGCCGGCAAACAGCGCGGCGGCTTCGGCCAGGCGCTGCCGTATGCGCTCGCGCAGCTCCTGGGTGGCGGCCCGGGTAAAGGTCAGCACCAGAATGCGCTCGGGCGTCAGTCCGTCGGCAAAGGCGGTGTTGTCGCCGCCCACCACCAGGCGCACGTACAGGGCCGCCAGGCTGTAGGTCTTGCCGGTGCCGGCGCTGGCCTCAATCAGCGCCCGGCCGCACAGCGGCAGGTTCAGCAGGTCAAGCGGTTTCATGTTGTCGGTCATTTGTTCCCCCTGTCGCCGGCCAGGGCCGCATCCAGCATGGGCGCATACAGCCTGTTTGCCCAGTGGCGAAACAGGCCGCCATCGCGGCCCCAGAAATCATCAAACCCGGTAAATGCCGCGGCAATCTCGGGCCTTTTGTCTTCTCCGTCCTGATAGTTGCTGACAAATACTTTATAAACCGCCTTGCGCTCTTGAAAGTCGGCATCGGCCGGCCGGCCGTCCTTGCTTTTTTTCCACTGGTTGAGCTTTTTCATGTAAGCCCCGCCGGTTTTGGCGGTCAGCGGCAGCGGCGACTGCCTGGCAGCCAGATAGGCTTCAAAAAGCCGGTTGAGCGACTCTGCGGCCGTGACCGGATCCACGGCTTCAAAATGAACGCTGCCGCTCAGGCCAGTCAGCGTGGTGGCAAGCGGTCTGTTGCTGGCGCAGGCGGCCAGGTGGCTGACCCATGATTCGGCCAGCTGATCCGGGCGAAAGTTCGGGGCGCTGCCAATGTTGCTGGCCGTGGTCAGGATCTGGACAATGCCGCCGTCCGGTTTTTCCATCAGATGAACCAGATTTCCCTGCAAGCGGCTGCGAATATCGCCTGCGCGGATTTCAACCTCAACGGTCTGCGGGGCCAGAGGTTTGGCGCCGGCCCTCACCAATTCGGTCCGCTCGTGAATTCGCGCCGCCTCGCCGGCCGTTTTGAGCAGCGCTTGTTCGCCAAAATGCCCGGCGGGAAGCGCGCCGGCCCGGATTGATGCCCGGGGCTGGACTGGAAGATTGTCTTCATGGCTTTTCAGCAGCGTGTTGCGCACCGACCACAGATCCAGGTTGCTGACCTCAAAGGCCTCTTCATCGGCGTCCTCATCCTCCACCCGGGGCAGATACACGTTCAGGCTGTCGCGAAAAAACACCCGCGCGGGTGTTTTGATCAGCTGAACCAGCTGGTCGATGCCGACGGATTCCAGATCGGCAGGCAGGGGCAGCGGCTCCGCAACATCCTTGTGCTGCGGCCTTGCGGCATGCATGGCCCGCCATTCAAGCGCATGGGTGCGCGGCGGCTCAGGCTCTCCCGCATGGCCGGCCTGTTCAAAATAGGCCCGGCTGAACGGCGCCAGCGGCCATTCGCGGGTCAGCGCCCGGCTGGCTGATTCGGCGCTGTCCGTTTGCCAGCAGGCATCAATATGATCACGCAGCTGGCTGACCAGCGTGGACGGCTCCCGCTCGCTGCCATCGGTAATGTTCTTGCCCACCCAGCTGATGGTCAGGCTGTCGCGCACGCTCAGCAGGGCTTCCAGGAACAGGTACTGGTCGTCGCCGCGACGGTCGCGGTCGCCGGCCAGGTAATGCCCGTCCATGAGGTCAAAGTCGGGCGCGATCTGCTCGCGCGGGAAGTCCCCGTCGTTCATGCCCAGCAAAAACACATGCCTGAAGGGCAGGGCGCGCATGGGCACCAGGGTGCAAAAGGTGATGCCGTTGAAGCTCAGGCGCTGGGAAGCGCCGCTGGTTTCCATCTTGTCGAGCCAGCCCGAACGGGCCTGGGCCAGCGTCAGCGGCTGATCCAGACCTGCGTTTTCGCAGTCGGCCAGCCAGTCGTTGAGGGCGCGTTTCATGGCGTGAATAATTGCTGCATCTGCCTCATTGCGCATGACAAAAAAATCATCAAGCAGCCGACTGAAAAGCACGTCCCAGCCGTTGTTTTCTTCAGCGGCATGCGGGGGGCGGGCCTGACGGGCAAGCTCTTTTCGCCAGTGGTCGAGCAGGTCGAGCATTTGAATCAGCCTGCCCAGCAGCGCGGCCGGCTTGTCGGTCACCTCGTCAATGGCCAGCCCGTCAATTACCGGAAGTGTGTCTGTTTGGCCCCAAACCGGCGCGCTGCCGGCGCAATAGCCGGCCAGCAGGCGGTCCAGCCCCTGGCGCCAGGTGTTGCCAAGCCAGCTGTCGGCAGCGGTTTCGGCACCGAGAATCCGCGCCTTGTGGGTCGGGTCAAGCCCCCAGCGAATATGGGTCTTGTCCATCCATTTCTTCAGCTGCTCCACGCTGGCTTCATCCAGGCCGAAGCGGGCGGCAATGGCCGGCTGCTCCAGAAGAGCCAGCAATTCGCTGGCGGCAAAGCGCGCCTGCGGCAGGTTGAGCAGCCATTCCAGCGCTTCGAAAAGCGCGTGTCCGGTCAGCGCGTTGCGGTCGGCAATGGAAAATTCCAGGCGGCGCCTTTCCCTGGTGCTGTGGCCGTCAGCCCCGGCCGCGCGGCGGGGGTAGCGATTGAAGACGGCCTCAATGTGCGCCGCATAGGTTTCGATGTCGGGCACCATGACCACCACGTCGCGGTAGTCGAGGCTTTCATCGGCCGCAAAAAGATCCAGCAGGCGATCGTGCAGAACCTCGACCTCGCGCTGGACGCTGTAGGCCGGGTGAAAGAAAACCTGCGGCTTTTCCGGCAGTGGCTCGGGCAGCGGCGGCGGAGGCTCGTTGAACTGCATGGCCCGCTGCAGCCGGGCCGGAATGCCGTCGTTACTCGTTATATTGTCTGCTTCCGTATTGCCGGCTTCGGGCGCGGGGAAGGCCCGGCCTTCGCTGACGTTGAGTTTTTTGTTTTCGGGCTGGCGGTCGTATTCCACTCTAAGCAGGCGGGCAAAATCCCGGCCGCGGGCGCCCCAGGCGTCCAGCAGGGGGTGGGTCAGCGGCTCGTCGGGCGAGGGCAGCTCCCAGAATTCCTCGCAGGGGTTGAGCACCAGCATGATGAGCTGGCAGTGGTCGGCCAGCAGATAGAGCGTCTGCAGAAGCTGTGCCGGCAGCGAATTGATGCCGAACAGAAAAATGCGGCGCGGCAGGCCGGAAAGCGCGGCGCTTTCCAGTGCCTTTTTCAGATCCTGATACAAATGCGCCCGCGAGCGATGCTCGGGGCCAATGTCTGCAGCCAGCGCCTGCCACAGCTTCATCTGCCAGGCCTCGTCCATGCTGAAGGCCGTGGACTTGTCGGGCGACTGGCCGCGATCGTTCACCAGCGTGCAGCGCCGCCCGGCCTCCCAGTCCAGCAGCCAGCGGCTGCGGTACAGCTGGTATTGATCGAACAGATCGGCCAGCCGGCGCGCCAGCTGGATGTGCCGAACCGGGTCGGGCATGTCTTCTGCGCCGCAAAGAAACGCGCGCGGACGCTCAAAATCCGGATCGCCCAGCAGGTCGGGCAGCAGCTTGAAGATGCGCCACTGCAGGCTGTCCTTTTCATACGGATCAATGTCGCCGGGCGCTTTTGCCGGGCCGGGAACCATTTGATACAGCTCGCCCAAAAACCTTGCCGGCAGCGGGTAGCGCACGCCGGCGGTGATGCCCCGGCTGTGCGCCTGGCGCAGCTTGAGCCAGTCGGCCATGCCCGGCGACTGCACCAGCACCACCTCTTCTTCCAGCGGCGAAATCGGCTCGCGCCGGCACCACTCCACCAGCGCATCGGCCAGTGTTTCCAGATGATTGGAATGAACAATCCCCAGCCCTGTTTTCATGCTGCCTCCTTGCATTGATCTGTAGATGTTAGCCGGTTGCCTGTCATGATGTGTCGCATGCCCGCTGAGCTGTTGGTAACTGGCGTTGGCACGGGTCAAGGGCGGGGAGAAAGCATTGCTTTCAAGCCTGGCCAGCATGACGACCAGCAAGTTGTGAGCATTGATCCAGGGACGGCTGAAGGCCGATTCAGGGTGGAATGGATTTCAGTTTGCAATTTGATTGGCTGGAACGTACAATGGCCAACTTGATTGCGGGGTGGAGCAGTCTGGCAGCTCGTCGGGCTCATAACCCGAAGGTCGCAGGTTCGAATCCTGCCCCCGCTACCAGGTTTTTGGACAAAGACTAAAAAAGCCCCTGGTCATAGGGGCTTTTTTTGTTGTTGCACCGGATTGGGTGATTGGTTTGAGTTAAAGGGTTCTGGACGAGCGGGATCCACAAGGAGTGCTGTAGTGTCTAGACGCAACAAACTGGAAGCACTGCTGGCGCCGCTGGTGGCCGACATGGGCTACGAGTTTGTCGGCATCGAGTACAGCTCCAACCCCAAAAATCGCCTGATCCGGCTGTTTATCGACCGGGCCGATGACGGCATCGGGCTTGAGGACTGCGAGCGCGTCAGTCTTGAGGTGTCGGCGCTGCTTGATGTTGAAGACCCCATCAGCGGACAGTACACGCTGGAAGTTTCTTCGCCCGGAATCGAGCGGCCCCTGTTTGTCGGCGAGCATTTCGCCCGCTTTGCCGGTGAGACGGCCAGGGTCACCATGCAGGTGCCGATTGACGGGCGCAGGAATTTCAAGGGGCGCATAGTCAGCGCCGATGACGAACATGTGGTCATTGATGTGGATGGCGAGCATTACACATTGATTGTGGCTGATATCCAGCGTGCGCATCTGGCGCCCGATCTGGACGTTTTGCTGGCTGAAGACAAGCGTTGAAAGCGCGCAACCCTGGAATCTGGACAACGTATCGCGGAAACTGGCAATCATGAGCAAGGGCAAGGAAATTCTGCAGGTGGTCGAGGCGGTGGCCAACGAAAAGTCGCTGCCGCGCGAGGTCATCATTGAGGCCATTGAGGCCGCACTGGCATCGGCGGCCCGGCGTCGTCATACCGAGGATATCGATGTGCGCGTTGAAATTGACCGCAGCACCGGCGACTACGAAGCCTTTCGTCGCTGGGAAGTGATATCGGACGACGAGGAGGAAGCCGAGCTGGAATCGGAAGACCGGCAGATTCGCCTGGCCGAGGCGCATCAGCACGATGCCGATCTGGAGGTGGGTGATTTTATCGAGGAGCTCATGGAGCCGCCCGAGTTTGGCCGCATTGCCGCCCATGCCGCAAAACAGGTGATTGTCCAGCGCGTTCGCCAGGCCGAGCGGGCCAAGGTGGTTGATGCCTATGAAGACCGCGTTGACGAATTGATCAGCGGCCAGGTCAAACGCACCGAGCGCGGCGGCATCATGCTTGATCTGGGCGAGAACGCCGATGCATTCATCCCGTCGCGGCACACCATTCCGGGTGAGTCGGTGCGGCTCAATGATCGGGTGCGGGGTTATCTGTATGAGGTGCGCCCTGAGGTTCGCGGACCGCAGCTGTTTGTCAGCCGTACCATGAACGAGTTTTTGCTGGAGCTGTTCAAGCTTGAAGTGCCTGAAATTGGCCAGGAGCTGATTGAGCTCAAGGGCGCCGCCCGCGATCCGGGCCGGCGCGCCAAGATTGCCGTGCATGCGCTGGATTCGCGCACCGACCCAATTGGTGCCTGTGTCGGCATGCGCGGTTCGCGGGTTCAGGCGGTGTCCAACGAGCTGGCCGGCGAGCGTATAGACATCGTTCTGTGGGACGAAAATCCGGCCCAGTTTGTCATCAACGCCATGGCGCCGGCCGAGGTTCACTCCATTGTGGTGGATGAGGAAACCAACACCATGGATATTGCCGTTGAGGAGGAAAATCTCAGCCAGGCCATTGGGCGCGGTGGGCAAAATGTGCGCCTGGCGTCCGAGCTGACCGGCTGGAATCTCAATGTCATGACGGTTGAAGAGGCGGCGCAGAAAAGCGAAGAGGAAGCGCAGACCTACCTTGAAATGTTCAAGACTCAGCTTGATGTTGATGAGGAGCTGGCCGAGATACTGGTGCAGGAAGGCTTTACCAGCATTGATGAAGTGGCCTACGTGCCGGAAAGCGAGCTGCTGGAAATCGAAGACTTTGACGAGAATATCGTCACAGAGCTGCGCCAGCGCGCTCGCGATGCGCTGCTGACGCAGCTGATTGCCGCCGAAGAGCAGCTTGATCAGAACAAGCCGGCGCAGGATCTTCTTGATCTTGAAGGCATGACGGATGCGCTGGCCTTTCGCCTGGCCGAGCAGGATATTCGCACGCGCGATGATCTGGCCGAGTGCTCGGTTGATGAAATCGAGGACCTCAAGGGTTTTGATGCCGAGCTGGCGGCCGACATGATCATGAAGGCTCGGGCGCACTGGTTTACTGAAGAATAAAGAGATTCGAGGAAACTACATGTCTCAGGTCACAGTTACACAACTTGCCGAAGTATTGGGCGTTGAGGTCGATCGCTTGATCGAGCAGCTCAATGAGGCGGGCATTACGGTTGAAGACTGCGATGCTTCGGTGACCAATGAAGACAAGATCAAGTTGCTGACCTATTTGCGCTCAAGCCATGGCAAGAGTGCCAAAAAGGACGCCATGCAGCCCGGCCGCGTGACCTTGACGCGCAAAAGCGTGAGCGAGCTGAAGGTTCCGGCTGCTGGCGCCGGCCGAACTCGCACGCGCGGTGCAGCCCCTTCACGCATGGTCAATGTGGAAGTGCGCAAGCGCCGAACCTATGTGCGACGTGGTGATATTGCCGAGCAGGAACAGGCAGACCCCGATCGTGAAGCAGCCCAGCAGGCGCTGGAAGAATCCAGGCGCCAGCGGGAGGAAGCCGAGCGGCTGGAGCGTGAGGCCGAAGAACTGCGTCGCCAGGAGGCAGAAGAACAGGCCAGGCAGGAAGAGGAAGAGCGCCTGAAGCGTGAAGCCGAAGCCGAGGCGCAGCGTCAGGAGGCCGAGGAGCAGCGCAAGGAAGACGAGCGCAAGCGTGCCGAAGCCGAAGCGCTCAAGCGGGTGGAAGAGAAGGTGGCGCGCGAGGCTGCGAAGAAGGAGGCCGAGCGCCGGGCGGCCAGGGAGCGCGGTGAAAGAGCCGGTGCGCCCACCCGCTACGGCCGCGAGGAACTGAGCATCGGGCCCAAATCAAGACGCCGTCGTCCCAAGCGCAAGGGTGGCGAACGCGCTGCTCGCGTGGCCGGAGCCGTCAGCGGCGAACACGGATTTCAGAAGCCGACCGCCCCGGTCAAACGTGAAATTGAAGTGCCTGAAACCATCACCGTGGGCGATCTTGCAAAGCTCATGGCCGTCAAGGCCGGAGATCTTATCAAGACCCTGATGAACATGGGCACCATGGTCACCATCAACCAGCCGCTGGATCAGGACACCGCCATTCTGGTGGTCGAGGAGATGGGTCACGAAGCCCGCCCGGCTGATGAACAGGACATTGAACAGGCGCTGGTGGCCGAAGAGACCGATGACGGTGTTGAGGAAACAACACGTCCGCCGGTAGTGACGGTCATGGGTCATGTCGACCACGGAAAAACCTCCCTGCTCGACTATATTCGTCGTGCCAAGGTTGCTTCTGGTGAAGATGGCGGCATTACCCAGCACATTGGGGCCTACCACGTCACCACCGACAATGGTGTGGTGACCTTCCTTGATACACCGGGTCATGCCGCCTTTACCTCAATGCGGGCGCGCGGTGCCCAGGCCACGGATATCGTCATTCTTGTCGTTGCAGCTGATGATGGCGTCAAGCCGCAAACCAAGGAAGCCATTCAGCACGCCCGTGCTGCAAAGGTGCCGCTGATTGTGGCGGTCAACAAAATTGACAAGCCCGAAGCGGACATCGAGCGGGTCAAGTCCGAGCTGGCCGCCGAAGAAGTTGTTCCCGAAGACTGGGGCGGTGAAGAAATCTTTGTGCCGGTGTCTGCCCTCAGGGGTGACGGCATTGACAATCTTCTTGAAGCCGTTCTTCTGCAAGCCGAAGTGCTAGAGCTCAAGGCCGGCGTCGAGCGTCGCTGCCGCGGCGTGGTGGTTGAGTCCTCGCTTGACCGCGGCCGCGGACCAGTGGCAACCGTGCTGGTGCTCGATGGCACGCTGCGCCTGGGCGACACCATTCTGGCCGGCGAGGAGTTTGGCCGCGTACGCGCCATGTTTGATGAAGGCGGCAACGCCATCGAGGAGGCCGGGCCATCGATTCCGGCCGAGGTTCTGGGCCTGTCCGGCGTGCCCGATGCCGGCGACGACGTGCTGGCGGTGGCTGATGAAAGAATGGCTCGCGAAGCGGCCGAACAGCGCAAGCAGTCGGCGCGCGAAGGGCGCCTGGCCGAACGGCAGGCCGCCAAGCTGCAAAGCCTGTTTGACCAGATGGGCGAAAGCGGAGGCGAGCTTCAGACGGTCAACCTGGTCATCAAGGCCGATGTCCAGGGCTCGGTTGAGGCGCTCAGCGATGCGCTCACACGCCTGTCCAACGAAGAAGTGCAGGTCAGCGTCATTGCCTCCGGTGTTGGCGGCATCAATGAATCCGATGCGGCGCTGGCGCAGGCATCTGACGCCATCATCATCGGCTTCAACGTGCGTGCCGACTCGGCCGCCCGAAAGATCATCCAGGAAGCCGATCTCGACCTGAATTACTACAGCGTCATCTTTGAGGTCATCGACGACGTCAAGAAGGCCATTTCAGGCCTGCTGGGCACCGAAACGCGCGAGGAAATCATCGGTCTGGCCGAGGTCAAGGACGTGTTCCGCTCATCCAGACTCGGTGCGGTGGCTGGTTGTCTGGTGGTCGATGGCGTGGTCAAGCGCAACAACCCCATCCGCGTACTGCGCGACAATGTGGTCATCTTTGAAGGCGAGCTTGAATCGCTGCGTCGCTTCAAGGACGATGTCAGCGAGGTTCAGTCCGGAACCGAGTGCGGTATTGCCGTCAAGCAGTACAACGACGTCAAGGTGGGTGACCAGATCGAGTGCTTCGAGCGTATCGAAGTACAGCGCAGCCTGGACGACTGATGGGCGCGCCCCGATCTGAACGGGTGGCCGGACTTCTGCGTCGCGAACTGGCGCAGATTTTGCAGCACCACTTTGAATACGACATTCCGCGCGGCCTGATTGCGGTGACCGATGTGGAAGTGGCGGGCGATCTTTCGCATGCCAAAGTGTATGTATCGGTGCTGGAAAGTGATCAGTCCGACGACATCATTGCTTTCCTGAATGATCACGCTGGCGCAGTTCGTCACGAGCTGGGCAAGCGGGTTCGCCTGCGCATCATTCCGACCATCCGGTTTTTTGTTGATCGCTCATCGGCTACCGGTCAGAGAATTGAACAGCTGCTGGCAGCGGCCAAAAAGAAAAAATAGCCGCCGGCATTCACCCATGAATGTCAGCCCTGACCCGTCGAGTTGTTCATGAATACGGACGGCATACTCCTGCTCGACAAGCCGCTGGGCCTGTCTTCCAACCAGGCCCTCGGTCGCGCCAGGCGCGCGCTCGGCATTCGCAAGGCGGGGCATGCCGGGACCCTCGACCCCATGGCTTCAGGCCTTTTGGTGTTGTGCTTCGGTCAGGCAACCAAGGTGGCCGGGTATCTGCTTGAAGCCGACAAGCGCTATGAAGCCACTGTCCGTTTGGGGGTTTCCACCGATAGTGGTGATGCCGAGGGGGCGGTGCTGGAATCGCGGCCGGTGCCGGACTTCAGCGCTGATGAAATCGAGGCGGTTCTGGACAAATTCCGCGGGGCTATCGAGCAAACACCTCCCATGTATTCGGCGCTCAAGCACAAGGGCAAGCGGCTCTATGAGCTGGCTCGCCAGGGAAAAACGGTTGAGCGCAAGCCGCGCGCCGTCACTATTCATGCGCTGACGCTGACCGACTTCAGTGAAAAAGAGCTTCAGCTGACCGTGCACTGCTCCAAGGGAACGTATGTTCGCAGTCTGGCCATGGATATTGGCCGGGCCCTGGGTTGTGGTGCCCATCTGACCGCGCTGCGCAGAACCGCCAGTCAGCCGTTCGAGCTGGCAGCGGCCGTCTCGCTGGATGGGCTTGAGGCCCTTGCGGAAGACGCTGCTCGCCGACTTTTGATTGCGCCGGACCGGGCGCTGCCTCATTTCCCCAAGATTACACTGGACGATAGGCAGGCAAGGCGAATCAGCCAGGGCCAGCGCCTGGCCGACATTGAGGCCGGGCATTCCGGTCTGGTGAGAATATATGGCGCACACCGGTTTTTGGGGATTGGAGAAGCCGACGGCCGCGGCCGGCTGAAGCCGGTGCGTTTGTTTGTCTCTGACTGATTTTTTTTAGGCTGATTTTTTTCAGGCCGATTTGTTTCAGACGGGGTCGGCCGGAGGTGTTCCGGCCGACGCAAAAGGCGTTTTCCGAACGCCCCGGTCAGTTGCGCTGATAGCGCTTGAGGTCTTCATCATCGGGCGCCTGTTCCGGCTGCTGGAATACCTGCTCGGCAATAATGTCCAAAGCCTGCATGCCAACCAGCTGCCTGACCTTGCCCTGCTCGTCGCGAAACATGATGGTGGGCGTGGCGTGAGCTCCGGTGGCATTCATCAGCCGGTTGTTTGATTCGATGCGTTCTTCAAGGTCGGCCGGCAGGGGATTGAGCGGCGCAATGCCGCCATCGGCATGGCTGGACTCATGCTGAAGCAGGGCAGCGGACGGATCATCGGCGGCCATGATGGCAGCCGACTTGTTGGTGCTGTCGGGGCGAATGACGCCCACCATGATGTGGCGCAGCTGCGCCTGCTCGCCCACATAGGGGCGGGCAGCGCGCCAGAAAGCGTTGCAGTAGGGGCAGTTGGGGTCGGTGAACACGTACACTACGCGCTCGGCGTCTTCATCGCCATCCAGCACCCAGTCGGCCTGCTCAAGATCATCCCAGACGGCGTCCAGATCCGGTCCGGGCACATGGACAGCAGCGTGCTCCTCGGTCAGATTGTTGCCGGTGGCATCAATCATTTGCCCGGCAATAATGGTGTCGCCGCCGGGCACGGCGTACAGGATGACCGGCTGGCCGTTGGCCTGTCCGGCGTATCCGACCAGCCCGTCGGGCGCCTCAAATTCCTTTTCGATGATCAGCCCGCGGGCCTCCAGTGATTCCAGGGCGGCCGGCCGACTGTCTGCGTGGGCGTAAAAGGCGCTCATCAGCAAAAAGGACAGCGTGGCGAAACGGAAAACCTTCATTCTTTTGTCTCCAGTGTGAGTTTTTTGAGATTCCTTATGTGCTGGTGCAATCGTGCACGTGACAGTTCACCCATATGGGAGTCACGCACGCGGCCGCTGGAATCGACAAACAGCGTGGTCGGCATGGCGCGCGCGCCAAAATGATCGGCCACTTCGGCAAACGGATCCTGCAGGGCGTTTTCAAGCGTCAGATCCTGGGCGTTGAAAAACTGTTCGACTGTTTCCGCCGCTTCGCGCTGGTTGATGAAAATGACGTGAATATCCTTGTTCTGTTGCTGGGCCTGTGCCAGCACCGGCATTTCACGCCGACAGGGCGGACACCAAGTGGCCCACAGGTTGATGACCATGGGCTGGCCGTAAAATTCCGACAGCGTGATTTTTTCGCCTTCAAGATTTTGCAGGTGAATATCGGGCAGCTCGTGCATTGATGCCAGCAGGCCGGCTGTCAGGCCCAGCCCGAACCACACCGCCGTGCCTAAAGCAACAGGGGTGATCAGCTGCACCGGGCGCCTTGTGCGTATGCCGGCCACAATGGCAATCAGCCCGGCTGCCGCTGCGCCTGCCCATGGGGTGTAACCGTCTTGCCACAGATAAAACACGCTGGGCCAGTCGTGACTGTACGCACCAAGGTTGGCCAGCACAAAAACGGCTCTGGCAGCAATGAGGCCGACACCCAGTGCCAGCCACACGAACGGTTCGACCCGTTTTTTGGTTTTGCGTTCAATCAGTAGCGCAGCAACAGCGGCGGCAATGATTCCGGCAAGGAGAAAAACGGCTGAAAGCGACAGCGCCAGCGGCCCGAGGGTTAGCGCCGGCATGGAAAGAGGTGTTTTTTCATGTCTCCTTCAGCATTGGGCCGGGTCAGCCCGTATTCAAATTCGTCGCTTTCAGTTTTCAGATTTAAGCTTTCAGCCCTCAATCGGGTTTTTGGACGCACTCAGTCTGACCTTGACACGGTTGTCCACGTGCGGCTCTATGGCGGCGCGCAGCGGGGTGATCAGCTTGAAGGGCGCAGCCAGAATATGACCCGAGCTCAACCAGCGGTCGCCGCCGGCCACATCCATCACTACCCCGCCGGCCTCCTGGACAAGCAGGGCGCCGGCCGCAACGTCCCAGGGCTTGAGGTTGAGTTCCCAGTAGGCGTCAAGACGGCCGCAGGCCACATAGGCAAGATCCAGGCTGGCTGCACCGATGCGGCGGATGTCTTCAACCTTTGAAAACACGGCATCGAACATGCCCTGGTAGGCGTCCATGAGGCGCCGGGTGCGAAACGGAAAGGAGGTTGCAACAATGGCGCTGTCCAGCTCCTTGCGGCCTGAAACGCGAATGCGCCGGTTGTTCAGAAAAGCACCCTGGCCCCGGCTGGCGGTAAACAGCTCATCGCTGGCCGGGTTGTAGACCACGCCGGCCTCAAGGCGGCCCTCAACCTGCAGGGCAATGGAAATGGCAAAGTGGGCGATGCCGCGCAGGTAGTTGCTGGTGCCGTCAATGGGGTCGATAATCCAGACGTGATCCGAGTCGCCCGACAGGCCCTGCTCCTCGCCCAGAATGGCGTGATCGCGGTGATGGCGCGTAATCCACTCGCGGATGATCTGTTCGCAGGCGCGGTCAACGTCACTGACATAGTCGTGACGCGCCTTGCGCTCCACGGGAATGCTTTCCAAACGGCCGCGGTAGCGCATGGCCAGTTCGCCGGCCCGGTGGGCCGCTTCAGTTGCAATGTTGAGGTAGGGGTTGTTCATTTAAGGCGTTTGAACTCCGGATTCTGAACGGCAAGCATAAAGGATTGGCGCTCGGGGTTGCCGGACTTCTGCGGCAAAAGCCGGCCGGGGCGGCCGGAATGTCGCCGCAGCCAGTTTGTGCAGCGCCAAGCGGGTAAAATCAGCGCATGACAAGCGCCGCAGACAGAATTCGCATCGTGCTGGTGGGGACCACCCATTCCGGCAACATCGGCGCGGCTGCGCGCGCCATGAAGGTCATGGGCCTGCACCGCCTGTATCTGGTGGCCCCGCAGGACTTTCCGTCCAGCGTGGCCACCGCCATGGCGGCCGGGGCCGATGATATTCTGGCTCGGGCTGCAGTGGTTGACAATTTTGGCGATGCCGTGGCCGACTGTCAGCTGGTAATGGGCACAACCGCCCGGCGGCGCTCCCTGCCCAAACCACTGCTGCCGCCGCGCCTGGCGGCCCAAAGAGCCGTGGACGAAAGCGCTCGTCACGAAGTGGCGCTGGTATTCGGACGCGAGAAAAGCGGGCTGAGCAACGATGAGGCCAGCCGCTGCAATGCCCTGATCAACATACCGACCAGCGACAGCTATTCGTCGCTGAACCTGGCCCAGGCCGTCCAGATCATGGCCTATGAAACCCGTTTGGCCATGCTGGAGGAGCCGCCGTCCGAAGTGGCGCCGGCGGACTGGGAGCCGGCTGAAATCGGACGCCTGGAAGTTTTCATCGACCGGCTTGAACAATGCCTGTTCGACATCCGCTTTCTTGTTCCGGGCCAGTCAACCCGGCTGATGCAGCGTCTGCGCCGCCTGTTTTTGCGTGCCCGGCCCGACGACAACGAGCTCAACATTCTCAACGGCATTGTTTCAGCCATTCGGAGGACTGCAGATGAGCCCCCCCAGCGGCAAAAAAACTGAGCGTACACCGTCCGATGCCGACGGCTATCGTCGCATCTGGGATGCGGTGGCCGCCATTCCTCACGGCTGCGTGCTCAACTATGGCGCCGTGGCCCGGCTGGCGGGTTTGCCGGGGCGGGCCCGCATGGTCGGTCAGGCGCTGGGCCGTGCGCCCAAAAAGATGCAGCTGCCGTGGCACCGGGTGGTCAATGCCCAGGGGCGCATCAGCTTTCCGGCCGGCAGCAGCAAGGGCAAGACCCAACGCGGGCTGCTTGAGGCCGAGGGTGTGGTTTTTGAGGATGACAGAATAGACATGGTGCGTTTTAGCCCCGAACGCGCCATTGACCGCATGCTGTGGGGGCCGGGCGAGGATGAGGGGTCATGAGTCCGGATGATGGCAAGCTGCGCGATGAAGTGATTGACCTGGCTTGTGAGCTGATGAGCCGCCGCTCAATCACGCCGGCTGACGAGGGCTGTCAGCAGCTGATTGGCCAGCGGCTTGAGGCGGTCGGCATGACGGTCGAAAACATGGACAGCAAAGACGTGTCCAATCTGTTCGCGCACCACGGCAGCGGACGTCCGCACTTGATGCTGGTGGGCCACACCGATGTGGTGCCGCCGGGGCCTGAGAAAGCATGGCGTTTTCCGCCCTTCGAGCCGACCATCTGCAACGGCATGCTCTATGGTCGCGGAGCGGCAGACATGAAATCGTCGGTGGCGGCCTTTGTGCTGGCGCTTGAAAAATTCATTACTGACCACCCCGATCACCCCGGAACAGTGTCCATGCTGCTGACTTCCGACGAGGAAGGACCGGCGGTTAACGGCGTGCGTGCAGTGGTGCCGCAGCTGAAAAAGCGTGCTTTGCTGCCCGATGCCTGCCTGGTGGGCGAGCCTTCAAGCAGCGAGCGTTTGGGCGATGTCATGCGCGTGGGCCGGCGCGGCTCCATACAGGCGGTGCTCAAGGTTTCAGGTGTTCAGGGTCATACCGCTTATGCCCGGGCCCGCGACAACCCCGCCCATCGGGCCGGGCCGCTGGTGGCGGCGCTGGGCGCGCTTGAGTTTGATGACGGCGACGGCATGTTTCCGTCCACCCGCCTGCAGATTTCCAATCTGCGCGCCGGCACCGGCGCCAACAACGTGACCCCGGGCGAGCTGGAGGTGCTTTTCAATATTCGTCACAGCCCCGCCACGTCGGCCGAAGCGCTCAAGGCGCAGATCGAGGCGCTGGTGGTTGCCCATGACCCCGGGCCGTGGACGCTGAACTGGAAAATTTCCGGTGCGCCGTTTGGACCGGCCACCGGCAGACTGCCGGAAATCGTTGAACAGGCCTGCATCGAGATCCTGTCCACTGTTCCAAAAGCGGATACGGGAGGCGGCACCTCCGACGGGCGTTTTTTCGGGCCGCTGGGTATTCCCGTGGTTGAGCTGGGGCCGGTCAATGCCACCATTCACCAGGTGGATGAGTGCATCGCCGTCGATGCGCTGCGCTTGCTGCCTGCCTTGTATGGCCGCATGATTGAAAGCATGCTGGTGCGGGAATAGTGCATGCGTTTCATACTGATTGTGCTCATTGTTCTGCTGGTGATTCTTCAGGTGCAGCTGTGGAAGCAGTACAGTGAAGTCAGGCTGCTTCGTGAGCTGGTCGAGCAGCAGCAGGAGGAAAACGGGCAGCTGGAATTGCGCAACGATGCGCTGGCCGCCGAGGTGGAAGATCTGCGCGCCGGCCTGGAAGCCATTGAGGAGCGCGCCCGCTCCGAGCTGGGCCTGATCAGGGAGGGCGAGCAGTTTTTCCTGGTGGTCGATCCCGAGGATGCCGAGCCCAGGGAGTAAGGGCGCTCATCCGGGCATGGCCTTGCACAAGGCCTGCTGCCGCTCCGCAGGGAACTGTGCAAAACTAGCGCAATCCAACGGTTTGGACATGAATTAAACGGAACTGCCATGCACAAAAAAACGAATGACATCATCAGGATTTGTGCCGCTGCCGGCCTGATGCTGCTGACGAGCCTGGTCGCAGCCGCTTCGCCCTTTGTCAAACCCGGCCCGGATGCGGCCGCTATCTTTGGTGTGATTGGGCAGCAGCAAAACGATGTCCATCCCGTGACCGTGGTGGCCATCAACGGCCGCGAGATTGTGCCGCGCGATACGTTCTGGGTTGAGCCGGGGCACTACACTTTCAAGGTCAAGCCCGCCATTGTCAATCCACGCGGCCTGAAAGCCATGCGCGGACGGACTCGCCAGGCTGCAGACCTGAACACCATTGATGTCGAAGTCGAGGCCGGCAAGACCTACTACCTTGGTGCGCGCACGGCCGGCGGAGACCGCAGCAGACCCTATTCCGTTGAGGTCTATCGAATCGTGGATGCCGACCATTGACGGCCCGGGCTGAAGCCGCCGGGTCGGCTCGGGACAGGGTGTTTGCCTGGGGCGGGCCGGCCGCAAGCGGGGTCATTCGCAGCCGTCCGGAAGACTTTGTGGTCAGTGAGGTTCTGGGGCACGAGCCCGACGGCCAGGGCGAGCACCTGTGGCTGTGGGTGACCAAGCGCGAACGCAACACGATGGATGTGGCAGGCGATATTGCGCGTGCCGCCGGCGTGCGTACCAACCGCGTTGGCTTTGCCGGGCTGAAAGATCGCAACGCCGTTACCCGACAGTATTTTTCCATCCATCTGCCCGGCACTGAAGCACCCGACTGGCAAGGATGGAACATCGACGGGGTTGAAATTGAATCGGCTGTGCGCAGCGGCAGAAAAATCCGGCGCGGCCGTTTGCACGGCAATCAGTTTGAATTGACCGTGCGCGAGCTGGACGGCTGTCTGGATACGCTTGAGCGGCGTTTGCAGCAGCTGCGCGATGGTGGTGCGCCCAACGGTTTTGGTGAACAGCGCTTTGGCGGCAACAACATTGCCCGTGCCCGCGCCATGTTCAGCGGCCAGCTCAAGCGTTCGCCCTCACGTGCCAAGCGCGGGTTTTATCTGTCGGCGGCGCGCAGCCTGGTGTTCAACCATGTTCTGCTTGAACGCATTCGCCAGGGAAGCTGGAACCGGTTGATTGAAGGTGACCTGGCCATACTGGACGGCAGCCGCTCGTTTTTTGCCGCCGATGCCGATGACATCGACCAGCAGCGTCGCTGCGACGAACTGGACATTCATCCCAGCGGCCCGCTGCCGGGCAGGGGCGACAGCCCGGCCGATGGCGAATGCGCCCGCATTGAGCAGAAGGTTTTTGATAGCCACGGCGAATTGATCGAGGGCCTGGGCCGCTTTGGGCTCAAGCAGGAACGGCGCCCCCTGCGCATGCGGGTGGGTGGTCTTGACTGGAGCTTCCCCGACAAACAGACCCTCAGGCTGAAGTTTGCGCTGGGCACCGGAAGCTACGCCACAGCCGTATTGCGCGAGCTGCTCGACTATAGTCACACGCCGCCATCGTCAGCCGGCTGAGCTCACCCCGTCTCTTTGCGCAAAGCGCCTGGCCAGCACGGCACAGGCCATCAGCTGGATCTGGTGGAACAGCATCAGGGGCAAAATCATGGGGCCGATGATGGAGCCGCTGAAAAGCACCTGGGCCATGGGCACGCCCGAGGCCATGCTTTTTTTGGAGCCGGCAAACAGGATGGTGATGCGATCTTCCATATTGAAGCCCAGGCGCAGGGCCAGCTGCCAGACGACAACCAGCACAATGGCCAGCAGCAGGCAGCAGACCAGCGCCAGCGCAATCAGATCGCTGACGGGCACCGCCTTCCACAAGCCGCCGACCACCGAGGCGCTGAACGCGCTGTAGACCACCATGAGAATGGAGCCCTGGTCAACCGCGCGCACCAGGCCGGCGTGGCGTGCGATCCACCCGCCCAGCCAGGGCCGCGCAAGCTGGCCAAGCGCAAAGGGCACGAACAGCTGCAAAACAATGTCACCGACCGCAGAGGCGTCGACGGCGCCATTGCTGCCGGCGTCCATCAGCCACAGCACCAGCAGCGGGGTGATGATGATGCCGATAAGGCTGGAGGCGGCTGCGCTGCAGATGGCGGCTGAAATGTTTCCCCGGGCAATTGAAGTGAACGCAATGGAAGACTGCACCGTGGCCGGCAGCATGCACATGAACAGCAGGCCCTGATACAGCAGCTTGCCGGTCAACGGCTGCAGAAGCGGGCGCAGGGCGAAGCCCAGCAGCGGAAACAGCGCAAAGGTGCACAAAAACACCAGCAGGTGCAGTTTCCAGTGCGACAGCCCTTCCACCAGCGCCTTGCGTGACAGCTTGGCGCCATGCATGAAAAACAGCAGGGCAATGGCGAACAGGGTCAGCCGGTCGACAATGGGCGCGGCCTTGCCGGTGGCCGGCACCAGCGCCGCGAGCACGACCATGGCAATGATGGCCAGCGTGAACCGGTCGAACAGCATGCGCAGATATTTCATGGCAGGTTCGCAGGATGATACAGCTGGCTACCATACGGCAAGCTGATCTGGCGTGTGCAGGGAATTCCGGTGCCGGGCTGACGGGCGGGCACAGCGGCTTTCTGCTGCAGGCTACAATTGGATCATGGCCCGCCTGCTGATTGCCGATGACCATCCGCTGTTTCGCGCCGCCCTGCGCCAGGCGTGCGCAACGGTGGTGCCGGATGATGAAATTGCCGAGACCACAGCCCTGGACGACACGCTTCAGGCTCTGGCACGGGATGGCGATATTGAACTTGTTCTGCTTGATTTGCGCATGCCCGGCGCGCGCGGATTGTCAGGGCTGGCGGCGCTCAAGGTGCAGTTTCCCGCGCTGGCGGTGCTGGTGGTTTCAGCCCATGACAGTCCGCGAGTCATTCGCCGCGTGCTTGATCACGACGCGGCGGGGTTTATTTCCAAACGCGCAGCCAGCAGCGAAATTCGTGCTGCGGTTACGACCGTGCTTGAGGGGGGAGAGTGGATTCCTCCCGATCTGGCGGCGGCGGTTGAGGCCGAGCCGGGCTCTTCTGCCGAAAGGGACCATGCCGCGCGTCTGGGCCGGCTTACGCCCCAGCAGTTTCGCGTGCTCAGGCTGGTGGCCGATGGCCTGCTCAACAAGCAGATTGCCGACCGCCTGGGCATTCAGGAACGCACCGTCAAGGCGCATGTGGGCGCCATACTGGAAAAACTGGACGTGCAAAATCGCACCCAGGCCAGCAATATCCTGTATTGGTTGGATGCGCCCGAAGAAGCGCTCTAGATTTTTTCTCGGTGCACCTGACGGGCTAGTACTGACAATTTCATCCTCGGGATGGCCGGGATGGTCAAGCCAGTGTGTCGGTGTCGACGACACGTCGCAGCCACCGGCGCAGGGCCAGGGGCTTGAGTGGCTTGTACAGAACCACCACATCGGCTGCCTGCAGCGCTTCGCGCAGGCCCGGATCGCGATCGGCGGTGACTATGGCGGTTGGGATGTCCGTATTGTGTTGGCGCAGCCTGCAAAGCACGTCCAGGCCGGTCAGCCCTTCATCGAGGTGGTAATCAAGAATTGCCGCGTCGGGAGGCCACGGCAGCTCTTCCGTTTCAATCATTCCGGCGCGTGCATGAACCTGCCAGCCCCATGATTCGAGCAGCCCGGTCAACGCCTGGCGAGCATCATGGTCATTGTCGATTACAAGCACCCGTCCGGGCGCCAGCGGCAGCTCCCGGCGGTCGTCTGTTTTGGGGCGGGGGGTGCCCTGTTCAGGTTTGACAGAGGGCACAAGCACGAAAAACACGCTGCCCCTGCCAGGCTGGGAGCGCAATCCCAGCGGGTGGCCGAGCAGCTGGGCCATGCGCTCGGCAATGGCCAGCCCCAGCCCCAAGCCCTGGCCGGAGGCCTGTTTTCCGCGACGGAACTGCTGAAAGATCATCTTTTGCTCGGCAGCGCTGATGCCCGGGCCGCTGTCGCGCACTTCAATACGCAGGTTGGGGCCGCTGTTGCGTACCGCCAGAAGAACGCGGCCACCGCCGGCATGGCGCAGCGCGTTGGCCAGGAAGTTTTGCAGAATGCGGCGCAAAAGCTGCGGGTCGGAGCGGGTCCAGGCGCGGGTTGGCGCAAATTTCAGCGTCACACCCTGTGCTTTTGCCAGCGCTGAAAACTCGACCTCGAGCGGCTCCAGAACTTCATTCAGAACAAAGGTTCTTGGCCGGTGTTCAATCTCGCCACTTTCAAGAGAGGCAATGTCAAGCAGGCTGACAAGCAGGGCTTCGGTGACATCAAGCGCGTTGATCAAATGCCCTGCAACCCGGATTTTTTTCTGTGCCTGAAGGGCTTCCTGCAGGGTTTGTGAAAACAGCTGGGCAGCGTGCAGCGGCTGCAGCAGGTCGTGGCTGACGGCGGCCAGGAAATAACCCTTGGCTTCGTTGGCCTGTTCTGCGGCGCGTGTTGCCAGGGCGAGTTCGTGCGTGCGTGCTTCAACGCGCTGCTCAAGCGTTTCGTTGATGCGCTTGAGCGCCGCCTCGGCTTGGCGAAAGCGGGTGACATCGGTAAAAGTGGCGACATAGCCGCCGCCAGGCATGGGATTGCCGCGGATTTCAATGACGGCACCGTGCAGCATGCGCTCGGACTGATGCCGGGTGCCGCGGCGCATGTGTTCAAGCCGGCGCTGTACGGCCGCGTCCGCGTTTACCTTGCCGATCAGTCCGAGGCGGATGTTGTGGTGCATGAGGTCGGCGATGGGGCAGCCGATGCGCAGCAGCCCGGAGGGGTAGTTGAAAAGTTCGGCATAGGGGTTGTTCCAGGCAACAACGCGCTGCTGGCCGTCGACAACGCAGATGCCCTGGCTCATGTTCTCCAGCGCTGCCTGCAGCACCTGCTGGTTGAACCGCAGGTCCTGGGCCGCTTCATCCACAATGGTGGCCACTTCATCAAGATCGGCCTGGCGGCGCTGATGAACAACCTCCAGCAGCAGGTGGGCCGATGATGCGCCGATGACGCCGGCCAGCTCGTGTTCTACCGCCGCAAGCAGCTTTTTGTCGGCGCGGCCCTGCTGTGGCGATGCAAAGAGCTCATTGACGCGTTCGGGCGGCAGAAAACGCGTCGCCAGGGCACGAAGCTGGTGGCGGCCAACACCGTTTTTGGAGACGCCCAGTCTGGGCTGCCCCCAGCGGCTTTGGGCCACCAGCAGCACCGTGGCCGCGTTGACCGCCAGATTGAGCGTCACTGCCCGGGCCATGCTGCTCCACTGGCCCAGACCCAAAAGCTGCGCGGGCGCCAGCCAGTGCCAGCCGCGCGGGCCTTCGAGCATCCATGCGGGCGGCTGGTCGAAAATTGATGGCAAAAGCACATAAAGCCAGGCCAGCGTGCCTGCAACAATGCCGGCGCTGACGGCGCGCGCGCCCAGCCGCGGGCGGTAGGCTGCCGCCAGCGTGGCCGGCGCCAGCCCCGCCAGCGCCGAGAACGACGTGGCGCCGATATCTGCCAGCGTATTGCTGCCGGTCAGCAGGCGGCTGTAGGCCCAGGCCAGCAACACAATGATCAGAATGGCAACGCGCCGCTGGGTCAGCACTGCGCCGCGCAAATCGCCCTGTTCACCCCGCCCCCAGCCGGACAGAACGTGTAGCGGGGCGACAAAATGGTTGGCCACCATCAGGCTCAGCGCCAGGGTGGCGACCACCACCATGCCGGTGGCGGCACTCAGACCACCCAGAAAGGCCAGCAGGGTTCCGCCGGCATGGCCTTCAAGCATGGGCAGGGCCAGTACGTACAAATCGGGCGAGACGCCTTGCGGACCAAGCAGGGCGTCGCCAAGACGTGCCAGCGGCAGTATGGGCAGCGCAATGAGGATGAGATAGAGCGGGAACAGCCAGCGCCCGGTGCGCACCTGGTCGGCATCGCGGCATTCGGTGACCGCAACATGAAACTGGTGCGGCATGGCAAACATGGCCAGCGCCCCCAGCAGAATCAGCGTGGGAAAGCCGCTGGTGTCGGCGGCGACATTGCCGGCAGCGGGCGGATCAACCTGAAGCCAGGCCGGCAGCACCAGGGCGGCAATGACCAGCATGGCTACCAGCTTGAAGGCTGATTCAAAGGCAATGGCCAGGATCAGCCCGCGATTGTGCAGCATGGTTGACGCCCGGCGGGTGCCGAACATCATGGCGAAAACCGCCATGGCCAAGGCCACATACAGCGCGCTGTCCTGCCAGGGCTGCGGGTTGTCGGTGCCGCCATGCACGACCACGCTGAAGCTCATGGTGACCGCCTTGAGCTGCAGCGCAATATAGGGAATGATGGCCATGAGCATGACCGCCGTGACCAGCGCGGCCAGCCCGCTGTGGCGACCCAGCCGGGCGCCGATAAGGTCGGCCAGTGACGAGGCGTTGTGCTTGCGCGTCAGCTGCACCAGGCGCTGCATGAGCCCGCCGCCCAGAACATACAGACCAATGGCTCCGACAAAGGTCGGCGGCAGCCACCATCCGGAGCCGCTGGCCTGGCTGACCGTGCCGTAGAAAGTCCATGATGTGCAGTGAATGGCCAGCGACAGGGCGTAGACCAGCGCCCAGCGCCGGTTGAGAATACCGGGATGGCGCTCGCCGTAGAGGGCCACGCCAAAGAGAAGGCCCAGCCACAGCAGGCCGGCGCCAATGACCATTGTCAGGCTGAGCATGCCAAAATCAAAGCCGGTCTTGAAGGATGACTCATGAGCGCTTGCTCGCGGAATTTCCGTTCAGAATACATGACAGGGCCTGACGGAATGCAAGGCGCTGCAGCTGCCTTAAAGTGAAACGGCCCGCAGTGCGGGCCGTCTCGATGCCGGTGGAGAAGTCCGGGCAAAATCAGAAAAAGTTGTAGCGGGCGCTGATGTAGTAGTTGCGCGGCCAGCCGTAAAACGCGGTCTGGATGTTGCCGACGCTTGAAAACTCCTGGGCATCGGTTTTGTAGACTTCGTCGGTCAGGTTGCGCACCCCGGCGCGCAGCTGCCAGCTGCCGTCGGCCGAGTCGTACATGCCAAACAGGCCAACCAGCGTGTAGTCCTTTTGCATCAGCCCGGGGCGGTTGTCGACGCTCAGCCAGGTGTCATCGCGCCAGCTGACATCGCCGCCCAGGGTCAGCGCCGAGCTGTTGGGCAGGGTGAATGTCTGGGTGGCGGCCAGCCGTGCCGTCCACTTGGGCGAGAAGGCAACATGGTCATGCAGTCCGGTCAGGGTTGGATCGAGCGCGGTGCGCGGATCATCAAAGCGATCGTACTTGGCATCCAGGTAGCCGATTTGTGTTTGCAGCCGGGTACCCTGACCCACAAACAGCGAGCCTTCAAATTCGGCGCCGTCCATGGTCAGCTTGGCGGCGTTGAGCACCGGAAAGCTGAATTCCGGAATGGGCGCATCGGGGTTGGTGATTGAGGATACGCGCGCCTGGAAGTCCTTGTATGTGCTGTGAAACACGTTGAAACCGGCGCGCGCTCGACCGTTGCTCGAACGGGTCTTGACCCCCATTTCGTAGGTCCACACAAACTCCGGATCAAATATGGGATTGTCGGCTTCCTCGGGCGAGTTGGCGCGGCCGTTGTAGCCGCCCGACTTGAAGCCGCGGTTGGCCGAAACATAGCCCATGGTTTGCGGCGTGAATTGCTTTTGCAGGCTCAGTGACGGCGTCAGGGCACTCCATGACTTGCCGGTTTTTGGAATGACCGCCTGCGGGTCTTCGCTGGCAGCGTCCAGCGGCGCACCAAACCAGGCCGAGGTGGTGCGGAAATAGTCCTTTTCTTCATGAGTGTAGCGCAGGCCGCCGGCCAGGCTCCAGTCGTCGCCAAAACTCCAGTTGAAGTGACCAAAAGCCGCGTAGCTGGTGGTGTCCAGGTCATCTTCAATGGTGCGCAGGAAGTCAATGGGGATGTCCATGAACGTCAGGAAATCATCGGCGTAGGCCTCCTGGTAGGAGGGCACCTTTTCGTTGAGGTAGTACAGCCCGAATACGGCTTCGAGGTCGTCGCTGTTGTCGAACTGAAACTGGAGTTCCTGGCTGAACTGCTTTTGATCGAGTGAGACCAGCACATCGCCCAGCTCGAATTCGCTGGCGTCAATGTCTATGAATGCATCGGTATCGAGCTTGCGCCAGGCGCTGATGCTCTTGAGCTGCCACTGATCATCCATATCCCAGTCCATATGAAGACTGGCGCCCTTGTGGATCAGCTTTTGACCCTGGTCCGGGCCGAATGAGGTGCGCGCGGTGTAATCCCACTTGTCTGTTTCAGGCAGCAGGTGAATGCCAAGTTCGCCCGTGGCCAGATCGGTGCTGACAAGGGGTGCCGTGGGGCGGCCCATGGTCAGGTCCGTGTCCTGGTGGGTGTAGTCAAACGCCAAAGTGGCGGTAAAGCGATCGGTTGGGTAGTAGACCAGCTTGGCGCGTGCCGCCTTGGTGTCGTCATCGTTGAAACGACGGCCGGTATCGGGATCCTTGACGAATCCGTCGTTCTTGAAGCTGCCGATGGCGATGGAGCCCGACATGACTGAACCCAGGTCACCGCCCAGATAGGCGTTGGTATCGATTCGGCCGTAGTCGCCCATGGTCAGCTCGACGCTGCCGCCGGTCATGTCTTCCGGGTTTTTGGTGATGACCTTGACCGCACCGCCCGTCGAGTTCTTGCCGTACAGGGTGCCCTGCGGGCCGCGCAGAACCTCGATGTGGTCAATATCAAACAGCCCCAGCAGGGCGCCGTTGATGCGCGAGTAATAGATATCGTCAACATAAAACCCGACGCCGGGATCGAAAGTCTGCAGCGCATCGGGCTGGCCGATGCCGCGAATGAAGATATTGACGTTGGAGGATGAGCCGCGGCCCTGGACAATGTTCAGGTTGGGAACCGCGCCCTGCAGGCCGTCAATCCTGCTGGCCTGCAGGTCGTCGAGATCGGAGTCACTGAAAGCGCTGACGGCCACCGGCACCTCGTCAATGCTTTCCGTGCGCCGTCGGGCGGTGACCTGGATGTCGGACAGCTCGGCCGTCTCGTTCCTGTCTTCTTCGGAACTGTCGGAACTGGCCTGAGCCACGGCTGCATGCGGCATGAACAGGGCAGACGATATGGCAAGTACAAGAATCTGGCGTTTCATTGAAGGAACCCTCAACAGTCAAGGCTTTTTTGAGGCGGGCAAGGCTGCATGTCCGCCAAGTTTGGCCAGATTCTAGGCAAAGCCCCCTGTTGTGACACTTGTACCTTGGTCCAGTACCCGAACTGCCAGCGGCCTGCACATACTCGTTGCCGAACGGATTGTCGGCAATCACCCGGCAATTTCAATGGTGCAATGTCGACAGGAGAGCCCATGTCCTTGCTGATTGTCCTGGCTGCGCTGAGTTTTCTCATGCTGGCAGCCTACCGTGGTCACAGCGTCATTCTCATGGCCCCGGTGGCGGCCCTTGGCGCCGTGCTGCTTACCGATCCCGCGCTGGTGGCGCCCATGTTCACCGGGCTGTTCATGGACAAGATGGTGGGTTTTCTCAAGCTGTACTTTCCGGTGTTTCTGCTGGGGGCGCTGTTTGGAAAGCTGATTGAGGTGTCGGGGTTTTCCAGGTCCATAGTGGCCGCCACCATCAATGTGGTCGGGCGCGGGCGCGCCATTCTGGCCATCGTTCTGGTGTGTGCCATCCTGACTTATGGCGGAGTGTC
>Ga0079226_10000224_pt1 | contig 37807 bp, 38 predicted proteins | sample Poulit2014_FD_76345 | JGI IMG/M metagenome (GOLD analysis project Ga0079226, IMG submission 76345) | Agricultural soil microbial communities from Georgia to study Nitrogen management - Poultry litter 2014 | ecosystem: Environmental > Terrestrial > Soil > Agricultural land | place: USA: Georgia...
CTCGTTGTTGTGCCGCGCGCGCTCCAGCAGCGTCGGCAACGATCCGATGTTGTGCGTCCCGAAAACCACGTCAACCCAGGGAGCCCGCTTGACGATCTCACCGCGGTCCTTCTGCGCGAGACAGCCGCCCACTGCGATCTGCATGTCGGGGTTGGTCTTCTTGGCGGCCCGCAGCTGACCGAGGTTGCCGTAGAGCTTGTTGTCCGCGTTCTCGCGCACCGCGCACGTGTTGAACACGACGAGATCCGCGTCACCGGTCGCGGCACCGGTCGCGGCGGGCGTGTAGCCGGCGCTCTCGAGCTGTCCGGCCAGGCGCTCGGTGTCGTGCACATTCATCTGACAACCGAAGGTGCGGATCTGGTAGCTGTGGCAGCCGGTTCTATCGGGCATGACCCTACGATAACCCGCGCCTACACCGACGATTCTCCCGATAGGGACGAGCATGCCAGCCCCGAGGCAGGACCTCCCACTCCACAGCATCAACACGTGACCTGCGAGTCGCGAGTACCGACGATCTCCACTCATGGTTCCCCAGCACCGGATGCCGCGATGAAACTCCCTCCGAGTCGGACAAGCGCCGTGGCAGCGTGCCACGACGCTGGCTTCCTGCGACGGTTCCGGGAGCCAGCCACCTCGCATGCCCCATCGCGACACGATCAGCATCACGCCATCGTGGCGACATACTCATCACGGCGTCCCGCGTCGGAAGAGCTTGTTCCCGAGCCACACGATCGGGTCGTAGCGCTTGTCGGCCACCTGCTCCTTCATCGGAATCAGCGAGTTGTCGGTGATCTGAATGTTCTCGGGACACACTTCGGTACAGCACTTGGTGATGTTGCACATGCCGAGACCGTGCTCGGTCTGCGCCTGATCCCGCCGGTCGAGCCCGCTGACCCTGGAGTACTGATCCAGCGGGTGCATCTCCAATTCGGCTAACCGCATCAGATACCGCGGCCCCGCAAAGGACTCCTTGTTCTCCTCGTGATCCCGGATCACGTGGCAGGTGTCCTGGCACAGGAAGCACTCGATGCACTTTCGGAACTCCTGTGATCGCTTCACATCCTGCTGCTTCATCCGGTACTGGCCGGGTTCGACATCCGGTGGCGGCGTGAAGGACGGGATCTCCCGTGCCTTCTCGTAATTGAACGACACGTCCGGAACAAGATCGCGAACTACGGGGAACGTCCGCATGGGGGTGACCGTGACGACCTCGTCTTCGGTGAACGTGGACATCCGCGTCATACACAGCAGTTTCGGGTGACCGTTGACCTCGGCGGAGCAGGAACCACACTTGCCTGCCTTGCAGTTCCAGCGCACCGCCAAATCCGGAACCTGGGTCGCCTGCAACCGGAAGATGATGTCAAGCACCACCTCACCGTCGTACACCTCGGTCTCGAAATCCTCGAATTCGCCGCCGTCGGCATCACCACGCCACACTCGGAAGTGTCCCTTGTACGACATCATCAGCCCTTTCGCTGCGAATGTCCGGCCAGCTCCGGCTCGGTATAGTACTTCTCCAACTCACTGAGTTCGAACAGCTCGAGTAGGTCCTCCCGCATCGGATCCTGCGGCTTGCGAGTCACCCGCACACCACCGCCGTCGGCAGCCTCGTCGACAGTGCAGACCAGCAACGTGTGACGCCACTCGGAGTCCATCTCCGGGTAGTCGTCTCGCGTGTGGCCACCACGGCTCTCGGTACGCAACAACGCTGCCCGTGCGACACATTCGCTGACCAACAACATGTTGCGCAGATCGAGCGCCAGGTTCCACCCCGGGTTGTACTGGCGGTGCCCCGCGATCCCGACCGTCTTGGCACGTTCGGCAAGCTCGCCGACACGCTGCAGCGCCTGCTGCATCTGTTCCTGGTCCCGGATGATGCCCACGAGATCATTCATCATCTGCTGCAACTCGGCCTGCACGGTGTACGCGTTCAGCGTCGGGTCCCGCTCGAACGGTGCCAGTGCGTTCTGCTGCGCGGTCGCCAGGTCGGCCTCGTCAACAGTCGGGCGACGCTCCAACGACTCCACATGGGCCGACGCTCCGAGACCGGCGCGGCGGCCGAACACCAGCAGGTCCGACAACGAGTTGCCGCCGAGCCGATTGGATCCGTGCATGCCGCCGGAACACTCACCGACGGAGAACAAACCCCGCACGGTCGACTCCGCCGTGTCCGGGTCCACCTCGATGCCCCCCATCACGTAGTGGCACGTCGGGCCGACCTCCATCGGAGCGGTGGTGATGTCGACGTCCGCGAGTGCCTTGAACTGGTGATACATCGACGGCAGCCGACGCGTGATCTCCTCGGGCGTGAGCCTGCTGGCGATGTCCAGATACACTCCGCCGTTCGGCGATCCACGTCCCGCCTCCACTTCGGCATTGATGGCGCGTGCAACCTCGTCACGCGGCAACAGGTCGGGGGTACGGCGGTTGTTGTCCGGATCCGTGTACCAACGGTCCGCCTCTTCGGGAGTGTCCGCATACTGTCCTTTGAAGACGTCAGGGATGTAGCGGAACATGAACCGCTCCCCCTCGGCGTTCTTCAACACCCCACCGTCCCCACGCACCCCCTCGGTCACGAGAATCCCGTTGACGCTGGGCGGCGCCACCATCCCGGTGGGATGGAACTGCACGAACTCCATATTGATCAGGTTGGCGCCCGCACGCAGTGCCAGCGCGTGACCGTCGCCGGTGTATTCCCACGAATTCGACGTCACCTTGAACGATTTCCCGATGCCGCCCGTCGCCAGCACGATCGCGGGGGAATCGAACGTGATGAACCGGCCTGTCTCCCGCCAGTAGCCGAACGCCCCTGCGATCCGATCGTCGGCATCCTTCAACAGCTCGGTCACCGCGCACTCATGGAAGATTTTGATCTTGGCTTCGTAGTCACCGAACTCCGCATAGTCCTCCTGCTGCAGCGACACGATCTTCTGTTGCATCGTGCGGATCAGCTCCAAACCGGTCCGGTCCCCCACATGTGCGAGGCGCGGGTAGGTGTGTCCGCCGAAGTTCCGCTGGCTGATCGTGCCGTCCGCGAGCCGGTCGAACAACGCACCGTAGGTTTCCAGCTCGTACACGCGGTCCGCAGCTTCTTTCGCGTGCAGTTCCACCATGCGCCAGTTGTTGAGGAACTTCCCGCCGCGCATCGTGTCGCGAAAATGCGTCTGCCAGTTGTCGTGCGGGTTCGTGTTCCCCATCGACGCCGCACACCCGCCCTCGGCCATCACCGTGTGGGCCTTGCCGAACAGCGACTTGCACACTACCGCGACGGAGTGACCACGTTCCCGGGCTTCGATCACGGCTCGTAAACCGGATCCTCCCGCACCGATGACGACGACGTCGTAGCTGTGCCGTTCAACCTCACTCATGAAATTGCCACCTCTGGATTGTCACGACCGCACGGGCTCCGGATCAGTTGACGAAACGCACTGCCGGGATCACACCGCTGTCCAGCAACATGATGTACAGGTCGGTCACCACGAGCGTCCCCAACGTGATCCACGCCCACAGCATGTGCTGGGTGTTGATTCTGCTGACCTGTGTCCACATCCAGTACCGCACCGGGTGTCGGGAGAAGTGTTTCAACCTGCCGCCGACCACATGCCGGCACGAGTGACAGGACAATGTGTACATCCACAGCATCACCACGTTCCCCACGAGGACGATGTTGCCGAGCCCGAAACCGAATCCGCCGCTCTTGCCGTGGAACGCTAGTACGGCGTCATAGGTGTTGACCGCCGTGATCACCAACGCGAGGTAGAAGAAGTAGCGGTGCGCGTTCTGCAGAATCAACGGCAGGCGCGTCTCCCCGGTGTAGCGTCGATGCGGCTCGGCAACCGCACACGCGGGCGGGGCAAACCAGAACGACCGGTAGTAGGCCTTGCGGTAGTAGTAACAGGTGAGCCGGAAAAGCAGCAGGATCGGTAGCGACAGGAACGCCAACGGGATGAACATCGGCAGTTCACCGAACGGTGTACCGAAGTGCGACGAGCCCGCGACGCACGAATCACTCAGACACGGTGAATAGAACGGCGAGAGGTAATGATACTCCTCGACATAGTAGGCGCCGCGCCAGAACGAGCGGATGGTCGCGTAAATGACGAACGCCGCGAGCCCCAGCACCGTGAGCAACGGGCCGAGCCACCAGCGATCGACACGCAATGTGCCCACCGTTACCTGCGGCCGCCAACGGGAACGTACCCCGGTGGCGGCCTCTCCGGAGGGAGTCCCGGTCGGAGCACTCACCGTTCATCACGCTGGTAACCGCCAACCCCTTCGTCATCCGCGCCGTGCCAGAGTGAAGGGTCGTAGGGGGTGTCCGGAACCATCACCACATCCGATCGGTCGGCTGCAGGGCGTTGCTGGGTGGGAACCGACGGGCGCTCCAACTCACCGGCATCGATATCGAGACGTTCGACATCGTTTTCCAACCGGCGCACCGCAGTGCTGTCACCATAACGCTCTCGCAGTGATCCAACACACATCCGAAGTTGATCGAGAGTGCGTCGGAATTCGCTGTTACTGCTGGTCATCAGGGCTCCTCCTTCGTTTTTCCGTGAAGTGTCACACAGTCCAACCGTTGCCGACGGAGTGTGTCAATTATCACACTACCTGCTGCGCTGGTGATACGTAGCACGTGTTATTGATCACTGTATCGATTGTGCGGCCGTTGCGCTCGCTTCACGACGGGGCCGTGTTCTTCAGTGGTGCGGGTGTCATGGCTACTCACCCCGCCGACACAGCCGCGTGAGTAGCCAACAGCGCGGGTCGGGCACAGACTGGCGGTGTGGATTGGGAGCTTCTGACCGCACCGGAGTTCTGGGCGGCACGGCTCGTACTGCAACGCACTCTCGCCCTGATCTATCTCGTCGCGTTCCTGACCGCGTTGAATCAGTTCCGGGGACTTCTCGGCAGCCACGGGCTGCTACCGATACCGCGATACCTACGCCGAACGGACTGGCGTAGCGCACCGAGCCTGTTCCGGTTCCACTACTCCGACAACACGTTCGCCGCGGTGTGCTGGCTCGGCCTCGCCTGCTCCGTCGCGCTCGCGGCCGGGGCAACGGACCACATGCCGGTATGGGCAGCCATGGTGAGCTGGACAGTTCCCTGGGGCCTCTACCTGTCGATCGTCAACGTCGGCCAACTGTGGTACTCGTTCGGCTGGGAGTCGCTGCTGTTGGAAGCCGGATTTCTTGCGATCTTCCTGGGGCCGGCCCGACAGGCGGCCACTCCGATCCTGGTGATCTGGTTGCTGCGATGGTTGTTGTTCCGCGTCGAGTTCGGCGCCGGCCTGATCAAGATCCGTGGCGATCAGTGCTGGCGTGACCTGACGTGCCTGCAGTACCACCACGAGACGCAGCCGATGCCGGGACCGCTGAGCTGGCACTTTCACCAGGCACCACGCTGGGTACACAAGTGTGAGGTGCTGGCGAACCATGTCACACAACTGATCGTGCCCTTCGCACTGTTCACTCCCCAGCCGGCCGCGAGTGCGGCCGCCGCAATCATCATCGTCACCCAGAGCTGGCTGGTCATCAGCGGCAACTTTTCCTGGCTGAACGCGCTGACCCTCGTGCTCGCCTTCGCGGCCGTCGCCAACAGGTTCCTCACCTGGATCCCGGGAATCACACCACCGAGCGACACGCTGGACTCGCCTGACTGGTACCAGATCGTGGTGATCGCGATAACGCTCGGAATCGCACTACTGAGCTACTGGCCGGTCCGCAACATGCTCGGCCGTGGCCAGATCATGAACTTCAGCTTCAACAAACTGCATCTGGTCAACACCTACGGCGCATTCGGACACATCACGAAAACGCGGGACGAGGTGGTTATCGAGGCAACAACGGACCGGGAAATCACGCCCGACAGCGTATGGTACGAGTACGGATTCCGGGGCAAACCGGGTGATCCCTACCGCAGACCGCCACAGGTCGCCCCCTACCATCTGCGGCTGGATTGGTTGATGTGGTTCGTAGCGCTCTCCCCCGCCTATGGGCGCCGGTGGCTGCCGACACTCGCGGCGAAGTTGCTGGCCGCTGACCACACAACTCTCAAGCTGTTGCGTGACGACCCGTTCGACGGCGCTTCGCCGACCGTGCTCCGCATCCGACTGTACCGGTATCGCTACACGACACGGGACGAACGACGGGAGACCGGAGCCTGGTGGCATCGTGAACCGCTCGGCACGGTGCTGCCGGAATCCACCCTGTCCGGTGACGGCGAGCTCGTACCCGCAGGCTAACTGAGGTCTGGCGAGGCTGGGCAGGAGGCGCAGCCAATGGGATCTGTGTCGCCGCCGACTGTGAAGGCCACAGCCTCTCGGACGGCAACCCGGACGTCAGTCGGGCGTCTCGTCCTCGAGTAGCGAGGCGTCACGCTCCGCATCCGTGAGTTCCTCGCGAATCACCCGGTACGCCAGTCCCTGCGAGTATCCTTTACGACCGAGCATACCGAGCAGTCGTCGAATGACTGTTCGTTCGCCGAGACCACTCATAGCGGGTAATCGCTTACGCACCAGTTCCCGAGCACGCTGTTCCTCATCACTCGCGGCAATCTCCGCCACGGCTTCCTCAGCCGTCTCGTCCGCAATCCCCTTGCGTTTCAGTTCCGCACGAATCGCCTTCTTACCGAGCCCCTGACTGTTGTGGCGCGCTCGTGTCCAATTCTCGGCGAACTCGGTATCGTCCACCAGCCCCGACTCGTCCAGGTTCTGCAACAGCCGTTCCCCGAGGGCGGCGTCGTATCCTTTGCGGTGCAACGCCTGTCGCAATTCGTCGGTGCTCCGTGCGCGAGTCGCCAGCAGGTCGAAACAGTACGCCTTCGCCTTGGCCCATGCCTGTTCGACGGTGGACCCGCTCGAATCCGGCTGCGTCATCGCGTGTCAGAACTCGGTCGGTGCGGGAGCTTCTTCCGCGGCCTCACTCTCGGAATCGATGCCGATCTTCTCCTTGATCTGCTTCTCGATCTGGTTGGCGACATCAGGGTTGTCCCGCAGAAACCGCCGCGCATTCTCTTTGCCCTGCCCCAGCTGGTCACCCTCATACGTGTACCAGGCGCCTGACTTCCGCAACAGACCATGATCAACACCTATATCGATCAGCGACCCCTCGCGAGATATCCCCTGACCGTAGAGAATATCGAATTCGGCCTGTTTGAACGGCGGCGCCACCTTGTTCTTGACGACCTTGACCTTTGTCCGGTTCCCGACGGGCTCACCGGAGTCCTTCAGGGTCTCGATCCTGCGCACATCCAGCCGAACGGAGGCGTAGAACTTGAGAGCTTTACCCCCTGTGGTCGTCTCCGGACTCCCGAACATCACACCAACTTTCTCCCGGAGTTGGTTGATGAAGATCGTGGTCGTACCGGAATTGTGCAGTGCTCCGGTGATCTTGCGGAGCGCCTGACTCATGAGTCGGGCCTGCAGACCCACGTGAGAGTCCCCCATCTCTCCCTCGATCTCGGCGCGCGGAACCAGCGCCGCCACCGAGTCGATCACCAGAATATCCAGGGCGCCGGAGCGGATCAGCATGTCCGCGATCTCCAGTGCCTGTTCACCTGTGTCGGGTTGGGAGACGAGCAGGGAGTCCGTGTCAACGCCGAGGACCTTGGCGTACTCGGGATCAAGCGCGTGTTCCGCGTCGATGAACGCCGCGATGCCGCCCTCGTGTTGCGCATTGGCCACGGCATGCAGTGCAACCGTTGTCTTCCCGCTGCTCTCCGGGCCGAATATCTCCACGACCCGGCCCCGTGGCAACCCACCGGTACCGAGCGCGATATCGAGTGCGATGGCACCGGTGGGGACCGTACTGATGGCGGTCTGGGTCGTATCACCGAGGCGCATCACGGAGCCCTTGCCGTACTGCTTGTCGATCTGCGCGAGAGCGAGTTCGAGAGCCTTGTCCTTGTCGGGGCCGTTGGCCTTGGACTTGTCCTTTTCCTTGTCCGACGCCGCCATGAAGTCCACCTCGTTGTTCGAAGCCTGTGTTACCCGTCCTGCCGGTGCTTGCCCGACCGCAACCCGACGCTACCCACTGGGGCAGACAAGTCCAGCACTATACGTCGGGACTGTGGAACGTCGAGAACCATGTGTACAACATTCTAGACGAACAGATGTTCGAGGTCGAACCCGACACGCCGCCAGAACCCCGTCCCGGAGGCCCGACGGAGTCAACGACGTTCCTGGGGTACATCGAACGTCTCGCACACCTCACGCCAGATCCGGGTGGCCGCAAGCCCGTCCTCGATCGCCTGGTTCACCGTACGCCCGTCGAGACCGCTGAAGACGTAGTCCTGACTGAGATGGTCGGAGCGGACCGAGCCGAACTCCTCCCCCATCAATTGGCGCAATACCGTGATACGCATCGGCGCGAGCCTAAACGGTCGACTGTGACCACGGTATCGTGGCCACCATGCTGGCAACACTGGATCTGCCGTCCTGGGGACCGCTCGCCATGAAGTTGACCGCACTCATGGTACTCGGCGGCGCACTGGTGGTTATCGTACGGCACTGGTGGAATCGCAAGTGAGCTCCGTGAGCGACCTCAGGTGCCGGGTTGGACATGTTTCTCGAAATAATCCGCGAGTTCGGTGGCCGATTTCGGGTCCCGCAGGCCGTCGGCGTCGAACTGGTAGAGGAAACCAGCGATCGGACGGTCCGTGGGGCGGAACACCAACACGGCGGAGCGTGCGCCACTCTCGGAGACGTACTGTCCGTTCAACGCATTCCCCTGCCACTCGGCGCCCACTCGCACCTCGCCACCGATCGTGTTGAGCAGCCGTATCGTGTAGCTTTTGAGCCCCTCGGTGCCGCCGCTGTGGACGTAGGTGACCTGTCCCCCCTTCAGCCCCGGGGTCGGGCAGGTCACGACGACCCCCAGATCGTCACGCGTTGCGTCGGGACCGTCGCCCGTTCCCGGATGGCACTCGTCGCCGTCGGCGATGTCCCCCGCCAGCTGGCGCAGGCACCCGGTGAAACCGTCGGAACCCGGCTCACCCGGTGCCGCACACTGGCTCGCGGTATGGGTCGTCACCGAATTTCGCACGGTGAAGTAGAAGACACCGCCTCCCGCCAGCAACAGGAGAACGACAGCCGCGAGACCACCGATCAGTAACTTCTTGCGCTTACCCCCGCTACGACGGTCGTCGTTACCGGTCACCTGCCCCGGCTGGGGCGCGCCTGGCCCTCCGACACCCGGCGTGCCGTAGTTTCCGAAGCCGACTGTGGTGGCGGGGCCCCGTGGCGGATAACCCGGATGTCCGGCGGTGCTCTGCGGTGGCGTCGGAGGGCGTACCGGTGGAATATTGGCCACCGTGGGGGTGCCGGAGTCACCTGCCGGCGACGTTCGTTGGGTTGTCCCCGGTGGAGTCGCACCATCCCGACTGTGGGTGCCCGTGCTACTGCCGTCAGCACCGACCTGCTGGGCGCCATAGGCCACGGCGGTTTCGGGCTGGTCGAGACTCGACGGCACCACACCGACCTTCTCCGAGATCATCGATCCGACCAGTGGCAATCGGCTCGACCCACCGACCACGTAGATCCCCGCCAAACTCTGGGCGGTTATTCCGGCGTTACGTAACGTGTTCGATAGCAGTTCGACACTGCGCAACATGGCGGGGCGAACCAGGCCCTCCAATTCGCCCCGGGTCACCAACACGTCCGTGAACGGCTCGGGCATCGGCACCTCGGCCTGGGGATGTCGTGACAGCGCCTCCTTGGCACCGCGCACGTCCTCCTGCACGGCCCGACGGTTCCGGCGGTCGCCGGTCGACTCCGGCCGTAACAAACGCTGCCACTGCGGCGGATCCCGATGGGACACCTCGCGACCGACATGAACCAACATCGCCTGATCGACATCCAGGCCGCCGAGGTCCGGGAGTCCGTCCTCGGCGAGCACGGTGTAGCCGCGCTGTCCCGCGCCGACGACCGCGACGTCGAACGTCCCCGCACCGAGGTCGTACAACGCCAGAGTCTGCCCCGGCGCGAGCTCCTTCCCCGGGAACGAAGCGAAGTGTGCCGCCGCGGCCACCGGCTCGGGAATCAGCGTCACCGCACTACCCAAGCCGGCCTGTCGCGCGGCGGAAACCAGAACGTTCCGGCGAACCGGTCCCCACTGTGCCGGGTGCGTCAGCCGGACCTGGTCCGGATACTCACCACCGAGTTGGCGCACCGTCTCGTCACGTACCCGGGCCAGTACCGCAGCGAGCGCCTCGCTGACGGGCACGACATCGTCACCGAGCAACAGGCTCTGTTCGTCCACCCGTTGCTTGGGATTCGGCTCGAACCGGGTGGGATCCAAGCGCGCCTGGCGCTGCGCGTCCCGGCCGACGAGAAGATGCCCACCCTCCTGGGCGAACACCGCCGACGGCATACTCGGCGAACCGTCCACCTCGACAACCTGGGGCGGCCTGCCATGCGCGGACAGCACTGCCACGGTGTTGGATGTCCCGAGATCCACGGACAGAACCCGCACAGCACCCCCTACCGGTGTGAGAACGACGCACATATCCTGGCACTGTCACCGCTGCAAGCCAGAATTGGGGCATGTCCGCCGATGTGTTGCAGCTGTTCTCCCCTCCCACCAGAGACTGGTTCACCACGGTGTTCGAGTCCCCCACGGAGGCGCAGGCACAGGCATGGCACGCAGCACACGCCGCGGAACACACCCTGGTGGTGGCGCCGACCGGCTCGGGTAAGACGCTGGCAGCGTTCCTGTGGGAACTGGACCGGCTGTCGACCCGGAAACGCCCGGATGAACAGCAGCACCGTTGCCGTGTGCTCTATGTCTCTCCGTTGAAGGCGCTCGCCGTCGACGTGCGCCGTAACCTGCGTGGCCCGCTCACCGGTATCGAGCAGGCGGCCCTACGTCGTGGACACTCACCGCCGGAGATCACGGTCGGTATCCGTACCGGCGACACTCCCGCGGCGGAGCGCCGTTCGTTCACCCGCAACCCCACCGACATCCTGGTCACGACACCCGAATCACTGTTCCTACTGCTCACCTCCAAGGCCAGACAGGCGCTGCGTGGGATCCAGACGGTGATCGTCGACGAGGTTCACGCCCTGGCGGGGAACAAGCGGGGCGCCCATCTCGCGGTGTCGCTGGAACGGCTCGACGAACTGTTGCCCCAGCCGGCACAACGGATCGGTCTCTCCGCAACCGTCCGGCCGGTGGACGAGGTGACCTCGTTCCTGGCGGGCAACAGACCGGTACGTGTCGTCGCACCGGAACCCCCGAAGACCGTGGCCATGCGGGTGGAAGTGCCGGTCGCGGACATGACGGCACCGGATGATTCGGCCAACACGACAACGGCTACCACCACAGGGGCCGGATCGGACTCGGGAACCGTAGCCGACCGTGCCCCGTCGATCTGGCCTGCGGTGGAACAACGAATCCTCGACCTGGTCAGCTCGCACCGCAGCACGATCGTGTTCGCGAACTCGCGGCGACTGAGCGAACGACTGACCACACGGCTGAACGAACTCGCCGCAGACACCAGTGCGCAGAACACAGCACATCAGTACCCCACCCAGATGGTGGGCCAGTCGGGTGTGACACCCGGCCGCGACCCGGAGCGGTCCAGCATCGCCAGAGCGCACCACGGTTCGATGTCGCGACAACAACGCACCCTGGTCGAGGAGGAACTGAAGTCCGGTGAGCTGCCGTGCGTGGTCGCCACGTCCTCGTTGGAGCTGGGTATCGACATGGGGACAGTGGATCTCGTGGTGCAGGTGGCTGCGCCGCCGAGTGTCTCCTCCGGTCTGCAACGCGTGGGGCGCGCCGGCCACCACGTGGGCGCGGCCTCCACCGGCGTGATGTTCCCGAAGTTCCGGGGCGACCTGGTGTCCTGCACGGTCGTGGCGGAACGCATGACCGAAGGGGCGATCGAGGCGCTGCAGCAGCCACGCAATCCCTTGGACGTACTCGCCCAGCACATCGTCGCCGTCCTCGCTGTCGAGTCTCGAACCGTGGACGATCTGGCGAGCACGCTCCGTCGGGCAGCCCCGTTCGAGACACTCTCGGACGACGTGTTGCATTCGGTGCTGGACATGCTCGCCGGGCGGTATCCCAGTGAGGAATTCGGTGAACTACGGGCACGCATCACCTGGGATCGCACGACGGGCGAACTGAACGGCAGGCCCGGAGCGCAACGGCTCGCCGTGACCTCGGGCGGGACCATCCCGGATCGCGGGCTGTTCACCGTCACCACTCCCGTCGGCGATGATCCCTCGGGCACCACGCGGGCAGGCGGACGCCGCGTGGGTGAGTTGGACGAGGAGATGGTCCACGAGTCGCGGCCGGGTGACACGATCCTGTTGGGCACCTCGTCGTGGCGGATCACGGAGATCACCGACGACCGGGTCGTGGTGACCCCCGCACCGGGGAAGCCGGCGCGGATGCCCTTCTGGCGCGGCGATGCCGCGGGCAGACCGTTCGAGTTGGGCCGGGCGCAGGGCGCCCTGTTGCGTGAACTCACGAACGCTGACGAGGACACCGCGCGCGAGCGGGCTTCCGCCGCCGGGCTGGACAATCGGGCGACGGACAACCTGTTGGCGTACCTGACGGAGCAACGTGCCGTGACGGGTCACGTTCCCACCGACCGGCACCTGGTGTTGGAGCGGTTCCGCGACGAACTCGGCGACTGGCGGGTGGTGCTGCACTCACCGTTCGGCGCGCGGGTCAACGCACCCTGGGCACTGGCCATTTCCGCACGGCTACGTGACAGCCACGGGATCGATGCGCGGGTGGCCCACTCGGACGACGGGATCGTGTTGCGGTTGCCGGACACCGGTGACGACAGGGGTGGTGAGATCACGGGCGACCCTCGGGACCTGCTGCCGGACCCCGAGGAGGTGGAGCGGATCGTCACCACCGAACTGGGCTCCTCGGCGTTGTTCGCTGCGCGGTTCCGGGAATGTGCCGCACGGTCGCTGTTGCTCCCCCGCAACGACCCACGCAGCCGTAGACCGCTGTGGCAACAACGGCAACGTGCCACGCAACTGCTGGAGGTGGCCGCGAAGTACGAACGTTTCCCCGTGGTGCTGGAGGCCATGCGGGAATGTTTGCAGGACGTCTACGACATGGCGGGGCTCCGCGAGTTGCTGACGGAGGTGCGCGCGCAACGGGTACGTGTGGTTCCGGCACACACCAACGCAGCCTCGCCGTTCGCGCGCAGCCTGCTGTTCGGCTACGTCGGCACGTTCCTGTACGAAACGGACGCCCCGCTGGCCGAGCGCCGGGCCGCCACACTGTCGCTGGATTCCACCCTGTTGGCAGAACTGCTCGGGACCGAAGCAGTCCGTGAACTACTCGATCCCGAGGTCGTCACGGCCACCGAGGACTCGCTGCAACGACGTGATGGAGAACGGCAACCACGCGGTGTGGAGGAAACCGCTGACCTGCTGCGTTTCCTCGGTGACCTCTCCGCGGAGGAGGCGCGCACGAAGGGGGTCGCACCACGATGGCTGCACGAACTGGAGTCCTCCCACCGTGCGATCCGGGTACGAGTCGCGGGTACGGAACGCTACGTCGCGATCGAGGACGCGAGCCGCGTGCGGGACGCACTGGGCACCGCGTTGCCGACCGGAGTGCCCGAGACGTTCACCGAACCGGTGGCGGACCCGCTCGGTGACCTGGTGACCCGTTACGCACGTTGTCACGGCCCGTTCTCCGCCGCCCGTGCTGCCGAACGTTTCGGCCTGGGGACCGCGGTGGTCGGCGAGGTGGCGGACCGTCTCACCGCGGCGGGCAGGCTGGTGCGGGGCGAACTCGCCCCGGAACCGAGCGGCACCGTCGAATACTGCGACCCCGGTGTGTTGCGTCGACTGCGGCAGGCTTCCCTGGCAAAACTACGTGCCGCCGTGGAACCTGTGGAACCGGCCGCGCTCGGCAGATTCCTCCCCGCCTGGCACGGCATCGGCCCCGACGAGCCGATGGGCACGGTCGCCACCGCCGACGACGTGTTTGCCGTGGTCGAACAGCTGGCAGGGGCACCACTACCGGCGGGCGCGTTGGAATCGTTGATCCTGCCCAGCCGGCTGCGCGGCTATCACCCCGGGTTACTGGACGAGCTCACCACATCCGGCGAGGTGACCTGGGTGGGGTGTGGCGCCCTCGCGGGAGGTGACGGATGGATCGGCCTTGCCCCGAGGGACACGGCGGAACTGGTGTTGCCACAGCCCACCGCAGCACCGGACGGGCAACTGCACACGGCCATCGCCACGGCCCTGCGGGGTGGGGCGCTGTTCTTCCGGGAGCTGACCGAGCACATCGCACCCCGGTTGGACGCCCTACCCGATGACGGCGACGTCGTCGCGGCACTGTGGGAACTCGTGTGGGCAGGTGTCGTCACCAGTGACACGCTGGCCCCGTTGCGTGCGTTCCTCGCGGCGGGCGGCGCCGGCGACACCGCGCGGCACCGCTCACCCACCGCGGCCCGCCGCAGCAATCGGGCCGGGATACGCGCATCCCGGCCCGCGATGCCGTCGCGGACGGGGCCGCCCACTGTCGCGGGCCGCTGGGCCCTGGCCGTGGATCGGGGCGGCAACCCGACGCGGCGAGCACACGCCCGCACGCAGACGCTTCTGGATCGGCACGGTGTTCTCACGCGCGGTGCACTGGAAACCGAACAGATCACCGGTGGTTTCGCGGGCATCCATCGGGTGTTGCGGGAGATGTCCGACACGGCCCGGGTGGTGCGTGGTTATGTCGTCGAGGGGCTCGGGGCCGCCCAGTTCGCGACACGCGGGGCGGTCGACCGGTTACGTGGCTACTCCGATGCGGGCGCCCACGGAACGGCCCGGGGGTTGGTGCTGGCGGCGGCCGATCCCGCACAGCCGTACGGTGCGGCGCTGCCCTGGCCGGAAACGCTCGGCAGCACCGGGCACCGACCCGCACGGAAAGCGGGCGCGCTGGTTGTGCTCGTCGACGGCGAACCAGCACTGTTTCTCGAGCGGGGCGGTCGGTCACTGTTGTCGTTCACCTGCGACGAGCGTGCGCTGCATGCTGCGGCGGCCGCACTGTCGCAGGCTGTCACCGACGGCCTGCTCGGCGATCTCTCGGTGCAGCGAGCGGACGGCGAGCAGGTACTGACCTCGCGGATGGCCGGGGTGCTGCGTGGGGCAGGTTTCCGCGCCACCCCGAAAGGGCTACGGCTGCGGAGCTAATTGTACGGAGTCCTGGGATCATCATCCTTCAGCCATCGCTCGATCGATTGGCGGCGATTGCCCGGCGCCGCTGATACTCCCGCTGTCCTGCGTTCGTGAACGGTGAATGATTCGAGCCGCTGCGGATGACCGGCGATGGGAGTGTGGCCGACGCGCGGTCGGTGCGCGGCCGTTGTTCGGGGGGCGTTACTCGCCATACTGCCGATCAGCCGCGTTGTCATCGCGCTGATGCTCTGTGGCTACCAGTCAGATACGTGACCTACCGAAGGAAGCGTACGAGGTGATTCGGAAGCGGGCTCGGGCACGTGGCCAGTCCACCCAGGGGTACATGCACGACCGTGTTGTCGCTGATGCCGAGTTGGGGCACGTGTTGCGTCGGCACGTTCGTTCCGGTGCGGTCGAGCGAACCGAACCTGGCGCGGTGCCGGTTCCTCACGCGGACAGTGAGAACTTCACCGACATCTGGCGTTCTCACCCGGTCCGGCGTGCCCGTGCGGGACTGTCACATCCACGGCTGCTGCCGGGTCGAGGGAGTGAACATCCCCAACCGGCAGGAGTGCTGCGATGTCGACGAGCTATCTGGTGCTGACAGTGGTGGCAGCAGTGATGGTCGGGGTCTCGGCCGCGTCCGTGTTCGTCCACGCGACGTGGGTGGTGCAGCCGTTGAGCGACTACGGCGTCCCCCGAACATGGTGGCCCTGGCTGGGAACCGCCAAGTCCCTCGGCGCGGTGGGACTGCTCGGTGGACTGCTGGTGACCCCACTCGGTATTGCCGCGGCGGTCGCCCTGGTGCTGTACTTCACTGGGGCGGTCATCACCGTGATCCGTGCACAATGGTACTCCCACATTCCGTTTCCCCTGGTGTACGTGGCACCAGTGATCGCCTCGTTGACCGCCGGGATCGTCACCTGAACCGGGCGGGGAGGGACGCCGTCGTGCAGGATCGAGAGTTGCTGGCCCTCCGGTTCGAGCAGGAGCGGCCACGGCTGCGTGGGGCGGCCTACCGCATGCTCGGATCGGCAGCCGAAGCCGAGGACGCGGTGCAGGAAGCGTGGCTGCGGCTGGAACGCACCGACCCCACCAGTGTGGAAAACCTGCAGGCGTGGCTGACGACAGTGGTGGCACGGGTGTGTTTGAACATGCTGCGCGCGCGAAACTCCCGTGGTGAGCGCCCCCTCGACGTGCCGGTGACGCCCGCCGCGGACACCGACGTCGAGCAGGAAACACTCCTGTCCGACTCCGTGGGGTTGGCGCTGCTGGTCGTGCTCGACACCCTCGCCCCACGCGAACGGCTCGCGTTCGTGCTGCACGACATGTTCGATCTACCGTTCGACGAGATCGCGCCGATCGTCGACCGTTCGACCGCCGCCACGCGGCAGGTCGCCAGCCGCGCCCGCCGCCGCATCCACGGTTCGCAACTACCCGAGGGTGACCGTGCGCGCCAACGTCGTGTCGTCGAAGCCTACCTCGCAGCCACCCGCAACGGCGACTTCGACACACTACTGCGGGTGCTCGACCCGGATGTCGTGCTACGAGCCGACGCCCACGTGGGCCCTGCCGGCGAGTCCATCCTGCTCCGCGGGTCCCGAGAGGTCGCTGAGGGTGCCGTCGCCTCTGCCACCCGCGCGCGGCACACGAAGGTCGCGATGATCAACGATTCTCTTGGCCTCGTGATGCTGCTGCGCGGCCGGGTGCACGTGGCACTCGTGCTCACCACCAGCGACGAACGCGTCACCTCGATCGAGTTGATCGGCGATCCCGCACGGCTGCGTGAACTCCCCATCACGGTGCTGTCCGCCTGATCACGCCGTGCCGTGGATCGCCGGTTTCGCGTAACCGAGTTCCGCCTCGCCGATACGGACCCGGTGCAGCCTGCCCTCACCATGCGGCTCGTCGTGACCGGCGATAACGATGTTGGGACGGAAACGACTCATCGGAAGTGCTCCGGAGAGCCGTCGCGGCTGAGCTTCGCGACCAACGCAGCTCGCTGTTCGCCTGCTCCTACACCAACGACGTCTGTTCCAGCAGCCGTTGCCCGCGCAAGATCCGAGCGTGTCCGGCACAATACAGTGCTGAAAGGACCCTCGGACGATGGTGAGGCTGGGCGTGTGAGTACGGCGCGGTTGGTCTTCGACGGTCGCTGTGGATTCTGCACCCGCAGCGCCGGCTGGCTGTGGCGGCTCGATCGACATCGTCGAATAGAGTTGTTGCCGCTACAGGCACCCGGAGCACCGGATTCGGTGGGGGCGACGGAGGCAGAATGCCGCGAGTCGCTGCGCTGGTTGGGCACGGCCGGTGTTCGGCACTCGGGTGCGGCGGCGGCCAACGCTGCCCTGGCAACGGCGCTCGGCTCCCGGATGCCCATGTCGTTGTACCGGCTGAGCAGCGGTGTGCAGGAACGTCTCTACGACTGGGTGGCGGCGAACCGTTACCGGCTTCCCGGCGTACGTTCGCACTGCGACATCTCACCCGATGATTGCGGCCGTTGACCGGCGTCCAACGGGATCTCCCCGCTGAGCCGGTTTCGCTGGTGCTGTCGTCGTGGTTGGATGGTTCGCCGTGAGGGTGTTTGTGACGGGTGGAACCGGTGCGATCGGTGGGCACGCGGTGCCAGCATTGGTGCGAGCGGGCCACACGGTGACCGCGCTGGCCCGCACGCAGGCCAAAGCGGACGTGTTGACGGCGCAAGGCGCCGATCCGGTTTCGGTGTCGTTGTTCGACTCGTCGGCGTTGAGCGACGCGTTCGTCGGCCACGACGTCGTGGTGAACCTGGCTACCGCGATGCCCGCCACGAGCCGGTTCGTGATGCGGCGTGCGTGGCGGGCCGCCGAGCGGGTACGCAGCGCAGGCTCGGCCGCAGTGGTCGACGCCGCTTTTGTTGCCGGTGTCGACAGGGTGGTGCAGGAGTCGGTGGCCATGATCTACCGCGACCACGGGGCCGGTTGGGTCGACGAGGACGCGCTCGTCGACCATTACCCGGCTGCGGTGGGCAACCACGCCGCCGAGGCCGCGGCGTCCCGGTTCACCACAGCAGGCGGAGCCGCGGTCGTGTTGCGCTTCGGGCTGTTCTACGGACCTGGGGCGCGGCATGCCGAACAACTGCTCTCGTTGGCTCGACGGCACATAGCCCCGGTCTTGGGGCCACCAGAGAGTTACGTGTCCTCGATTCATCTGGCCGACGCGGCGACGGCGGTGCCTGCGGCGCTGCACGCCCCGGCGGGCGTGTTCAACATTGTCGACGACGAACCGTTGACCAACCGCGACTGCGCCGACGCGCTCGCCCGTGCCGCCGAGACGACCCCATGGTTTCGGCCGCCCGGCCGCGTCGGGCTGCTGCTCGGCGCTCGCCTCACGTCCCTCGCAGGTAGTCGTCGAGCGCTTCCGGTTGGCGGGTGTCCTCGTAAACCTCGTAGTCCCGCAGACGGCCCCACACCATGTGTCCCCAGATCACGAAGCGGTTCTCGTAAACCCGTCGACCCTCGGGACTGTCGAGGTGGTCGCGACCGCGGACGCACACCGTACTGTTCCACGGCATGCCCTTGACCACGACCTCATCGGGGACGATCTGCAGACCGGCGTCGGTGAACCGGCGCAACCACCGTGCGACCTCGGCCTTGCCGTCGAACACGCCGGACCAGGAGCTTCGGCCGGGGAAGGTGAGTCGCACCCGCGGGTGCTCCAAGAACAGGATGGGCCGTCGATCACCCTGCCGGAGCCGCCGCATCCCGTATGAGAGGAGCTTCTTGCCCAACCAGGATTGCACCATCACCTCCGCCGCTGATTGATCGGTTCGTCCAGACTGTCAGGAGAATCCCGCCGGGCGCCACGACATTGAGAATGTCACGGATACCGTGACGTACCTGCTCGACACGCTCGACGAAGTCGAGTTCGGGGCGCACGAGTGATCTATCCTGGGTCGTGATGGGTACACCGCGACTCGGCGAGACTGCGCGCCACGTGGTCGCCTGTGTCGTACTGGCACTGCTGACGGCGTCCTGCTGGTGGGCCTGGATGGCGTGGGACCACACCTACCAAACCGACCCGGAAACCGGGGAGGTCAGCGGCCCGTACCAGGCTTGGCAAGTGATCGGCTGCGTCGTCTGTCTGATCGTACTGTGCGTGATCGCGAGTGCTCGGCTTCCCGCGTGGCTCGTCATCCCGATCATGTCGGTCGCGTTCACGCTGGCCTGGTCCTGGACCGCTGCCCCCTCCGACGAGACTGGGCTGTGGGCCGTCGGCGCGATGATGATCTTTGTCGGCATGCTGGCCGGGAGCGCGGCCGTCAGCGGTCTCACCGTCGCCGTCCGTTCCAGGAGAAGTGCGCGCACGAGCCGCCCGTCGGATGGTTAATGGTTGGGCTCGATCGGACAGCGCTCCGCCGTGGCACCGGCAACGCAGGTTCGTGCGATGTGTCAGCCGCCACCCGCGGTGGCAGCGACAGACGCGCTGAGCGGGTTGCCGATACGGAACAACGTGTTCACCGTCCCCGCGGTCGCTACCGGCACGATCGGCAGGTGTGCCCCTCGGGGAACTGCCGATCAACCAGCCGACGCACCGTTTCCGTCGTCACGGCCACTGATCGGGCCACATTGCCGTGGCGGTGAGCATTCCCGAGCGGTCTGCGGAGCCGCAAGGCACTATCGGCGTGGTTGAACGTGGTGCAACTGGCGGCGTGGCGTGCGATGATGAACCCGCCGAGGTGGGGACGTGGGAGGCGACGCCGATGTCCGAACGTTCGGGAACACTGGCGCACGACCCGTTCGACGGCAGACAGCCCACCAACCATGAACGAATGAGCGGTGAACCGTGGGACGCGTCGTATTGGGATGGCATCGCTTCGTCCGGGCCGGGCGTGCTGGGTCTCGATGTGGCGGAGACCGCCGTGGCGCTCGCGAACGAGAAGGCCGAGGCGCGCGGCGTGGACGCCGAGTTCGTGGTGGCCGACGCGTTTGCGCTGGGAAGCTTGTCGCGCGTGTTCGACACCGTGCTGGACTCCGGTATGTTCCACACCTGCGACGCCGCGGAACAATGCACCTACGTGGCAAGCCTGGCGTCGGTGACCCGGGCCGGGGCGACGCTGTATGTGCTGTGTTTCCGCGACAGCGGCCCCGAAAGTGAACGTGGCCCACACCCGGTCAGCCGCGACTGATCTCACTGCGGCGTTCAATCACGACACCGGTTGGCGCATCACGGCGGTCACTGCAGAAACCATCAGCGCCAACCTCGACACGAGCGGTGCGCCGGCCTGGCTGGCGACGATGACGCGGCTCTGACCCTGCGGCAGGCGAGGCGCGACTGGCCGCGAGGTTGCGAGTGGTGTAACGCTGCGTGCCGTTGTTCAGGTGAGGTCGTCGGGGAACTCTTAATTCATCAGCGTTGCCGTCCTGCACGAGGTCGCTAGTCGTACTCCTTCGCTGCCTCGATGATCGCACTCACCAAGGCGTCCCTGGACAGGGACTGTTCGGTCAGCACACCGAAACGCATGGTGAACTCGCGCACGTCGTCGCGATCCTCGATGTAGGCCGTGTTGCCGGGGCACTCGGTGTAATCGATGTCCGGGATCGGCTCGGGTAGCGTCAGGATGAAGAATGGTCCTTCCAGTGCGGACTCGCTCCGGTGCTCTTCGAAAGTACCTGGATCGTGACGTTCGTGGATTCAGCCGCCTCGGCCAGTGAACGCAACTGTTCTCGCATCGTTCGGCCGTGCCGACCTGCCGTTCCAGGAGCTCGGCGTCCAGGATCACGTGGAGTTCCGGAGGTTTGGCACGGCGCAGCAGTTGCTGGCGTGACGTTCTGGCCAGTATACGTCGCTCGACTTCTTCCTCGGTCAGTCCGGGGTTGATGCCCGTGATCACCGAACGGGCGTAGTCGGCCGTTTGCAGCAGTCCGGGGATCAGGAGTGTTTCGAACTGACGCCGCGCGGTGAGTGCGGACTCCCAGTCGAGGAACTTGTGGAACTGGTCCGGCACGTACTTGCGGATGTCGGTGACCCAGCCGTTGTTGCGTGGTGTGCTGGCGAGCTCGGTCAGCCATTGGCGCATTTCCGTGTCGGCGACGCTGTAGACGTCGAGGAGTTGTTCCACCTCGCGGGGTATGAAGCCCTGTTCGCGGAGCTGGCGCAGGGTTTCGCCGAGTTGCCACCGTTGGACGGTTGAGCTGGTGCCGGGACCCTGGGTCACGGTCGACCTCCTCCGTAGTGTGTTCACACGATCGGGTGGTTATGCGGATTTCCGCTGACATCGGTGAACGCGTCGACCGCAGCATCGCAGGATGGGAATGGATTTCGGCAACCGTGCGGAAGTCGTCAGCACCGACCGCACGCTGCGGATAGGGCTGAATTCGCCGGACGAGGTGATGCACGGTTTCGGCATCGGAACCCACATTCGCCCCCGCATCGTCTGGGGCGACGACCGCCCCGGTAACCCACGGTATTCCTACACGGCATGATGTCGTCATAGTGTCCCAGCGCTCGAAATCGGGCTAAGGAAACGACCGGTCGGATCTACAGCGCAAGGGCCGTCCGCAGCGCGTCATCGACGCGGTGGAGGGTGGGCACTGGTAGAGCACCATAATCGCGGGTGACTTCGTCGAGGTAGATCTTGTCGATGTCGTCGCAGGAGATGGCTCCTGTCCACGGGGCATCTTCGTGGGACAGCTGTACGATACTGGGCAACGGAGGTTTGGGTGTGGTCGTTAATCGCACGGCCAAAAACGTCGCCAGCCTCGCGTTGCGCTGGTTGTTCGATACGGCGAGGTAGTATTTTTCACCGCGATCCTCGATCTCCGCTCCGTAGATTCGTCCGCGCAGCACGCTCGAGATCGTACTGTGACTGCGGGTCACTCGCCGGCCTCGGCTGCGCGGGCACGGCGTGAGGCAACGATGGCTCGGTCATCGGCGACCTCTGCCGCTGTGGACTCCTCGGCAAGTTGACGATAGCCCTCGTCCATGGCCAATTCGAGGATACGGTCGGTGCCCACGCGGAAAGCTGCCCGCAGCACCACCGATTTTGATGCGCCAGCGGGAACTTCAACGAAGTTCTCCAGGGCCCAACGTTCCAGGCTCGTAGGATCCATCAGCCTATCGACAAAACGGGCATCGGGATCGGTCAACGCCAACGTCTCTCGCCGTGCGGTTGGTTCTGTACTCATACCAGATATTATGCCTCATCGCAGTGCATCATTCAACTGATGTGCTTCATTGGGGCGCTTGGTGTTCGCATGGCTGGTGACGAACGTTGCCGATTCAGTGTCGGGGTGTGTCCGTCGGCCGTTGTCCGGTGACCCGGCGGAACACCTCCGCGAACGCGGCGGGTTTGCGGTAGCCGACCGCGCGGCTGCGGGGATCGGTTGGTAGGGGGAACCTGGAACGTTGTGCTCGGCACCGGCTGCAGTAGGTCCAGCAGCAACGACTCCGCCCGCGAACGGGTACTTCTCCCTGCCACTTCCGTTCGACGACGGTTACGGCAACGAACTGTCGCTCCGCACCGCATAGCACTCCCGGACGCCCGGCGGGGCACTATGTCGACATAATGTCCTATTCCTGGTCAGGGCAGCGTGGCGAAGGCGCGTACGGGGAACATTGCCAGGCCGCGGAACCTCGGGGGCGCGGCCGTGAAGAACGCCCCGGTGTGCGGTAGAGCGTCCAGTCCGGTGAGGTGTTCGACGATCGGGATGCCAGCCGCCAACAGCACGGTGTGCGCGGGCCGTTCGCCGGTGGAGGTGTCGTCGATGTTGACCGAGTCGATGCCGACGAGCGTGGCACCGTGCTCGACGAGCCACCGCGCACCCGCTTCGGTGATATGCGGATGGTCGGCCTCGCCGTAGCGGGCGGTGCGCCAGTGCCGATCCCACCCGGTGCGCAGCAGCACGGCGTACCCGGCGACATCGTGGCCGGCCAACGTCTCGGGACCGATGGCTCCCACACCGTCGACGACGACCGTGGGCAGCTGGGTGCAGCGCTGCAACAGCAGCCCGCTCAGGTCGTGCCTGTCCCGATAGCGGTGCGCCGGAGTGTCGATGTACGTGCCCGTGTTCGCCACCATGTTCACCGTGCCGATCGCGAACTCGGCGCCCGGCGCGTAATGCTCGGCGGAATCGGCGAAGCTGAGGTGCTCGCCGATGTCCGGGCCGGGCAGGCCGGGGTAGGTCGTTGTCTGGTGTTCGAGGACATGACTGAGATCGAAACGCCGCATCCGCACATCGTGCCAGTGGCGGGACGGACGTGGATGGGGATGCGTACACGATCGGCTTTGGCCATGCGTAAGGCCAGGGTCCTGGTCGGCGGTCCTGGCAGGTGGGCTGGACCCGCCGCTGGTGGTAGGGACTGAGCCGTTCCAGCGAAGTTCAGGCTGGCTCAGGCCTGCTGTTTGTCGGCGAACCGTTGCCGTGCCGCTTGCCGCGACGTTCCTAACGCTGCGGCGATCTCGTTCCATGATCGCCCGCGTGCGCGGGCGACATGGACAGACTCGGTGAGGCGGGCCTCATCGGTGCGTACCGTGTCGGCTGCAGTGGCGACCTCGCGCAGATCGCTGGTGTACTCGACGATGGCGGTATCCGGATCGAGGTTGTCGGCTAGTCGGTCGAACCGATCCGCTGCTTGTTCGATCTCGCTGTCGCTATGTCGCATCATGGTTACCTCCTTCGCTTCACAAGAACTGGTGGAATTTCGCTCGCAGGCGCATCGCGTGAATGACAACAGGGTCATCGCCGTCCAGATCGAGAACACCGATTTCCAACAGTGCCCCGTCACTGGCTGGTCCGATCAACATTGTCAGGTCTTCATCCATCACTACGCGTCTGGTTGCCGTGCGAACGGCATGCCATATATCGATCTCGACGACGCTGTGCTTATACGCTGGTTGCCGATCCGCACACAGACAATTTACCTTGTCTGTGTATCGCTGCAAAGGAAAGTTGTCTACGTGGAACATCGCTCAACCAGTACGCACAGCCTTCGCGGATCAACTCCGCCATTCTGGGCGTGGCAACGTCCGGAAAGGTTGCTGAACATGAGCAGAGTGCGTGTTGGGCCGACCGTGGCCGCGTCAGCGGTCGCTGTGTCTGGGGCCGTGGCAGCAGGGTGGGCCGTGCGGAACCTGGGGTCGTACGACCGGGCACGGACGCGGGCGCGTCGCGCCGGGTTCGTGCAACGGCAGGTCGTGGTCAACGGGGCCACGTTGAACTACGCGGTCGGACCAGGTGGGGACAAACCACCTCTGTTGTTGATCCACGGTCAGGGGGTCGACTGGCAAAGCTATGCCCCTGTGCTGCCGGCGCTTGCCGAGGATTTCGTGGTGTACGCCGTCGACGTGCACGGGCACGGGCAGTCCGGGTGGGTGCCGGAGCGTTACTCGGCGGTGGCAATAGGGGAGGACCTCGCCCGCTTCATCGAGCAAGTGATCGGAACCCAGATCGTCGTGGCCGGGCACTCCTCGGGTGGTCAACTGGCCGCGTGGCTCGCGGGGAACCGCCCCGAGCTGGCACGCGCCGCGATGTTGGAGGACCCGCCGCTGTTCACGACGCCGCTACCACGGGCAGCGATGACCTGGAACTGGGTGGATCTCGCGACGACCTGCCACGAATTCCTGCGTTCCGACGAGACCGACTGGGTCGGCTACAGTTTCGCGCACCGGAAACTGTGGGAATTCTTCGGCGAGAGCGGTCCCCGCATCGTCCGTTACGGGTTGCGGCGGCACGCGAAACACCCGGACAGCCCGATCACACTGTGGTTCATGCCGCCGAGCTGGAACGACATGCAGCGTGCACTGCGGAACTACGACCCCCGCTTCGGCGAAGCGTTCTACACCGGCAGGTGGGATGCCGGCTTCGACCACGAACAAACACTGCGCAGCATCGAAGCGCCCACCACGGTGATCCACGCGGACTGGAAGTACGGCACCGACGGCATTCTGCAAGGAGCGATGAACGACAACGACGCCGCACGGATCGTCTCGCTGTTGCCCGACGGCAAACTCATCGCTGTGGACAGTGGGCACAATGTGCACGGCGAGAAACCGGACCGGTTCGTCAACCTGGTCCGCTCACTGCGCGAACGGATGCGGTGAAACCGCGCCTCGACTGCAGTGAGCTCGCAGCGTGTCGCCCGTAGGGCCGACGACCCCGATTCCGCACTCGACGAGGGTCAACAGTGCACAGGCATCGAACTAGCTCAACCTTGCCGTTCGCGCTCCCGCTCGGAGATCAGAATGTCGGCGTAGTTCGACCGGTGCGTGGCGAGCTCGGGCACCAGATCCGGCATGCCGTGTTGGCTCGGTGCACGAACCTCACCCGACTCAATCAACTGTTCGAGTGTGCCGGGACGTTCGGCTTCTGATGTCATGCGCGTGAATCATACTCCTCGGTCCGTGATCGGCCGGGAGTATTCACGAATCCACGTGATCGCCTGTGAAGGGTCGGGGCATGCGTTCAGCATGCGTATGGGCCCGCAGGCGTCTGAAAACCTAACTACCCACATCGCGTGACCCGTCCGGATCCCCTGCGGCTGCCGAGCTGCGGGCGGCGAGTTCGCGGGACGTGCTGACCAGTTCGGGTGGGCCTTCGATGGTGTAGGGCAGGTCGACCATGGCGAGTATGATGGCGAGCCACTCCCACGAGTCCGGTGCGGTGACGTAGCGGCACGTGTGTTCGTCGATCGCTTCCCACGAACCGGTCTCGGGAATCAACCGTTCGGAGACCACCGCCACCGGTGCGGCGAACCGGACCGTGCCCTGACGTCGGGTGATGAGATACCGGGTGGTGTCCTGTACAAAACTGACCGGCCCGTCCGCCGGGAGTTCGCGGGGCCGGAACGTGCTGCCGGGCACGTCGGGTTCGGTAATGCGGTCGATAGTGACACCGCACGTTCTGGTGGGTGTGTGCCGCCGTCGCCAACAGTTGCACGGTCCGCAGGTCCAGTGGCCGCTCGCGGCGAGACACCGTGTCGGTGGCGGCAGTGATCGCCCGCATCCGTCACCGCAGCACATTTCCGGTATAGGTGACCACGTGAGAGAACGTGACTGGACTACGGTACGGAAGCTGACACCAGTCCATGATCATCAGTCGGTCGTGTGGCACGTGTGCGACTGAGCGCGGCCACGCAACGGAGCCGCACTGGTCGCACTCCCAACCGGCTCAACCGACCTGCCACCAGCAGTCGAACCGGTTGGGAGCCTGATCAGCGATAGCTCGGAGTTTTGTAGTGTCCTGGTGGCCGCCGAGCGTGACACGGACACGCAGGTCGAGTCGCACGATCAGTCACTGCAGATCAAGACCTCCCGAGCGGCACGGCAACACGACCCGTCCTGGCAATACTGACCGTTTCCTGCTCGAACCTACCTCGTAGCCAATCGGAGCAGGGCCCACAACTGTCCCGCGGCGTCCTCGTCCGCCCCTTCCACCGTCACCGCGCCGGGGGCAGCACGCCCCCACAACCACAGGTATGTCGGAACCGGCTCGCCACGCACGACGACGTCACCCTTCTCGATGTCGCTCGTCGTGCAGGCCGACGCCGATGTTCCCCGTGGGCCGGCGTGGGCGAGCCAACCGTGCCCGTCCGTCTGCACAGCCACGGTGCACTCCCGGGTCCCAGCCAGCCCCATCGTCGACGCGCGCTGTCCGAGCCACAACGTCAAGACCTCGTCGATTCCGTCGACCGCGACCTCGCCGGAGATCCCGCGCGGTTCGATTCCGGTCGCCGTCTGCAGGTCGACACGATGGATGATCGTCTCGTGCAGCATGCGTCGCCGCCAGAAGCCGTGTGTCGAGTCCGCGGGCCACCAGGTCTCCGTGTACTCCGCAGGGTCGTGCTCATCGAGTTCGGCGCGCAGCTCCCGGTACCCGTGCCACAGATACTCCACCAACGTCTCGCACCATTCCGGTCCCTGCCCGTCCTGCTGCGGCGGATTCCCCGCTGCTGCCAACCACCGGCGCGCCACGCGGTACCCGTCGCCCAGGTGGCGCACCAGCTCCGCAGTGCCCCAGCCCGGACACGTCGGAACCGGCTCTGCGCCACCCGCACTGTGTGCCACGCTCGCCACCGTCGCGACCTCGACCCCGAGCGCGGGAAGAAACCGCGAGACGTCCAACATGTAGGGCTCGTCCGTCACGCCGTATCCGTTTCCCCTCCGGCACATGGCAACGGCGGCAGCCACCGCAACTGGAACGTTCGCGGCCCCGGAGTCGTCATCGACACCACCTCCTCATCTCGAACTGGTGTTCGAGTATAGTTCCGCGTACGACACTGGAGCAACCGCTCACCGGTGTGTTTCCCGGACCGGCTTCATCCGCGATCGCGGACGTGCCTTACGTTGACGACATGAGTTCCCTCGACCACCCCACGGTCACCAAGGTCGCAGCCGCACTGTCCGAAGCGGGACACCATGCCGCGGCCGAAGGCATCACGATCCTGCCCGACGAGGTGCGGACCGCTTCACAAGCAGCAGCGGCACTGGGGATCGACGTCGGAGCGATCGCCAACAGTCTGGTGTTCCGCGGCGTGTCCGCCAGGATCGACGGCACGGAGGAACACTTCCCGCTGCTCGTACTGACCTCCGGAGCTCACCGCGCCGACACCACGACACTGGCGAGCCTGGTGGGAGCCACCCGCATCGACAAGGCTGACCCCGAGTTCGTCAAGACCGAGACGGGCCAGGTCATCGGCGGAGTCGCTCCTGTCGGTCACCGGAACCCGCTACGCACCCTCGTCGACACGACGTTACGTCAGTACGACACCGTATGGGCGGCCGCCGGACACGCCAAATCGGTGTTCCCGACCAGCCATACCGCACTGTTGGCCATGACGGGCGGCACGCCTGCCGATGTGACCGGGACAGCAAACCGATGACGACAACACCGGACGGCAATGCGCGACTCGTGAGGCTCTCACGTGAGGAGTTCCGCGCCTGGCTCCCCGAAGCGTTACGGCTCTACGTCCAGGCGATGCGGTACCCGTCCAGCACGATCGAACAACGCTCCCCCATGTGGCTCACCCACGCGCTCCGCGACGGCTGGCGTTGTGTCGCCGCACTGGACGGCGACGACACGCTACTCGGGATCGCCTACGGTTACCGCGGACAGCCCGGCCAGTGGTGGCACGACCAGGTCGCCCGCGGACTGGCGGGAACGACCGACGAGCAGGAAGGACGACGCAGGCTCAGCGACTGTTTCGAACTCACCGAGATCCACGTGCGACCGCAGAGCCAGGCCGCGGGCATCGGGGAGCAGCTCATGCGCACCCTGCTCGCAGGCGTACTGCAACAACACGTTTTGTTGTCCACTCCGGAGGGAGACACCCGGGCGTGGCGACTGTACCGCAGGATGGGATTCGTCGACGTGCTCCGCAACTACCGCTTCGTCGGAGACCACCGCCCGTTCGCCGTACTCGGGCACACGCTCCCGCTGGACTGAACAACGGCACCGAACCTATGGCGGCGCCCGGGTACGCAGCCCAAACACCGCTCGACTTCATGCTGAACAGCCTTGGCCGCGTACCTGCACGCGCTCTGGCCAAGCTCAGCTGTCCGGTCATGACGCGCCAGGAGCAATCCTTGTGATACACCACCCCGAGTCAGAGTCCTTCAGAGACACTTCTATGTAGGCGTCCTTTTCCGAGGGAGCATCCGCGCCACCAGTCACTTCAAGTCGCGCTGTGGCGGTATCGCCATCCACCTCCGGATCTTCGGTCACTTCGAGCTCCACATCCGGAATACCCCAATCCATTGCCTCCCCAGTTGAGCCATCACGATATTCTTTGGATTTTTCGCGTTGCTTTTCACACAGGAGATCGAACGCCTTGTCTGCATCCTTTGTGCTGAACGCTTCCGCGGCCTGCTCCGCGACGTCGCGCGGACCGGAACTTCCGGTCAGGACCAGCGGGAGTGTGATGCCGAGAGCGATCACGACCACGCCCCCGAGAATCGACCCGATAATCAGCCCGGTATGCGACTTCTTGCCGCCGGGGGGTCCGGGCGGTTGGCCGTACTGCGGATAACCGTACGGCTGCTGACCATACATCGGCTGCTGTGGTTGCTGCCCGTAGAACTGCCCGGGTGCACCCTGTTGCTGTGGATACGGCGCACCACCCTGCTGCGGGTACGGTTGCTGTCCATACGGTGACTGTCCGTATGGTTGCTGGCCACCGTATGGCTGCTGACCATACTGCTGCGGATCGTACGGCTGTCCAGAAGGCTGCTGCCCGTACTGCTGGCCCCATGGGTCCGGCTGCCCCGGCTGCTGTGGTGGATACGTCATACTTCTCCCTGTCTCTGCTGACTCCCCTGTTACCCCGCCAGTTGTTCACGAAGCGTGTCCAGGCCCATACCGCCGAGACGCAGCGCGCGGGTGTGGAAGGACTTGATGTCGAAGTCCGCCCCTTCCCGCTGCTGCGCATCCCGACGCGCCTGCAACCAGGCACGTTCCCCCAGCTTGTACGAGGGTGCCTGGCCCGGCCAACCGAGGTAACGGTTGACCTCGTCGCGGGCATATGCCGGCTGCGTCAGCGTACGGGTCGTCAGGAACTCCCACCCGAGATCCGGCGTCCACACCTCACCCTCGTGGAAACCGGTACCGTGCGGGATCTCCAGTTCCAGGTGCATGCCGATGTCGATGATCACCCGGGCCGCGCGGAACATGTGGGCATCCAGCATACCGAGCAGGCTGGCATCGTCGGAGAGATAGCCCAGCTCCTCCATCAGCCGTTCCGCGTACAGCGCCCAACCCTCCGCGTGTCCGGAAGTGAACGCGAGCATGCGCTGGAAACGGTTCAGCGTCGGTTCGTACACCGATGTCGCGATCTGCAGGTGGTGTCCGGGAACGCCTTCGTGGTAGACGGTGCTGACCTCCCGCCAGGTAGAGAAGTCCGTCTGGTCCGGGGCGACCGACCACCACATCCGCCCGGGCCGGGAGAAGTCCTCGTTCGGGCCGGTGTAGTACGCGCCGAGTCCCCCGCCGGGCGGGGCGATACGGCATTCCAGTCCCATCAGCGGATCCGGGATCTCGAAGTGTGTCTCCCGCAGGGAGTGCAGTGCCCCGTCGGCGAGCTCCTGCATCCACTCGCGCAGCCTCGTCTGCCCGTGTACCTGGTAACGGTCATCGTTGTCGAGCTGCTCGGCGACGCCGGCGAGCCCGGCGCCGGGTTTGATGCGCTCGGCGACCCGCTCGGCCTCGGCCTCGACACGGCGGAACTCCTCCCAGCCCCATTCATACGCCTCGCGGGGGTCAATGGCCGAGCCGGTGAAGTACCGCGACCACAACCGGTAGACGTCCTCGCCGACCGCGTCCTTGGCCGGTGCCCGTGGTGCGAGTTCGGCACGCAGGAATCCTGCCAGTTCCGCGTAGGCCTCCTGGGCAGCGTGCGCGCTGCGCTCGAGATCGTCGCGCAGCGACTGCGGTACGTCCGTGGCGCCTGCGACGAGGTTGGTGAAATACCCGGTGGTGTCCCGCATCCCGGACCAGGTCTCCGCCTGCTCGGCGACCGTGCTGATCTGACGCAGTGCGGGGGCCCGATCGGCCTCCGCAGCCGCCAACAGCGAAGTCCGTACACCGTCCAGCGCGGCCGGGAGATTGTCCAGTCTGCGTGCCACCGTCGCCCAGTCGGCCTCGGTCTGGGTCGGCATCAAATCGAATATCATGCGCAACATCTGGACCGGGCTGGAAATCGGATTGAGCTGCGCGATGTCGAGTCCGGCCTCGTGCAGCTCCAGTTCCCGCTCGGTGCGCTCGGTGAAGACCGCCTGCGCCGATTCCTCTCCCGGCCGGTCGGTCGTGGCCGCCGCGACCTCACGCAACGTGCGTCGCGCTGCCTCGGCCCGCGCAGCATGACCTTCGGGAGAAAAGTCGGTCAACTGGTCATCGTAGCCGGAGATACCCATGTCGGTGGCCGCGATCGGATCCCCCGCGGCGACCTCGTCCACGTAACGGTCACAAATCTCGTGCACGCCCTCGTTACCCATAGTCGGCAAACCTACCGCTCCCGCCCCCTCGCACGCGCGCCCAGGGGCACTCCACGGCCACAGGCAGGCCCGGCGCCGCCGACGACGGCCCGGAACGCCTAAAGTGATCATGACCGGGAACACATGTATGGAGTGCGGTGTGCGCGAAACCGAGTACTACGCGATGCTCGGCGTGGCCAGCGACGCCTCGCCCGCCGAGATCAAGTCTGCGTATCGCGCACTCGTGCGTTCGATGCACCCCGACGCGGGTGGTGATGCACGGAGGTTCCAGCAACTGCGGGACGCCTACGAGACGCTGTACGATCCCGTGAAACGGGCACAGTACGATCGAACGCGGACGCGTGCCACACCGCCCCAACACGCCTCGTCCCCACGCACGCCCGTACGACGTGCGACGGGGCGCGGACGGCGACGCGACCGCTTCGGGGATGACCCCGGTTTCGTGGCGAGCCTGCCGCACATCTCCCCCGCGAGTATTCCCTGGTGGTTCGAGGTCGACCCCGCCGAGCCGGTGAAGCGCGGTTACCACCAGCCTCCGGGCCACGCACCACTGGTGGTCGTGTTCGGCGGCCTGTTGGTCCTGCTGGTTCCGGCCGTGCTGTCCGTGGATCTGGTGGCGATGCTGGCCGGTTGGATGGTGACACTGTTGCTCGTCTGCGGTGTGTCGTTCTGGGTGGCACGCCGACTGTTGCAGCTCGTCCGCGCGCAACGGGCCTTCGACGTCGAATTCGGCGACGGTGTGGTGCACGGAGCCGTCGGCCAGGAGCCCGAGCAGTGGAGCGAGCGTCTCACCGCCGAACTATTGGACGAGTACCTGTCGAGACTGCCCGGGGTTCGGATGTTCCACGGCCTCGCTCTCCCGGGATCGGTGTTCGCCGACATCGATCACGCGGTGCTGCGCGGCAATCGCCTGGTGCTGGTCGAATCGAAAGCATGGCTGCCGGGAACCTACAGCACCGCCGAGAACGGTGTACTCTCCCGCAACGGACAGCGGTTCCGCGGCGGTTCGAGCAATGTGGACTTCGCTGTGGCCGCATATCTCGATCTGTTCCCACACCTGGAGATACGTGGCGCGATCGTGATCTACCCCAATCGGGACGGCAGCGTCGATATCGCCGAGGACTCGGCCGATACCGACACCGCGACCCCGATGACCCCGGAGGGGTTCGTCCGCGACATCGGCTCCTGGCTCGCCACCCAACCCGCCACAATCGACGTTCCCACCTTCAGGTCGATGATGCGGCAGGTCGTCGGGGGAAACACCCGTCCGCAGTCCTGATGTCCTCCCAGGACGGAGCGGGCAACTCCCCGGGCCAACGATCACAGACCGCGCATCAGATCGGTCTCGGTGATACCCGGCCCGTGCCCGGAGCGGATGAACCATTCGGTGCCGAACGCGTAGCGGAACGGCTCCTCGGGCATGGCCAGGAAAAACGACTGCTCGTCGATCTGACTCGCGTGTGCCCGCATCGCGGCGCGCTTCGACCCGACATGGGCCGAAACGTCCACGGCAGCAGTGAGCTCCGACTCGGGCTTGCCGAACTGTGAATCCTCATCCACCTCCGGAAATTCGGTACCCGCTGCGGCAGCCTGCGCACGGAATTCCGCCACCCCGCGCCGGACGTGGTCACGATTCATGGTCTGCTGGTACACCCGCGGCGTGTCGGCGAGTTCCGCGGCCCGCATCCCCACCCGGTGCACCTGAATGTGGTCCGGGTGACCGTATCCGCCGTTGTCGTCGTACACGGTCAGTACGTCCGCGCGCTCCGCACGCAGTATCTCGGCGAGCTTCGCGGCCGCATCCTCGACCCGCGCGCTCCAGAACGTTCCCGGGTCGTCATTGGTGGATGCACCCATCATTCCCGAGTCCGAGTAGTCGAGGAAGCTCACGCGATGCGCGCCCAGGATCTCGGCCGAGGCATGTGTCTCGACCACCCGCCGCTGCCACAGCTGCTCCCCCTCGTTGAGCAATCCGTCCGGGATCTCGCCGAGCTCACCGCGGGTCGCGACCACCAGCACCACCCGGTGTCCCTGTTCTGCCGCCATGCGCATGACGCCGCCGCAGGTGATGCACTCGTCATCGGGATGGGCGTGAAACGAAACCAACGTAGCCATGACACCGAAAGTACTCGACACCCCCACCGGCCCCGCACGCGATCTCCACGAACACACGCAGGCGATCGCACCACCGCTCGAGCTCCGACACACTGTGAGTCGGCACGCTCACAGCGTCACGGCACCGACCGAATTCGGTATACCATCGCCGCGCCGAGCAGGGTCGTCACCCCTGCGGCACCGAACAACACCGGATAACCCCCCAACGACGTGATGAACAGCCCACCGAGCAACGGGGCGAACGACTGCGGGCCGAGCGAACCGACGTTCATCACGCCCAGATCTTTGGCCCGATCGTCCGGGTCCGGCAGGATGGCCGTGATCAACGCCTGATCGACCGACATGAACGCCCCGTACCCCGCCCCGAGCAGCCCCGCTCCCACGAGCGCGACGGTCATCGAGGGGACCACCGCCAATAACAGCGCCGCAGCCGCCTGCAGCGTGGCCGCGGCGGCGACGAACACACGTCTGCGTCCCGCACGGTCCGAGAGGATGCCACCCACATAGGTAGCCACCAGAGTGAACGCCAGATATACGCTGGTGAGCTCCAACAGGCTCGCCTCGGGATCCGGGACCTCCAGGCCGTCGCGGAGGAAGAACAGCAGCTCGGTGGTGCCGAATGCGTTACCGAGGTTGACCAGTAACCGTCCACCGAAGCCCCAGGCGAAGTCGGGATGCGCACGGGGGTTCACCCACAGCCCCTGCACGGCGGTCCGTAGCGACAGTCGCGACGCGCCGTGATCGGCAACCCGGTCGCGGTGCCACAGCAGAAACGGGAGGGCGAGAAGGGCGAGGCCCGCGGCGAGCGCGACGAACCGCCATCGCGTGTCCAGCCCCTGCACCAAGAGTAATCCCCCCAGGATCCCCACCGCCTGCGGGCCGTACACGGCGCCGGAGATCATGCCGCGCTGTCCCTCGGGCACCTGATCGGCGATCACCGCGGTCAGGCCGGCCGTCATCATGCTGTTGCCCAACGCGGCAACGATCCAACAGGCCGCCAACAGCAGCCAGCTCGTTTGCATCCCGGCCAGAACCAGTCCGAGCGCGAACACCACGACTCCACCGAGCACCCACACCCGGCGTCTGCCGAAACCGCTCCTCGTCCGGTCACAGAGAGCCCCGAATATCGGCAAGGCGAAGATAGCCACACAACCGACGGCACCATTGATCAGGCCGAAGTCGCGCACCCGATCCGCGTGGTCGATGGTGCTGAGCTGGGCGGGCAGCACCAGCTGGATCGGCACGAGCCAGGCCATCCAGAGCCCCAGCCAGACGAGTGTGAACAGCGTCGTCCAACGCCGCGAGACCCTCGGCAACGATCCCGGTCGTGCGCCCCGCAGCTGCTCCGCCACTGGCCCGGCCCCTTCCCGATCGACTTGTGTTGTGCCCCAGCCGAAACCGGGTGGGGCAGCCAGCGACACTAGCCGGACACCGTTCGGTCCCGCCAATACTTTCCGTACACCGGAGAGGCGATAGACCGTACGATCCCACCACCGCTGGTGGGACAATGAATCGACCACAGGAAACGGAGGAGCCGGCGATGGGCAGCCCACAGCGCAGGAAACGGGATCGCGACGAGCAGGGGCGGGCACGGAACGCACGCCCCAGGGACGGACTCGGCAGACCACTGCCCTACGACGCCGCAGGAACCGAACGGCAGCCCGAGGGCATCGAACGCACCCCCGAGGAGTCGTTGTCCGAGGGCCAACGACTCCTGGACGCCGGCAAACCGTTCCACGCGCACGAGGTGTTCGAGGACGCGTGGAAACTGTCCGAGGGCCCGGAACGGTTGATGTGGCGTGGTCTCGCACAGTTCGCCGTGGGGATGACACACGCCGCGCGCGGCAACCGCACCGGGGCAATCAAGCTGCTGCAACGTGGTGCCGACGGCATCGAACCGTATGCCGCCGACCCGCCGCACGGTATCGACATCGCCGGCCTGGTCAGCTGGACGAGGCAAACGGTGGGCGATGTCGACACGTCGATCGACTCCCCACTGGAACTGTCCGTCCCCCGGCTCACCAGCCACTGACAGCTCCGGCAGGCAGCGGTCGCGAGCCCTCCGAGTGCCCGCGCCCGGCGTCCGGGACCCTCGTGGCACACGCCACGGGTGGTTACACGTTCGGTGTCGTGCCGCCATGGGTGACAGCGGTGTCATGGATGGTTCGCCGGAGCGCGGGAAGCTCCCTCAGCAGGGTCTGCAGCGCATCACCGTCGATGCGAAGCAGGTCCACCGGCGTCGTGGTGGCGACCGTCGCGGTGCGCAGTGTCCCCGTGGTCAGTGACAGTTCCCCGACCACTTCCCCGGGGCCGAGTTCCGCGATCCGGTCGCGTCCGGAGTAGATCGCCACGTGCCCCTCCAACAGGACGTAGCAGGCATCACCGGGTGTGCGTTCGTGGATCAGTGGCCAGTTCTCCGGCAGACTGACACGCTGCCCGGCCGTCACCATTCTGCGCAGCTCTCCCCGTGAGAAGTTGTCGAACGTGGCGAACCCCGCGAGGAACCCGACCTCGGCTCCCCGCTGCGGACCCAACTCGACCATCCCTACCTCCACGCCTCGCGAGTACGGTTGTACCGGGCATCGTATCGCCACCGCGGATCATGGGACATTCCCGCGGCACAGCTCGACTGGCGCGTCACGGCACAGCCCGGCAGGGCTCGCAACGACGGTGAGATGATCCACAAGCATGGCAGCTGCACAAACGGCGCGCTCGGCGGATACTGGACGACGGAGTTCTGGGAGGTGGTTCGGTGCGCGCCGCACAGGTCGTACATCCGCTGCTCGCGCAGGCGTTGGGCAAGGACATCGCCATACACGTCAGCTGCTGGGACAACAGCCAGGCCGGGCCGTCCGATGCCGCATTGCGGATCCGGCTCGTGCGACGAAGAGCATTGCGTCGCCTGTTCTGGTCACCGAACGAGCTCGGCTTCGCCCGCGCCTACGTCTCCGGCGATCTCGACGTCGACGGCGACCTGTTCGCCGGCTTGTCCCAGCTGGAACGCATCGTCAGCTCGGGTTACGGCACGGAACTCGCGAAGGATCCCGCGACCAAGCGGACAGTACTCGCGGCCGCGTTCCGGCTGGGCGGGGTGGGATTGCCGCCCCGCCCTCCCCGCGAGGAAGTCACGCTTCGTGGTCGTCGGCACACGGTGAGTCGCGATTCGGAAGCGATCACCCACCACTACGATGTCGGCAACGACTTCTACGAGCTGGTGTTGGGCCCGTCGATGACCTACTCCTGCGGCTACTGGGCCAGCGACGAGGGAGCTGACCCGTTGACCGACGCGCAATACGACAAATGCGACCTCGTGGCCCGCAAACTCGCACTCGCGAACACCAAACGCGTCCTCGACGTCGGATGTGGCTGGGGCACCTTCGTGGTGCACGCCGCACGCGAGTACGGGGCCCGTGCCGTGGGGGTCACGCTCTCGCACGAACAGGCCGAGTATGCTCGCAAGTGGGTCGCCGACGAGGGGCTGAACGACCTCGTCGAGATCCGTGTGCAGGACTATCGCGACATTGACGACGGTCCGTTCGACGCGATCTCCAGTATCGGTATGGCCGAACACGTCGGTATGGCGATGTTGCCCACCTACGCCGCCGACATGTACAAGCTGCTCGCTCCGCAGGGCAGGCTGCTCAATCACGCGATCTCGCGGCGGCCCGGTGGAAGCCAGCACACCTCGAAGACATCGTTCATCGGACGCTACGTCTTCCCGGACGGGGAGCTGGAACCGCTCGGGGTGATGGTCGGCTCGCTGGAAGAGGCAGGCTTCGAGGTCCGTGACGTCGAGTCGTTGCGCGAACACTACGCACTGACTCTGCGCGCGTGGGTCGCGAACCTGGAGCAGCACTGGGACAGGGTGGTCCGGTTGACGACGATCGGTCGTGCCCGAGTGTGGCGTCTCTACATGGCCGCGTGCGCGCTCGCTTTCCAAACGGGCCGGATCGGCGTCAACCAGACTCTGGCGGTGCGGACGGACGACAGAGGTGGCAGCGGTATGCCCCGCACCCGCGGAGGCAGTTTTGCATGAACGTGCCCTTTGCGGCACGTTCCGGTATCCGCTGCGAGGCACGCCGTTGCCGGAGCGTCGGCCGGGACAAGGGTCTCACCGTGACACAGCGCCTCCGCCCCGGTTCCCCACCGGATGGAAATCAGAACAGCGTCCGAATCGCGTCGACCACGTGTCCCGTAGCATCCACCACCGGAATGAGTGGCCACTTGTCGAACACGGTGCACGGATGTGACAGGCCGAGCTCCAGCACGTCACCGACCTCGAGAACGTCGTCGGTGACATCGCAGAACGCGTGGTGATCGTTGAGTTTCACCAGTCGTACCGTGCCGTGCAGCTCGTGACGCTCACCGTGCCGAAGCACCGCCCGGGGCACCGGGAGATCACTGTCGAAGGCGACATCACGCTTGCCGACTCCGAGCAGCACCCGCCCGGGTTCCGGATAGGACAGCACCCGTGCGTAGCACGACAACGCGGGCCGTAACGGGTCGTCGGCGACCTCGGAACGCAACGGCGATTTGCGTTCGTAACTGAGGTCATCGTGGGTGATGTAGCAGCCGGA
>Ga0079226_10000225_pt1 | contig 37562 bp, 50 predicted proteins | sample Poulit2014_FD_76345 | JGI IMG/M metagenome (GOLD analysis project Ga0079226, IMG submission 76345) | Agricultural soil microbial communities from Georgia to study Nitrogen management - Poultry litter 2014 | ecosystem: Environmental > Terrestrial > Soil > Agricultural land | place: USA: Georgia...
CAATGACGACAACCACTTTTGCAGCAATATCCTCTTTTTAATAAATATTGAGCAGTGAGAACTTTATAACCTTCTGGACTGAGATAATAATCTCCTTCTTCTAAAGGAATACGTTTTTTCATAGGTTGAATTCTGTTTTATTTCTTATGGAAATTTAGACAAAAATAAGGAATTTATTTTAGCCTTTGTCTTTATAAAATTTTCATATAAATATATTTCTAAAAAAATAACCCTTCAAAATTCAGAAATCATCTTTTTGAAGGGTTATAACAACATAATTAGTTTATTGCTTTATTTTTCTTGCTTTTTTAACGCTGTAAAATGTTTAAAATAAAGTGGAATAGTTTCAATTCCTTTAAAGAAATTAAAAACTCCATAATGTTCGTTTGGAGAGTGAATAGCATCTGAATCTAATCCGAAGCCCATTAAAATAGTTTTACTTTTCAATTGTTTTTCAAACAAAGCTACAATTGGAATACTTCCTCCACTGTGTTGTGGAATCGGTTTTTTACCAAAGCTTTCTTCCATAGCTTTGCTGGCAGCTTCATATTTAATACTATCTGTTGGTGTTACATATCCTTCACCACCATGATGAATATTTACTTCTACTTTAACGCTATCTGGAGCAATGCTTTCAAAATGCTTTTTAAACATTTCTGAAATTTCTTCCCAATCTTGATTAGGAACTAAACGCATAGATATTTTAGCATTGGCTTTACTTGGTAAAACTGTTTTTGCACCTTCGCCAATATATCCGCCCCAAATTCCATTGACATGTAAAGTTGGACGAATAGAAGCTCTTTCTAAAGTAGAAAATCCTTCTTCTCCTTCTACAGCTTTAATTCCTATAGATTTTTTATAAGCTTCCATATCAAAAGGAGCTTCTCCCATTATTTTTCTTTCCTCAGCTGAATATTCTTTTACTTTATCATAAAATCCTGGAATAGTGATTTTTTTATTTTCATCTTGAAGTGAAGCAATCATTCTTGATAAAACATTAATCGGATTGGCTACTGCACCACCGTAAACTCCAGAGTGTAAATCATGACTTGGCCCGGTTACTTCTACTTCAACATAACTCAATCCGCGCAAACCTGTGGTAATGGAAGGCACTTCATTAGAAATCATTGAAGTATCAGAAATTAAAATCACATCGTTTGATAAGCGATCAAGATTTCTTTCTACAAACCAACCTAAATTTTCACTTCCTACTTCTTCTTCTCCTTCTACAATTATTTTTACGTTACACGGAAGCGCATCATTTTTCAACATTGCCTCCAATGCTTTTACATGCATAAACATTTGTCCTTTATCATCACAAGCTCCACGTGAAAAAATAGCTCCTTTAGGGTGTTTTTCTGTTTTCTTAATGATGGGTTCAAAAGGTTCAGAATCCCACAGCTCAAGCGGATCAGCAGGCTGAACATCATAATGTCCATAAATCAATACAGTTGGTAGTTTTTTATCGATGATTTTATCAGCATAAACCACAGGATATCCTGGTGTTTCACAGATTTCAATATTTTCCATTCCGATTTTTTCAAAATGGGTTTTTAAGTTTTCTGCTGCTTTTTCAATATCATCTTTATGTTTAGGATCTGCACTTATGGAAGGAATTCTTAACAATTCAAACAACTCCTCTAAAAAGCGATCTTTATGATCTTCAATATAGTTTTTTATATTATTCATATTGTATAATTTTAGATTTTTCAAATTTAACGAATCAGCTTATAATAAACGATTTTAGCAGCTAAAAGATTTATAAAGCTTTTTTGATGCACTTCATTAAAATTTTATTTCTGTTTGGTTATTTATTAATATAATTATTATATATTTGCCACCTGAAATAATTCTTTAAGCGGGCGTGGTGGAATTGGTAGACACGTTAGACTTAGGATCTAATGCCGAGAGGTGTGGGAGTTCGACTCTCCCCGCCCGCACTTAAAAAAACTCTAATTAGCTTACTTTAAGATAATTAGAGTTTTTTTTATTTGCTTAAAAACATTTATTCCTTATAATTCAATTGTTCGTTCAATATTTATTTCTTTTAGAAAAGTCTTGTCGTGTGAAATTACAATTAAAGTGCCTTCATATTCATTAATTGCATGGGTTAAAATTTCTATGTTTTGAATATCTAAGTTATTGGTTGGTTCGTCCAAAATGATGATGTCTGGCGATTTGTTTGCAATGTTTAAACAACACAACATCAATCGCATTCGCTCACCACCGCTTAAAGTATTACAAGGTTTATCCCAATCATCTTTTGAAAACAGAAACCGATTGAGTCTTATTTTTATTTCGTGCTCTTGAAGTCCTGTCTGATTAAATTGTTGTGCTTGTTCATAAATTTGTAGTTGATTGTTGATTAAAGAATAATCCTGGTCTATATAAACCGAACGATTTTCAGCAATAAAAACTTTTCCTATCGCTGGTTTAAGTTTATCAAGAATTAATTGAATAAGCGTGGTTTTCCCTGCTCCATTTCTTCCGTTTATTGCGATTCGTTCGCCGCTGACAATATGAAGATTTAAAGGCTTTTTCCATAATAACTTTTCTGTTTCATAACCAAAGTTAATGTCTTCTGCTATAAAAAGATTTTTGCCTTTATGTAAACCGGATGAATCAAATTCAAATTTCATTTGCTCTATATCAGAAACAGAAAGTCTTAAATCTTGTAATTCGTTTTTAATACCGCTAATTTTATCTGAATGGACTTCGTTAATTTTAGCCGTACTTCTTTCAGCATTATTTTTCCAACTATTGGACACTATTTTTGGAAGACCTGCTTTTCCCAAGTTCTTTTTTGCTCGAACATCCAATTTATTTTGGCGTTCGATTGTTTTTCGTTCTTTTTCTTGTGCTTTCTTTAGTGCTTTTTCTTTGCTTTGAATATCTTGATTTAATGCGTTTAGTTCGATTTCTTTTTGCTCTTTATAAAAATCATAATTTCCGCCATAAATTTTAACTTCATTTCGATTAAGTTCATAAATTGGGTTAAGTAATCGAAGCAATTCCCTATCGTGACTAACGATTATAAAAGTTGATTTAGAATTTTGTATAAAATCGTATAATATTTTCCTGCCCGATTCATCCAAGTGGTTACTGGGTTCATCTAATAAAACAAAAGTGGGGTGATGTATAAAAATGCCTGCAAGAAAGACTTTAGTTTTTTGTCCACCGCTCAATTCACTTAATTTTTGGGTTAAGGGCAAATCAGCTATTTCCCAATAATTTAAAGCTTCCTGGCAGCGGTCTTCAATTGTCCAATCATCATTTAATAGATTGAAATTCTTTTCATCTACATTTCCATTTAAAATTTCGTGTAAAGCGTTCAGTTTTGTATCTACTTGCAAAGCTTGCGCAATCGTTAAATGGTTAAATTGACCGAAAATCTGAGGAATATAATAAGGTTTGACTTCAGATGAAATTTGTCCGTCATCAGGTTCTAAATCCTTAGCAATAAGTTGAAGTAAGGTAGATTTTCCGACACCATTATTGCCAATCAAAGCAATTTTATCGGATTGGTTTACGGTCATACTTAGATTAGTAAACAGTAAATTTTTATTAGGATGGGAATAGGTTAGATTTTGAACGGTAAGCATAATTAATTTCTTTTTGGGTTTAACAATAGGGGTAACTCTGATTGCAGAGTCTGTTGTTAGATGGAATCCAAAGAAATTAATTTTTACATTTTCGCTTACTTTTTATTTATTTGACAAATATACTATTTATTTTGAAAACTTTATTTCGTATTGCCGATAATCTACTCCTACAAATAAACTCACCCCACTTTATTTGTATCTTTATCTTCTAAAAAATCTATTATATTTTTTACAGTTACTTCTGCTCTTCTTTGCAGTGCTTCTTCTGTTTTATAAGCTATGTGTGGCGTCAACACCACATTATCAAGTTTTAATAATTTATTTTCAATAGCTATGGGTTCTTTTTCAAAAACATCTATTCCTGCTCCTGCAATTTCTTTGTTTTCTAAACTCTGAATTAAAGCTTTTTCATCTATAATTGCTCCGCGAGCTGTGTTGATGATAAAAGCAGTTTCTTTCATCGCTTTTAATTCTTGTTTTCCTACTGTATGTTTTGTTTTTTCATTAGCAGGTAAATGAACGCTGATTAAATCTGCTTGTGCAAAAAAATCAAGTTTATCAGAAAAATATTTTCCGCCTAAATCTTTAAATTCTTGTTTTTCTGTTCTGGAAAATCCGATTAAATTACATCCTAAAGCTTTAAAAACTTTAGCCGTATTAATTCCTATTTTTCCTGTTCCTAAAATTCCGATTGTTTTTTCAAATAATTCAAATCCTGGTTTTAAATTCCATTTTCCTGAACGGATTATTTTATCTGATTTTGGAATTTCTCTCAATAAGAAATAGCCAATCCTATGGCTAATTCTGTTACTGCATTTGTAGAATAAGCAGGAACATTATAAACCGCTATATTATTTTCTTTACAATAGTTTAAATCTACACTATCAAATCCTGTGAAAGCAACTGCAATTAATTTTAAATTCGGAAATTCTTGTAAAAAAGTTTTGTCTAATTTCTGCTTTACATTAATGATGATTTCAACAGCAGAAGAACTTTTATTTTTATCCCAAATCACTTGATAATTTAATTCTTTTTCTTTGATTTGGTTTTCAAATTCTGTTTTCGAAATTCCTAAATCTTCAACTATTAATATTTCTTTGTTCATATTTTCTATTTTATCTTATAAACACAGGTTGATTTTCTTTTTCAGTATATTTTTCGCTGTATTTATAATCCATATAGTCAAAACCTAAAATTCCTTCTTTATCTGAAATGTTTTTATCTATGATATAACGCACCATTGCTCCTCTTGCTTTCTTAGCATAAAAAGCGATTACTTTTAATTTTCCGTTTTTAAAATCTTTAAATACTGGAGAAATCATTTCCGTTTTTAATTTCTTTTTATCAACTGCTTTTGCATATTCATTGCTGGCAAGATTGATGAAAAGTTCATCTTTTTTTAATTCTTTATTCAAGTAATCTGTTACTTTCTCTGTCCAGAATTCATATAGATTTTTATGATTTTCTACAGCTAATTTTGTGCTCATTTCTAATCTATAAGGCTGAATGAGATCTAAAGGTTTTAAAATCCCATACATTCCAGTGATAATTCTTAAAGTGTTTTGTAAATCATCTAATTTTTCTGTCGGAAGGGAGTAAGCATCCAAGCCATCATAAACATCTCCTGCATATAAATAAGCTGCTGGTCTTGCTTTTTTTGTTTGGTTTGATTCTTCAAAATCCTGAAAACGCTGCCAATTTAAACCTGCTAATTTATCGCTGATTTTCATCAGTTTTGACAATTCAGGTTTACTCATTTTAGCTAATTTTCTATTCAGCTGAACAGCTTCTTCTAAAAAACGAGGTTGTGTTCCACGCGAAGTTGGAAGTTTCTTTTCTTCTTCCATAGATTTTGCTGGGGAAACAATTATTTTCATAGTGATATTTTATTTTTTTCTGATTGAATTCTGTTGATAATTTTCTTTCGTAAACATAAGAAAAGCTGTTTTGATTAACGAATATTTCAAACTCAGTTTTCATTAGGTTTTATCCAGATTTCATGAATAGGATCTCCTTTTGAGCTTTTCCCTGTGTGATGCCAATCTCCGTTTTTAATTTCTCCTGAAAAATTTAATTCTGCTCCTACTCTGGAATTATCTTTAGAAAAAAACAAAATGCTTTCCGTGTATTTTCCATCTTTAAAAGAATATTTTCCGCCTCCTGTTCCAAAAAACTGTTTTTCATCAGGTTCTATGGCAATCCATTGAAAATATCCGTCTTTTAAAAGTTTGATTGTTTTTCTACTTCCAGAATGATCTATAGGAATAAATTCTTTGTCTTTTTCTCTTCCTGAAATTTTCCAAAGTCCATCTAATTCTTGTGGATTTTCTTGTTGTTTTTTCCATTTTATTCCTTTCTCATCAGTAAAGCCATCTTGAGAAAACTCTATTTTTTCTATGATTTCTTTTCCGATTTGAGCAGGATTTAAATCATCAAATTCTGTTTTGATCTGTAATTTTTTATCTTCTAATTGATAAGTTCCTCCATAAGTTCTTTTATATTTTTCTTCTTCATATTCTATGGTAGAAATATATCCATCAACAATAATTTTAAGCTGATTTTCTGCTTTATAAACTCCTTCAAAAGTTCTATCTTCAGAAGTCTGACAACTGATCAGCAATATTAAAATCCAACTGAATTTAAAAATTTTCATAGTAATTTAAATAATGTTTTGATTTTCTAATATAAACAAAATCATAGAGTTTTCTTTGTTTTTTATTTGATCAGCTTAAAACAAAAAAGTCAAGACTTATAAAAATCTTGACTTTTGAATTGAAGTGCTATTATAATTAAGCTTATAATTTCATTCTTTTAGCAGTTTGTGTTTCTGAATCTGACTCATAAGCTTCTCCTGGAATAGTATAATAAATCATCGGAGCATAAACCCAATAAGATTGTGTTTGATCATAACTATCAGTTGTGAAAATATCAAAATCTGTATATCTAAAATTCACACGGTTTTCTTCATCTTTAAACACTTCAATTTCAATCTCTCTTGGATCACTCGCTATGGCAACATCTTGCACAGTTAAAGTTGCAGTTTCTTCATCAAATTCATATTCTCCTTGAATAGTAAGTACAGATAAAGTTCCTTCACCCGAAATATCTTGACCTGCATAAACTGTGATTTCGTCTTCTGTTACTTCAAAAGTTGTAAACGAATAAGTTCCTGCATATTCATGATTTGCAAAATCTTCTGGTGTGCCTTCCATTTCATTTTCTGGATCTGCATTATAATCTTCTGCATATTGCTGAACATATTCATTAATGGTAATAGTGATATAATCTCCATTTTCATCATATTGAAAATCCTCTCCATCTTCTGTCATTAAATAACATGTACTGCTTCCTTCTTCTAAATCCCAGCGATATCCTTCAGCTTCCCATTCTCCAATAATATCTTCTTGGGTTAAAGGTGTTTCTGGCTCTTCAGTTGTGGCATCATCATCTGATGAACATGAAATTCCCATAAATAAAAATGCTCCAAAAACAATTGGTAAATAATTTCTTTTAAACATCATATAAAGTTTAATTTTTAGGTTTGATAAAAACAAATCTATATGATCAACTTTGAAGAAGCTATTTTAAAATTGACTTTGGAAAATAATTAGCACCAAAAATTATTAAGTTTAATTTTTAATTTACAATTCCATTAATAAAATTTCTTTCTGATTTATTAATGGAATTGAATTTTACTTTTTAGGCAAGAAAACTTCTGCTAACATACAACGGGCGCTACCTCCTCCTAAGGTTTCTATCACGTGAAGATCGCTGCTGAGAATTTCGCTGTGTTTTTCAATGATTTCTATTTGTTTTTCTGTTAAGCTTTTTCGTGCTGCCTCACTCATCACCCAGTATTTTTTATTAAAAGCTCCGCGGACTTCTAACATATTGCCTGCAAATTCATGCATTTGCTTTTCGGTGATATCTACAATGGTTTTTCCGTCTTCTTTTAAACTGTCAATAACGAGTTTTCTTTCTTTTTTATCATCAATACTGCTTAAGCAAATAATGGCTAATTCTTCTCCCAATCCCATTAAAACATTGGTGTGGTAAATTTGTTTTCGCTCATTATTTACATTTTGAAAAGCTTTAAATATAATTGGCGTATATTCAAAATCTTCACAAAATTCTATCACCAAATTTTCTTCTGCTCTTGGAGAAAGTGCACAATAAGCTTTTCTATGTTGACGATCTAATATTAAAACTCCTGTTCCTTCTAAAAATTTATCATCTGCTTCTGCACTGCTATAATCAACAATATTTTCAATTTTATAGCCTTCTTCTTCTATTGCTAAAAGAATATCTTCTCTTCTTTCTCTTCTTCTGTTTTCAGCAAACATCGGATATAAAGCTACATCTCCATTTTGATGAAAAGAAACCCAGTTGTTAGGAAAAATAGAATCTGGCGTATCGTTTTCTTTAATATCATCAACAGTGATGACTTTTACACCTACTTTTCTGAGTTTATCAACAAAATCATCAAATTCTTCTTGGGCTTTTTTAGTGATTTCTTCTGAATTCATTTTCATTTTTTGCTGAAAATAATTATTCACAGCAGTTTCTTCATTCATCCGATAATCTACCGGACGAACCATCAAAAGGGTATCTGTAATTTGATTTTTCATTTTCTTTATTTTTAAGAAGGGTATTTTAATGCAAAGTTAAGGTTTTAAAAACCAGAGTGCAAACAGGTTTGGAAATTAAAGCTTGTTCTATTTTATTTACAAATATCATTTAAATAATATTTATAGATTAACTAACAAATAAATAAGTAAAAGATATAACTCCCAAAAAATACTTAAATTTTAACAATTCATATTTGGTTAGATATGTTAGATATGTATGTATATATAGCTTTGGGCATATTTAATTCTTAAAACCTTAAATTATGAAAGTTTTTATGTTATCTTTAGTGATGTTAATTGGTATTTTCTCTATAGGAAATGCCGAACAAAAAAAGAATACCACAGCTTTAGCAGATATTTGTGATACAGAATGTAATTATATGCTACAGCATATTCTTGAAGGTTTAGACGCAGAACATGGTATAGTAGGTGTAGAAGCTAACAATATTGCTATGCCCATTTATTATACCTGTCGACACCAATGTTACACTAATTAAATTTTTAAAAGAAGCCTGTTAGAAGAAGAATATTTCTAATAGGCTGTTTTTTAAAACTATTTTAAAATTATGAAAAAAATCATTTTAATCTTATTTTTTTTATTTCCTTCTTTTATTTTTGCCCAGATTCATTCTGGGGAAATAATTTATAAAGTGAAATTTCTGGATAAATCAAAAAATAAAACAGACACCATTATACCTCAAAATTCCACAGAAAAGGAAGCCGAACAACATTTGTCAGATATTTTTTCTAAAATAGATCGCGCTATTCCTTATTTACAATTTGATTTATTTTTTAATCAAACTGAAGCTCTGTTTCAACACCAAGAAAATATTAAAATCGATAATGGACCGAATCTTGATTTAGGGATAAGTGCTACAGGAGGAAGAGGTGTTTTTTATAGTAATCTTCCAAAAGATCAAAATATACATCAAAAAGATTATTTAAAATTGGTTCGTGTGATTAGTAAAATTAGTGATATTAAATGGAAAATTAAAAACGAATTTAAAACTATTTCAGGATATAAATGTCAAAAAGCACAAGCTAATATTTATGTTAGCACTGCTCATCCTGAAAAGAAAATCACGGTGTGGTTTACTAAAGATTTACCATTTTCTTTTGGTCCTCTTGGAATGGCCGGATTACCCGGTATGATATTAGGGGTTGAACGTCTTAAACTTTTTATTTATGCGGATGAAATTAAACTATCAAAAAAAGATAAGAAAATCACTCCGCCTAAAAAAGGAGAAAAAGTAACAATTGATTATATTAAAGAAGTAGATAAGGATATGCGTAAAAACCCATTAAAGTATATAAAACATGAATAATAGTTTTTTTATTATAGATAAAGAAACTGTCAATGAAGAAGAGAAGGTTTTACAGGAAAAATAAATAAAAAATTAAAATCCATTTAACAATTGATTAACGATACAATTTTAAAAGAACACTTGAGTTTTAATATTTTATCTCTAACTATGTGTATGTGTGTAGTTTTAAATATGTTTAATCTTTAAAATTTCAAATTATAAATTTTCATATTATCTTTAATAATATTAATAAATACCTCTTTTGTAATAAATGCTAAAAAAGTTAATTTTACTGATTATGATCTTATTGAAATCTTGTTCTTTTAGCATTCATCACTTTTCTAAAAATTAGAATTCTAAAACCAGAACCTATAAGAAAACATTTTATTATTATTCTCTTTCTAAAGGTAAAGTTGAACATCTTAGCAATCCTCCTTGTTTAGAAATTTCAGCATAAGGAACTTCTTCTACAGTGATGTGATGACTTCTCAACCAATCGTTTAATCGGGTAAATCCTTTTTCAGAAATAACTACATCTTCAGAAATTGAAAAGAAATTGCTGAACATCCTATACATTTCTTCTTGGGTAACTTCTAATATGTTTTCTTTTTTAAAATTGCTCACCAACCAATTGTATTCTTTTTCATCTAAAAATCCGTTTTTATGAATCACAGCTTTGTCTTTTCCTACCGGTTGAAAACAACAATCTAAATGTAAAGCATTGTTTTTAGGATCTGTATTTGATTTTCTTAAGTTGAAAGATTTTACAATTTTTTGTGGAAAAAGTTTTTGCAAAGCTTCAATAGCTTTTGGATTTGTTCTTGCTGTGATATAATCTGAATAATCTTTTTCTCTATAAGTTCCTACAAAAATATAATCATGGTAAGGCATCACATCTCCACCTTCTACATGTACAGCATCATCAAACTGAACCACTTTTTTAGGATTCATTTGCTCGATTAAATAATTTATAGCTGCTAATTCTCTATCTCTATCGGGTAGAATATTTGCTTTTATAAAAGTGTCTTCAATAACAAAACCTATATCTCGAGAAAAAATTTGATTGTAGTTTTCAATCATTTCTGGTCGATAAACTTTAACGCCATGTTTTTTAAGTATTTCTTCAACGGCGTTCATCTCTAAAACCATATCTTTTTCTTCAGGATAAGTTCCTGCTTTGATATTTTCAAGAGATTTTGGATCATAAGCTTCTTCAGCAGTTGGTTTATTTCCAATACTATCTGCTCTTCCTAAAACAACTGATTTTAATTTTGAAGTTTCATCTTTTACGTTGAGTGTGATCATAGGTGTTATTTTTTTTTACAAATATAAGGAATCTACAAGGGTTAAATATCAATATTTTTAAGTAGTATTTAATCGTTTTTTAAAATAAAAAAATCCCTCATCGTCAAGTAAGATTTTGAGGGATTTGATTTATTGATTAAGAATAGTTTTTATCTTTCTTCAAGATTTTTGTATTCTCTTTTGTTTTCGCCAATATAAATTTGACGTGGTCTTCCGATAGGTTCTTTTCTTAATCTCATTTCGCGCCACTGAGCAATCCACCCTGGTAAGCGTCCCATTGCGAACATTACTGTGAATAATTCTGTTGGGATTCCTAAAGCACGATAAATAATTCCTGAATAGAAATCTACGTTAGGATAAAGTTTTCTCTTCACGAAATACTCATCTGCTAAAGCTTCTTTTTCAAGGTCTTCTGCAATTTTTAATACAGGATCTTCAATTCCTAATTGTCCTAAGACTTCATCTGCTGCTTTTTTGATGATTTTTGCTCTTGGATCAAAGTTTTTATAAACTCTGTGTCCGAAGCCCATCAAACGGAAAGGATCATTTTTGTCCTTAGCTTTTTCCATATATCTTTGGGTGTCTCCATCATCATCTTTAATTCCTTCTAACATATGCACCACTTTCTCGTTTGCTCCTCCGTGAAGCGGTCCTGAAAGTGCTGAAACTCCAGCTGATAATGAAGCAAAAAGACTTGCATCAGAACTTCCTACAATTCGAACTGTAGAAGTGGAACAGTTTTGCTCGTGATCTGCATGAAGAATCAAGAGTTTATTTAACGCTGATTCTATCTTTTTATCTACTTTATAATCTTCTCCTGATTTTTTAAACATCATTTGAAGAAGATTTTCAACATATCCTAAGTTTTCATCATAATCAACTAATTCTTGTTCATGATAATTTCTTAAGGTCCAAGCTACTAAAATCGGGAATTTCCCTAAGATTTTAATGATAGCTTTATCCATATCTTCTTCTGATTCATAATTTACTAAATCAGTGTGAAATGATTCTAATGCACCCGTTAATGCAGCAAGAATTCCCATTGGTTTTCCTTTAGCCGGAAATCCTTTGAGAATTGTTTTCATTCCTTCTTCTACTTTAGCTTCTTCTGCAAGTTGTTTTTCAAATTTCTCTAATTCTTTTTTATCTGGTAATTCTCCATAAATAAGTAAATAAGAAACTTCTGTAAAACTTGCTTTTCCTGCTAAATCTTCAATAGAATATCCTCTATAGCGCAAAATGCTTTTCTCCCCATCTAAAAATGTTACTGCACTTTCACAAGCACCTGTATTTTTAAAACCTGGGTCTAAGGTGATGGCACCGTTTGTCTCTCCTCGAAGAGTTTTTATATCTAAACCTAATTCGCCTTCTGATCCTTTTACCACAGGGATTTCATACTTTTTCCCATCTAATTTAAGAGTTGCATTTTCTGCCATTTTACTATAATAATTTTAAATTTTTCCAAGTTGCTAATATACGTAAATTAGCTGATTTTATTCCTATTTTAAATACTTAAAATTTCTCTTCTCACAAAGAAACTTTAAATTTTAAAAGCTTTTCTGCCAGGATAATATCCCCATCCTTTTAATTCTTCTTCAATTCTTAATAATTGATTGTATTTTGCTAATCTATCACTTCTGGAAAGTGATCCTGTTTTTATTTGTCCAGTATTTAAAGCAACAGCTAAATCAGCAATTGTAGTGTCTTCTGTTTCTCCTGATCTGTGAGAAATAACAGCAGTATATCCAGCTTTATGCGCCATTTCTATAGCTTGAATAGTTTCTGTTAAAGTCCCGATTTGATTGGGTTTAATCAAAATGGAGTTGGCTACTTTATTGTCGATTCCTTTTTTAAGAAATTCCGTATTGGTTACAAAAAGATCATCTCCTACTAATTGAACTTTATCACCGATTTTTGTGGTTAAGAATTTCCAGCCTTCCCAATCTTCTTCATCCATTCCATCTTCTATAGAAATGATTGGATATTGTTCTGCTAAAAATGCTAAATAATCTGCTTGTGCATTTGGGGTAAGAACTTCTGCGTCTTCTCCTTCAAAAATACGATAATCATATTTTCCGTCTTTAAAGAATTCTGAAGCTGCACAATCTAAAGCGATGAAAATATCTTCTCCATATTTATATCCTGCTTTTTCAACAGCTTGACCAATTGTTTTTAAAGCATCTTCTGTACCTTCAAAATTTGGTGCAAAACCTCCTTCATCTCCTACGGTGATGCTTAAATTTCTTTCTTGTAAAACCGTTTTTAAATGATGAAAAATCTCTGAAGTCATTTTCATAGCTTCAGCAAATGATTTTGCGGTAACTGGAATAATCATGAATTCCTGAAAAGCAATGGGAGCATCAGAATGCGATCCTCCATTTATGATATTCATCATCGGAACTGGTAAAACTGAACTGTTTACTCCACCGATATATCTATATAAAGGCATTTTCAATTCTTTTGCTGCTGCTTTGGCAACGGCTAAAGAAGCTCCTAAAATAGTATTGGCGCCTAAGTGTGCTTTATTTGGCGTTCCATCTACTTGAATGAGTAGGTTATCTATGCCTACTTGGTCAAAAACAGATTTTCCTATTAAGTTTTCACGGATAAAAGTATGTACATTTTTTACCGCTTTCAGCACTGCTTTTCCCATATAATCACTTCCACCATCTCTTAATTCAACAGCTTCATGTTGACCTGTTGAAGCACCAGAAGGAACAGCAGCACGTCCTAAAATATTATTTTCAGTAATCACATCAACCTCTAAAGTTGGATTTCCTCGAGAGTCAAATATTTGACGCGCATTAATTTCTTTTATCAGACTCATTTTTTTAAATAGATTTATAGTTTTAGATAATTATTATTTCTTTCTGTAAAAATATAAAATAAAAAAGGATAAGCATTTTTCATACTTATCCTTTTATTCTTTAATTCATAAGAAAAAGATACTTATTCTTCCTCATTTTTTGTTTCTTCTGATTGCTCTGAAGTATTTTCTTTAGTAGATTCAGTTTCAGTAGTCGTTTTTTTGCTTTTGCTACGTCTGCTTCTACGCGTAGATTTTTTCTTTCCTCCAGATTGTAAATCGTAAGATTCGTTATAATCTACTAATTCAATCATTGCCATTTCAGCGTTATCTCCAAGTCTGTTTCCAAGTTTAATAATTCTTGTATATCCTCCTGGACGATCTCCTACTTTTGGTGCAATTTCTCTAAAGAGTTCACTAACCGCATATTTGTTTTTCAATTTAGAAAACACCATTCTACGATTGTGCGTTGTATCTTCTTTAGATTTAGTGATTAAAGGTTCAATATACACTCTTAAAGCTTTTGCTTTAGTTTTTGTCGTGTTTATTCTTTTATGTTCAATCAAGGAGCAAGCCATATTTGCCATCATAGCGTTGCGATGTGATGTGCTTCTTGAAAGTTGTTTTGTTTTTTTACCGTGTCTCATTTTAATTCTTTTCTTTTGGTTGAAAGGGAATTTTTATGGTTTTAAATTCCTATTCTTCGTCCAGTTTATATTTTGAAATATCCATTCCGAATTCTAAACCTTTTTCAACTACTAATTCTTCAAGTTCACTTAAAGATTTTTTACCAAAGTTTCGGAATTTCATCAAATCGCTCTTTTGATGTGTAACCAGTTCTCCTAAGTTATTTACTTCAGCAGCTTTCAAGCAGTTTAATGCTCTTACTGATAAATCTAAATCTACTAAACTGGTTTTCAACAATTGACGCATGTGCAATGATTCTTCATCATAAGTTTCTACTTGTGATTTATCATCATCTTCAAGAGTAATGCGCTCATCAGAGAAAAGCATAAAGTGCTGGATCAAAATTTTGGCAGCTTCTGTTAAAGCATCTTGCGGATGAATACTACCATCAGTTTGGATTTCGAAAACTAATTTTTCATAATCCGTTTTTTGTCCTACACGATAATCTTCCACTCCATATTTTACGTTTTTAATAGGCGTAAAAATAGAGTCTGTAAAAATAGTCCCTAATGCAACATCGGATTTTTTATTTTCTTCAGCTGGCACATAGCCTCTACCTTTTTCTATTGTCAATTCTAAATTAATATTGACTTTTTTATCCAAGTTGCAGATTACTAAATCCGGATTTAAGATTTGAAATGCAGAAATTGATTTTTGGAAATCTCCAGCAGTCATTTGTTCTTTTCCTGAGAAAGAAACGGTAACTGTTTCATTATCTACATCTTCAATTTGTCTTTTAAAACGAATTTGTTTTAGGTTCAGAATAATTTCTGTAACGTCTTCAACTACGCCTGAAATTGTTGAAAATTCATGCTCTACTCCTTCAATGCGTACTGAGGTGATTGCATATCCTTCTAAAGAGGACAATAACACCCTTCTCAAAGCATTTCCCACTGTGAGACCAAAGCCGGGCTCCAATGGGCGGAATTCGAATCTACCATCGAATTCCGAAGAATCAATCATAATAACTTTATCAGGCCTTTGAAAATCTAATATTGCCATAGTCTCTTTAGTTAGGATTATTTAGAATATAACTCAACAATTAATTGAGTATTAATATTTTCTGGTATTTGTTCACGCTCTGGTACGGAAACAATAGTTCCTTCTTTTTTATCAGCATTCCAGCTTAACCATTCGTGTACTTGGCGTGAATTTTCAAGTGAATTTTGAATAGAAACCAAAGATTTTGATTTCTCACGAACACCAACAACGTCATTTACATCTAATTGATAAGAAGGGATATTTACAATATCTCCATTTACTACGATGTGTTTGTGAGATACAAGTTGACGTGCTGCACTTCTTGTAGGGGCTAAACCTAATCTATAAACGATATTATCTAATCGCCCTTCACAAAGTTGTAATAGGATTTCACCTGTTACTCCTTTTCTACGGTTAGCTTGCTCAAACATACGTCTGAATTGACGTTCTAAAATACCATAAGTGTATTTAGCTTTTTGTTTTTCTGCTAACTGTAAAGCGTACTCTGATTTTTTTCCACGACGACGTGCATTTCCGTGTTGCCCTGGAGGGTATTTCTTTTTCTCAAAAGACTTATCATCTCCAAATATAGGCTCTCCGAATTTTCGGGCTATTTTCGTCTTAGGTCCAGTATATCTTGCCATTTATTATTTTTTTTAGGATTATGAATTAAGGCATTTAAAATGATCCTTCGATAATCCGATTACTATTATATTATTAAAATTTAAACTCTTCTACGTTTAGGAGGGCGACATCCATTATGTGGCATTGGTGTAATGTCTATAATTTCTGTTACTTCCACTCCGCTGTTATGTAAAGCACGAATTGCAGACTCACGTCCGTTTCCTGGTCCTTTTACATAAGCTTTTACTTTTCTCAATCCAGCTTCATAAGCTACTTTCGCACAATCTTCTGCAGCGATTTGAGCAGCATAGGGAGTACTTTTCTTACTTCCTCTGAATCCCATTTTTCCAGCTGAAGACCAAGAAATTACATCTCCAGATTTATTGGTTAAAGAAACAATTATATTGTTGAATGATGCTGAAATATGTGCTTCACCAAAAGCTTCAACTTGTATTCTTTTCTTTTTACTACCAGTAGTTTTTACCTTAGCCATTTCAATTCACTTTACTAATTAGTTACTTTTTTCTTATTGGCAACCGTCTTACGGCGACCCTTACGTGTACGGGAGTTGTTTTTCGTCTTTTGCCCACGAACTGGTAATCCAGAACGGTGACGGATTCCTCGATAACATCCAATATCCATCAATCTTTTGATGTTCATTTGGTTTTCAGAACGCAATTGTCCTTCAATAGTGTAGTTATCTACGGCTTGACGGATTCTTCCAGCTTCTTGATCTGTCCAATCAGAAACTTTTTTATTTTCATCTACATCTGCAGTTTGCAAAATTTCTTTTGCTCTATTTTTTCCAACTCCATAAATGTAGGTCAAAGAAATTACTCCGCGTTTGTGGTTTGGTATATCTACCCCTGCTATTCTTGCCATATCAACCTTGTCTTTGTTTAAATCTTGGGTTCTTTTTATTAATTACGTAAAGACGTCCTTTCCTGCGTACAATTTTGCAGTCAGCACTTCTTTTCTTTATTGATGCTCTAACTTTCATAATTAGTTATTCTTTTATTTTCAAATTATAGGAATTCATAAATAATTCCTGTATTGAGTTTTCGGATTGCAAAACTAAGAAAATTTTCTTAGTTTCAAAGTCATAAATAGAATTTTAATAACGATAGGTGATTCTTCCTTTCGTAAGATCATATGGACTCATCTCCAATTTCACTTTATCTCCGGGAAGCAATTTGATGTAATGCATTCTCATTTTTCCAGAAATGTGGGCGGTTACCACATGACCATTTTCCAATTCTACACGGAACATTGCATTTGATAATGCTTCTATAATTGTTCCATCTTGTTCTATCGCTTTTTGTTTTGCCATAATATTTTAAGCTACTGCTTTTCTATTTTTTCCTGTTTTAATTAAACTATCATAATGACGGTTCAACAAGTATGAATTAATTTGCTGTATAGTATCTATCGCAACTCCTACCATAATCAGTAGTGAAGTTCCTCCATAGAATAAAGCCCATTCTTGTTGTACTCCTAATTTTACCACTATTGCTGGGAAGATAGCTAATAAAGCCAAGAAGACTGATCCTGGCAAGGTTATTTGTGACATAATTCTATCTAAATAGCTATCCGTATCTGTTCCAGGTCTAATTCCTGGAATAAATCCTCCACTTCTTTTTAAGTCGTCAGCCATTTTATTTGTAGGTACCGTAATCGCTGTATAGAAATAAGTAAATATAATTACCAATAATCCAAATACGATACTATACCATAAACCGAATATATCTTGGAAAGCATTTTGCACGCTTACTGCCCAATCAGAATCAGACAATCCTGCTACAGCTGCTGGCACAAACATAATTGCTTGTGCAAAGATAATCGGCATTACTCCTGAAGCATTTAGTTTTAAAGGAATAAACTGTCTTGCTCCACTAAAGCTACGTTCATATCCTCCTCCTGCGTTTCTTCTTGCATATTGTACTGGAATTTTACGAACCGCCATAACCAGATAAACAGAAGCAAGAATAATAATGAACCAAATTGCTAATTCGATCAATACCATAATCAACCCTCCAGACTCATAGAATCTTGAAGTAAATTCTTGTACAAATGCGATTGGCATACGGGCAATAATTCCCACCATAATTAAGAGAGAAATACCATTTCCTACTCCGTTTTCTGTGATTTTTTCTCCCATCCACATCGCAAAGATACACCCTGTTGTCAAGATGATAACCGAACTGGTTATAAACATGGTTTGACTTGACATTAAGAAAGCTGTATCTGGTAATGTACTAAATAGATTGATGATGTATCCTGGCCCTTGAACCAAGGTAATTCCAATCGTTAGCCAACGCGTAATTTGCGTGATTTTTTTACGTCCACTTTCCCCTTCTTTTTGTAGTTTTTGCAGATATGGAACCGCAATTCCCATCAATTGAACAACAATAGATGCAGAAATGTACGGCATAATTCCGAGGGCAAATACAGAGGCATTAGAAAATGCACCTCCTGTAAATGCATTTAACAAACCGAGGAGTCCTCCATCAGTTTGGCTGGCTAAATTTGCTAATTGTTCAGCATCCACACCTGGCAGCACAATTTGTGCACCAAATCTATAGACTAATAAAAGCCCAAGAGTAAGCAAAATTCGACTCCTGAGCTCCTCTATTTTCCAAACACTTTTTAAGGTTTCAATAAACTTCATTAAAAGGGGGGTATTTTATATATTATAAAGATATAACTTCTCCTCCAGCCTCTTCAATGGCTTTTTTCGCAGAAGCAGTAAATTTATGTGCGCTAACAGAAAGTTTTGCTTTTAACTCTCCATCACCTAAAACTTTAACAGAATCATTTTTTCCTGCGATACCAAGTTCTACAAAGTTTTCAAGTGAAACTTTATCAGAAATTTTACCAGAATCAACTAATTCTTGTAGTCTTCCCAGGTTTACTATTCTATATTCTTTTTGGTTAATATTATTAAAACCAAACTTAGGTACTCTTTTTTGTAGTGGCATTTGTCCACCTTCAAATCCGATTTTTTTTGCGTATCCAGAACGAGATTTAGCTCCTTTATGCCCACGCCCTGAAGTTCTTCCCTTTCCTGAAGGAACTCCACGTCCAAGTCTTTTTCCTGGATTTTTTACAGCTCCTTTGCTGGGTTTTAAATTATGTAATTTCATATCTTTATTATTTTGTTTCTTCAACAGAAACTAAATGTTTTACTTTATTGATCATTCCGAGAATATTGGGAGTGTCTTCATGAATAACACTTTGTCCAATTTTTCTAAGCCCTAAAGCTTCTAAATTTCTTTTTTGACCTGCAGTACTTTTTATTGTACTTCTCGTTTGTGTAACTTTAATTTTCGCCATTTTCTTATTGCTTTTTAGCCATTAAAAACTTTATCCAGTGAAATTCCACGTTCTCTGGCTACTGTTTCAGCGCTACGCATTTTTAATAAAGCGTCAAAAGTAGCTTTCACCACGTTATGCGGGTTAGAAGATCCTTGGCTTTTAGAAAGCAAGTCTCTAATTCCTGCTAATTCCACAACTGCACGCACAGGTCCTCCAGCAATTACTCCTGTACCTTCTGATGCTGGCATTAACAGAACTCTTGCTCCGCTATACTTACCTTTTTGCTCGTGTGGTACCGTTCCGTTGCTTAAAGGAATGCGAACTAAGTTCTTTTTTGCATTTTCAATTCCTTTTGCAATTGCACTGGCTACTTCTTGAGATTTTCCGAGGCCTTGTCCTACTACTCCGTTTTGGTCTCCCACCACAACAATAGCGGAAAATCCAAATGTTCTTCCTCCTTTAGTTACTTTGGCTACTCGTTGTACTCCTACCAATTGATCTTTTAAGTCAAGACCGCTTGGTTTTACAAATTCTACATTTTTATAATCCTGATACATAAAATCTTTTCTTAAAATTTAAGTCCTCCTTTACGTGCTCCTTCTGCTAAAGCTTTAATTCTTCCGTGATATAAATATCCGTTACGATCAAAAGCAACTTTTTCTACTCCTGCTTCGGCAGATTTTTTAGCTAAAAGCTCTCCAACTGCTGTTGCAATTTCTGTTTTTGTTCCTTTATTTTCGATCTCTTTATCTCTTGAAGAAGCAAACACTAAGGTATTAGAAGCTTCATCATCAATTATTTGAGCATAAATTTCTTTATTGCTTCGGTAAACTGTTAACCGAGGACGTTCAGAATTACCTGATATCTTTTTACGAATTCCGTTTTTAATTCGATTTCTTCTATTAATTTTTGAAACTGCCATAATCGCGTTTTATTAAGCTGATTTACCTGCTTTTCTTCTAATATATTCCCCGACATACTTAATACCTTTTCCTTTATATGGTTCAGGTTTACGGTATGATCGTATTTTAGCTGCTACTTGACCCACAAGTTGTTTGTCATGTGAAGTCAGTTTAATGATTGGATTTTTTCCTTTAGCTGTAATAGTTTCTACCTTTACTTCAGGTGCCAACATCATTACAACTGTGTGTGAAAATCCAAGGGTAATTTCAAGTTTTTGTCCTTGATTTTTAGCTCTATATCCTACTCCAATCAATTCTAATTCTTTGGTGTATCCTTCAGAAACACCGATAACCATATTTTGGATAAGCGCACGGTATAATCCGTGTTTTGATCTGATTTCCTTCTCTTCGGAAGTACGTTCCAAAATCACTTCCCCATCCTCTACTTTTATATCTATCTCAGAGTAATCTTGTTTTAACTCACCAAGCTTTCCTTTCACCGTAATTTCATTGTCTTTAATATCGACAGTTACGCCTTCAGGAATTGTAATTGGATTTTTACCTATTCTTGACATGGGTTTTCTTTTATATTTTATTAGTAAACATAGCAGAGTAATTCCCCGCCAACTTTTTCTTTGCTCGCTTGCTTATTGGTCATTACTCCTCTTGAAGTAGAAACAATAGCAATTCCTAAACCATTAAGTATTCTTGGCATATCTTTATATCCCGCATACTTTCTTAATCCAGGTTTACTAATACGTTGAATTTCTTTAATAATAGATTCTTTAGTATTCTTGTCGTATTTAAGCGCAATTTTAATAGTTTCCAGGTTTTCTTTTTCACCCATAAACTTATAGCTTAAAATATATCCTTGATCAAAGAGAATTTTTGTGATCTCTTTTTTCATATTAGAAGCTGGAATTTCTACAACGCGATGACCTGCTGCTAAAGCGTTTCTTAATCGTGTTAAATAATCTGCAATCGGATCTGTAAACATTTCGTCTAATTTTATTATTAATAATTTACCAACTTGCTTTTTTCACTCCTGGAATTAAGCCTTGATTTGCTAATTCTCTGAATTTAACACGTGAAATACCAAATTGTCTCATATATCCTCTTGGTCTTCCTGTTAATTTACATCTGTTGTGTAAGCGTACAGGACTTGAATTTCTTGGTAATTTTTGCAGTCCTTCATAATCACCTGCTTCTTTTAGCTGGCGTCTTTTTTCTGCATATTTTTCTACAAGCCTTTGGCGTTTACGCTCTCTGGCTTTCATTGATTCTTTTGCCATAATTTAATTCTTTTTAAAAGGTAAGCCTAACTCTGTTAGCAATGCTTTTGCTTCTCTATCAGTTTCTGCGTTAGTTACAAATGTAATATCCATTCCTGATACTCTCTTTACCTGATCTATATTGATCTCTGGAAAAATAATTTGTTCTTTTATTCCCATATTATAATTTCCTCTACCGTCGAATCCTTTAGGGTTAATTCCCTGAAAATCTCTTACACGGGGTAAAGCAGCAGTGATCAATCGGTCTAAAAACTCATACATTCTATTTCCTCGTAGAGTTACTTTTGCTCCAATTGGCATTCCTTTACGTAATTTAAAGGCTGCAACGTCTTTTTTAGACAATGTTGGAACAGCTTTTTGACCGGTGATAAGAGTTAATTCATCAACCGCATGGTCAATTAATTTTTTGTCAGCCACAGCTTCGCCAACTCCTTTACTCACCACAATTTTAGTTAGTTTCGGCACTTCCATCACGTTTTGATAGCTGAATTGCTCAGATAGTGCTGACTTAACTCTTTCGTTATATTCTTTTTTAAGCTTAGGTACGTAATTCATAATCTTCCTTAGATGACTTCATTAGTTGTTTTAGCAAACCTTACTTTTTTATCTCCTTCCATGCGATATCCCACACGTGTAGGTTTTCCATTTTTATCAAGCAAGGTTAGGTTTGAGATATGGATTGGTGCTTCGCGTTCAGCTATACCTCCTTGTGGATTGTTAGCACTTGGTTTTAGGTGTCTTTTTATCATATTTACCCCCTCAACAATTGCTTTGTTTTGTTCTATCAGAACACGCATCACTTTTCCTTCACGGCCTTTATTTTCTCCAGCCATTACTCTTACCTGATCTCCTGTTTTTATTTTAAGCTTTGCCATTTTCTTTTTGTTATAGCACTTCTGGTGCCAATGAAACAATTTTCATAAATTTCTCGCCTCGCAATTCTCTTGCAACAGGTCCAAAAACTCTTGTACCTCGCATTTCTCCTGCCGCATTTAACAATACACAGGCATTGTCATCAAAGCGAATGTAAGATCCATCTGGGCGACGTACATTTTTCTTTGTACGGATAACTACAGCTGTAGCTACCTCCCCTTTTTTTATTTGACCTCCCGGGGTGGTTTCTTGAGCACTTACTACTATTCTATCTCCTACAGAAGCGTATCTTTTTCTTGTACCTCCTAAGACACGAATAGTCTTAACTTCTTTAGCCCCAGTATTGTCGGCTACTTTTAATTTAGTTTCCTGTTGTATCATAATTACTTAGCTCTTTCAATGATTTCAACGAGTCGCCAGCTTTTTCTTTTACTCAGCGGGCGGGTCTCCATTATTTTCACGGTATCCCCTTCGTTGCAGTCGTTTTTCTCATCGTGGGCTATATATTTTTTCGTTTTTAAAACGAATTTCCCATACATTGGATGAGGGCTTTTCTTAGTTTCAGCCACAACGATAGATTTCTCCATCTTATTGCTTACGACAACACCAATTCGTTCTTTTCTTAAATTTCTTTTTTCCATTTCTTAAAGCGAATTAAATTATTTTCCTTGTCGTTTTGTTAATTCAGTATTTAATCGAGCAATCGATTTACGAATTTCTTTTAATTGAGAAGGATTTTCTAAAGGGGAAACAGCATGCGCCATCTTCAATTCTGCCAGCGCGTTGTTTTTCTTTTGGATTTCCTCCAATATTTTACTATCCGTTAGTTTAGTTATTTCTGACTGTTTCATTTTTCTTATTCTTTATAGTCTCGAGCCACAACAAATTTTGTTCTTACCGGTAATTTTTGAGCTGCGAGACGCAATGCCTCTTTAGCAGTTTCTTGAGAAACCCCACCTAACTCAATCAACATTCTACCTGGCTTCACTGGTGCTGCCCATAATTCAACATTACCTTTTCCTTTCCCCATTCTTACCTCAAGTGGTTTTTTAGTTATGGGTTTGTCTGGAAATATTCTCAACCAAATGGACCCTTCTCTTTGCATATAACGAGTTGCTGCAATACGCGCTGCTTCGATTTGACGAGCAGTAATCAGTTTTGTATCCATTGATTTAATTCCGAAAGTACCATTCGTCAATCGGTGTCCGCGTCCAGCATTTCCTTTGATGCGGCCCTTCTGTTGTTTTCTATATTTTGTTCGTCTTGGCTGTAACATTTTCTAATAACTTTAAAAAGTTCTTTTAATAAGATCTACCTTTTCTTTCTTCTTGAACGTCTTCCTCCTTTTCCGCCTTTATTCTTCATTCCAACTAAAGGTGAAAGTTCACGTTTTCCATACACTTCTCCTTTCATCACCCATACTTTAACACCTAATCTACCGTATGTTGTATGAGCTTCTACCATTGCATAATCAATATCTGCACGGAAAGTTGACAAAGGAATTCTACCTTCTTTAAAAGATTCTGTTCTTGCCATTTCAGCTCCGTTTAAACGTCCTGAAATTTGAACTTTTATTCCTTCTGCATTCAAACGCATTGCCGCAGCAATTGCCATTTTCGTTGCTCTTCTATAAGAAATACGATTCTCAATTTGACGTGCAATACTTGCTGCCACTAAATGAGCATCTAATTCTGGTCGTTTAATCTCAAAAATATTGATTTGTACTTCTTTACCAGTCAACTGTTTCAACTCTTCTTTAAGCTTATCAACTTCTTGACCTCCTTTTCCAATAATTATACCTGGACGTGCCGTGGTGATAGTTACTGTCATTAATTTCAAAGTACGTTCAATTATAATTCGAGAAACACTTGCTTTAGATAAACGAGCGTGAATATAATTTCTTACTTTTTCATCTTCTGCAATTTTATCTCCGTAATCTTCTCCTCCATACCAGTTGGATTCCCAACCTCTAATAATCCCCAGTCTATTTCCTATTGGATTTGTCTTTTGTCCCATATCTTAACTTTCAACAGTATTATATTCCCCTAAAACAAGGGTTACATGATTAGAGCGTTTTTTAATTTGAGTAGCACGACCCTGAGCTCTTGGACGCAAGCGTTTTAACATTCCTGCTCCATCCACTCGGATTTCTTTGATATATAAATCAGCAGATTCCACGTCAGCATCTTCATTTTTATTCTGCCAATTAGAAATTGCAGACAATAAAAGTTTTTCTAAACGTTCTGCAGCTTCTTTTGGGTTAAATTTCAAAATTTGCAATGCTTCCTCTACTCTTTTCCCACGAATTAAATCTGCAACTAAACGCATTTTTCGCGGAGCAGTAGGGCAATTATTAAGCTTAGCAAAAGCTACTTGCTTTCTTTCAGCTTTGAGTCTTTCTGCTCTTTCTCTTTTCTTAGCTCCCATAACTCTTATATTTTACCTTTATTTTTAGCTCCGGTATGTCCTCTAAAAGAACGAGTTGGAGCAAATTCACCTAATTTATGACCTACCATGTTTTCTGTAACATAAACCGGTATAAATTGCTTTCCATTATGCACACCTATTGTTTGCCCAACAAAGTCAGGAGTAATCATTGATGCTCTGGACCAAGTTTTTATAACACTTTTCTTTCCAGATTCTACATTCTGAGCAACTTTTCTCTCTAACTTATAATGGACATAAGGTCCTTTTTTTAATGAACGTGCCATATTTTATTTCTTTCTACGCTTTCTTCGTTCAACAATATATTTATTACTTCTCTTAGTTAAAGAACGAGTCTTATAACCTTTAGCTGGAAGCCCTTTACGAGAACGTGGATGTCCTCCTGAAGCTCTTCCTTCTCCTCCACCCATCGGGTGATCTACTGGGTTCATCGCTACCGGACGAGTTCTCGATCTTCTTCCTAACCATCTGCTTCTTCCTGCTTTTCCAGAAACGACTAAGATGTGATCACTATTGGAAACTGCTCCAATTGTTGCACGACAAGAAGATAAAATCATTCTTACTTCTCCAGAAGGCAATTTAACTGTCGCATATTTCCCTTCTCGAGCTACTAACTGCGCAAAGCTTCCTGCACTTCTTACTAAAGAAGCTCCTTGTCCAGGATTTAATTCAATACAAGATATTACTGTTCCGAAAGGAATATCAGCAAGTGGCATTGAATTTCCTATCTGCGTTGGTATTTTGCTATCAGAAGAAACAATCTTCTGTCCTACTTTCATTCCATTTTGTGCAATCACATAACGTTTCTCACCATCTTCATAGTTTACTAACGCAATAAAAGCTGATCTATTCGGATCATATTCAATAGAAAGTATTTCTGCTTGAACATCGTTTTTATCACGTTTGAAATCAAGCACACGGTAGCGTCTTTTATGACCACCACCTCTATTACGCATAGTCATTTTACCACTATGATTACGCCCACCTGTTTTTTTGATAGGCCTCAATAGACTCTTCTCCGGTTTAGAAGCAGTAAGCGCATCATAAGTATTTACTACTCTAAAGCGACGTCCTGGCGTTGAGGGTTTTAATTTTTTTACCGACATTGTTTGATTTTAAATATTACTATATAAATCGATGGTATCTCCATCAGCTACTTGAACAATTGCTTTTTTATAAGCTGCTGTTTTCCCAGACATCACACCATCTTTAGTATATTGTACTTTGCGATCTGGACGAACATTCATTGTTCTTACTTTCACAACTGTAACTCCGTAAGTTTCCTCTACAGCTTTTTTAATTTCAATTTTGTTTGCATGGGTATCAACCACAAATGCAAAACGGTTGTTTAGCTCACTATCTAAGTTTGCTTTTTCCGTAATTATAGGTTTTTTTAAGATACTCATAGCAATTATTTATTCAAATTCGTTACAATTTCCTCTAAAGCATTGTCAACAAGAACAAGCTTCTCAGCGTTCATTATATTGTAAGTGTTTAATTCAGAAGCCCTTACAACATTAGACCCTTTGAAATTGCGCGCCGACAAATATACGTTTTTATTTGACTCAGCAAACACAAAAAGGGATTTTTTATCTGCAATCTTTAAAGCCTCTAAAACTTGAAGATATTCTTTTGTTTTAGGGGTATCAAAGTTGAAGTTTTCAACTACTAAAAGATTTTCCTCTTTTACTTTTGCACTTAAAGCAGATTTTCTTGCTAAACGCTTAATGTTTTTATTCAACTTAAAACGGTAGCTTTTCGGGCGTGGACCAAAAACTCTTCCTCCACCTCTAAATAATGGATTTTTAATATCTCCAGCACGAGCTGTTCCTGTTCCTTTTTGTTTCTTTATCTTTCTTCCACTTCCTGTTACTTCAGCTCTTTCTTTAGCTTTATGTGTTCCTTGACGTTTATTAGCTAAATATTGCTTTACATCAAGATAAATAGCGTTTTCGTTAGGTTCTACACCAAAAACTTCTTCAGAAAGCTCTACTTCTTTACCCGTTTCTTTTCCGGATTTATCTAATACAGTTAATTTCATCAGTTCTCAATGGTTACATAAGCGTTTTTATGACCCGGAACACAACCTTTTACAATAATAAGGTTTTTTTCCTTGTCTAATTTCAACACTTCTAAGTTTAGTACTTTTACTTTTTTTCCTCCAGTTCTACCAGGCATTTTCATGTCTTTAAAAACACGCCCTGGTGATGAAGCTGCACCTATAGAACCCCCTGCACGCAAAACACTTTGCTGTCCGTGAGTTCGTGTAGATCCTCTAAAGCCGTATCTTTTTACAACTCCTTGAAATCCTTTTCCTTTTGAGATTCCAGAAACATCAACAAATTCTCCTACTTCGAAAACATCGATTGTTACTTCATCTCCTAATTTAAATTCCTCTTCAAAATTCTGAAATTCAACGACTTTTTGTTTGGCAACCGTACCTGCTTTTTTAAAGTGACCCTTTGCGGCCATTGAGCTACGTTTGTCTTTTTTGTCATCGAAACCCAGTTGAAGGGCGTTATACCCATCTACCTCTTCGGTTCTGACTTGGGTAACAACGCAAGGACCAGCTTGAATTACTGTACACGGTATATTTTTTCCGTTTTCATCAAACAGACTGGTCATTCCGATTTTTTTTCCTATTAACCCAGACATTTTTATTGTTTATTATTAATAATTTATTTTAACTTCTTCGGTTTGATTTTATGATCAAACTTTGATTTCTACTTCTACTCCACTTGGCAACTCCAACTTCATAAGCGCATCAATAGTCTTTGAAGAGGAACTATAAATATCAAGAAGTCTTTTGTATGCGTTCAGTTCAAACTGCTCACGCGCATTTTTATTTACGTGAGGTGAACGCAAAACAGTAAAAATCTTCTTTTTTGTTGGCAAAGGAATCGGTCCTGTTACTACAGCTCCCGTAGTCTTTACAGTTTTAACGATCTTTTCAGATGATTTATCAACCAAGTTATGATCGTAAGATTTTAATTTAATTCGAATTTTCTGACTCATTTTTTTTGCTCTTATTCGTTGTTAGCGCCAATTTCAGCTTTAATAATTTCCTCTTGAATATTCGGTGGAGTTTCTGCATAGTGTGAAAACTCCATTGTAGAGGTTGCTCGCCCGGATGATAATGTTCTTAATGTAGTTACATATCCAAACATTTCTGATAACGGAACTTCAGCTTTTACAATCTTTGCTCCAGAACGATCTGACATATCATTTACTTGACCTCTACGTCTGTTAAGGTCTCCAACAATATCGCCCATATTTTCTTCTGGAGTTACAATTTCTATTTTCATTATCGGCTCCAATACAATGGCTCCTGCTGCTTTTGCCGCTGCTCTATATCCTAATTTTGCAGCAAGCTCGAAAGATAATTGATCTGAGTCAACCGCGTGGAAAGACCCATCTTTCAATACTACTTTTAATGTATCCATCTGGAATCCAGCAAGTGGACCATTTTTCATAGCATCTTCAAATCCTTTCTTTACGGATGGAATAAACTCCTTAGGAATTCTTCCTCCTTTAATTTCATCAACAAACTGAATTCCTTTTTCCTCAAAGTCTTCATCTACTGGCCCCATCTCAAATACGATGTCAGCAAATTTACCTCTACCTCCAGTTTGTTTTTTATATGTTTCTCTATGCTCTGTTGTTTTTCTTACTGCCTCTTTATACTCTACTCTTGGCTCTCCTTCGTTTACTTCTACTTTAAACTCTCTCTTTAAACGGTCGATCAATACTTCAATATGAAGTTCTCCCATTCCTGAGATAATAGTTTGACCAGAAGTTTCATCGGTTTTTACCTGGAATGTAGGATCCTCTTCTGCAAGTTTTCCTAAAGCTGCACCAAGTTTATCAACATCAGCTTTTGTTTTTGGCTCTACAGCGATACCAATTACTGGATCAGGGAATGTGATAGATTCTAACACAATCGGGTGATCAACATCAGTTAAAGTATCTCCTGTTTTAATATCTTTAAATCCAACTGCCGCTCCAATATCTCCAGCCTCAATTCTATCAATAGGCTCTTGTTTATTAGAGTGCATTTGGTACATTCTTGAAATTCTTTCTCTTTTTCCTGCTCTTGCGTTATAAACATAAGAACCTGCATCAAGCGCACCTGAATAAACTCTAAAGAAAGCTAATCTTCCTACGAATGGATCAGTTGCAATTTTAAATGCTAATGAAGAAAAAGGAGATTTTACATCAGGAAGACGTGTTTCTGTTTCTCCTGTTTCTGGATTTGTTCCCTCTATTGCTTCAACATCAAGCGGAGAAGGTAAATAACGCATCACAGCATCTAACAACGCTTGCACTCCTTTATTCTTAAAAGAAGAACCACAAAGCATTGGAATAATAGACATGTCTATAGTAGCCTCACGTAAAGCTGCTATAATCTCTTCTTCAGTAATAGAATTTTCATCTTCGAAGAATTTCTCTAATAATTCCTCATCATATTCTGCTACTGCTTCAATTAATTTCTCTCTATATTCTTTTACGTCTGCTTTTAATTCTTCTGGAATTTCAATCTCTTCGAAAGTCATTCCAAAATCCTCATCATTCCAAACGATAGCTTTATTAGAAATTAAATCAACTACTCCTCTAAAATCAAGCCCAGAACCAATTGGAACTTGAAGCGGAACAGGATTCCCTCCTAACATTTCTTCGATTTGCTTGCAAACTTCAAAAAGATCCGCTCCTTCACGGTCCATTTTATTAGCAAATCCAATACGTGGAACTTTATATTTATCAGCTTGACGCCATACAGTTTCTGATTGAGGTTCAACTCCATCTGCTGCACTAAAAAGCGCAATCATTCCATCTAAAACACGTAAAGAACGCTCTACTTCAACCGTAAAGTCAACGTGCCCTGGAGTATCAATAATGTTTACTGTATATTCTTTATCTTCAAACATCCACTTACAGTGCGTTGCAGCAGAGGTAATTGTAATTCCTCTTTCCTGCTCTTGCTCCATCCAGTCCATTGTTGCCGCACCATCATGAGTTTCCCCAATCTTGTGGTTAATTCCTGTATAGAACAAAATTCTTTCAGTGGTTGTTGTTTTTCCCGCATCAATGTGTGCGGCGATACCAATATTTCTTGTGTATTTTAAATCGCGTTGTGCCATTTTATTTTAGAATCTAAAGTGAGAGAATGCTTTATTTGCTTCCGCCATACGATGCGTATCCACACGTTTTTTAACTGCTGCTCCTTCTTCTTTTGCAGCAGCTAATACTTCCGCTGCCAACTTAGCAGCCATAGATTTCTCATTACGCTTTCGCGCAGCCTGAATCAACCATTTCATTGCAGTTGACACTTTTCTGTCTGGACGAATTTGAGTAGGAATCTGGAAAGTTGCTCCACCTACACGTCTACTTCTTACTTCAACGTGTGGCATAACATTAGATAATGCTTCTTTCCACACCTCAAGCGCAGTTTTTTCGTCGTCTTCTTTCTTTTCCTCTACGACATCTATCATATCGTAAAAAATCTTAAAAGCAAGTGACTTCTTACCGTGCAACATCATCATGTTAACAAATCGGGTAACAAGCTGATCTTCAAATTTTGGATCCGGCAGAAGTGCTCGTTTTTCGGCTATTGTTTTTCTCATTACTTCATTTAATAGGTTAATCTTTTCAGCTTCGCGCCAAACGTAACTTTAACGTTCAACTCGAAATTATTTTTTAGGGCGTTTAGCCCCATATTTTGAACGTCTCTGACCTCGACCTTCCACTCCCGCAGTATCTAATGCACCACGAACAATGTGATATCGAACACCAGGTAAGTCTTTCACTCTTCCTCCTCTTACTAATACGATGGAGTGCTCTTGAAGGTTGTGACCTTCTCCTGGAATATAAGCGTTAACTTCTTTTCCATTAGTCAAACGCACCCTTGCGACCTTACGCATAGCAGAGTTTGGCTTCTTTGGCGTGGTTGTATATACTCGCGTACACACTCCACGTTTTTGAGGACAAGATTCCAGCGCTACTGATTTACTTTTAGTAGTTGGTCTTGTTCTTCCTTTTCTAACTAACTGTGAAATTGTTGGCATAATGTACTTACACTATTATCATTAATTATATTTTCCCTGTTTTTAGGGCTTGCAAATGTAAAAAGATATTTCAAGTTTTCAAACTTTACTATATTAATTTTTAAATTTATTTGCTTTTATGTCAAAAACATGCTTAATCAAATGGGTTTCAAGTTGATTATAAATTCAATTTTTTACTTTTTAATACGTTTTCTTGAACTATTTTTACATTTAAAAATGCAAAACTCATCAAAAAAAATGAAATAATTCTAATTTATTCAGGAATTTTTATTTTTTTCAATAGTATTCTTTGAGTTCTTATTACTTTTGGACTTATCTTCAACTTATAATTCCTCTTTATTATTGATTCAACATCAAAACATATTTTTGTTATTTTTATTTTTGTGTTGTTTTCAACTCTCTGCACAAGATCTTTCTTTGACCATAAAAGGAAAAGATTCTACCGAAACTCAACTCATTGATAAAAGAGGATATAAGAAAAAACATGCTTCTGTTTTATCTATTGAAAATGAAATTCGAAGTATTTTAAAAGATTTTCAAAAAGAAGGATATATAAATCTCAAATCTTCTGCTTTAGAAAAAACTAAAAAAGATGCTTCTTATCAAATCAAGTTTAATTTAAATAAAAAACACACCTCCATAAAAGTGTTTTATAAAGAAGAGCAAATTTCTGCTGATTATTTTAAAAAAGTTAATGTAAAATACATCTCAGATTATTTTATTTTACCTTTTACGAAAGCAGAAAATATTTTACAAGAATTAAATACTTTATTCATTAATGAAGGAAAACCTTTTAGCAGTTTAAAATTAGATAATTTAGAAATCGATGAAGAAAATCAACTTCAAGCAAATCTTGTTGTAGATATTTCTGATAAACGCATCGTGGACAGTGTAACTATTAAAGGATATGATAAATTTCCTAAATCCTATATCAAAAATTATATCAGAATTAAAAAAGGACAAGTTTTCAATAAAAATAAATTAGATAAAAAGATATTGGATTTAAAAAACTTAAGTTTTGTCAATGTCCCTCGAAATCCTGAAGTTTTATTTACCAAAGAACAAACTATTTTATATTTATATCTCGAAAAACGAAACAGTAATAATTTTGAAGGTTTTTTAGGTTTTTCCACCGATGAAGAAACAGGAAAATTTCAACTTGACGGTGATATTTCTTTAAACTTAACCAACAATTTAAATTATGGAGAATCTTTATCTATTCATTATAAAAACACTGGGGCAGATCAACAGCATTTCAATTCCAAATTAAAATTACCTTATGTTTTCTCTACTCCTTTTGGTGTAAAATTAGAATTGGATTTATTTAAACAAGATTCTTCTTACACCACCAATAGTCAATCTGCGAAATTAAATTATCAATTAAATTCTAAATGGGATATTGAAGCTGGATATAAAAACACGGTTTCCACAGATTTATTAAAAGATAATTCCAGTATTATCGGACAATCTTTTGATAATTACACTGCTTATTTCATCACTTTTGGAGGAAATTATTTAGAAAGAAATATAGATCATCCACTTTTTCCTATTAAAACAGATTTGAATTTTAATTTTGGTTTTGGTCAAAGAGATCGAGAAGCTGAAAAAAGCAATCAACAAAGTGTTGAATTATCAGGAAAACATATTTTTAATATAGATGCTCGAAATAGTGCTTTTGTTTCTGGTAATATTGCCGCTCTTTTTTCTGAAAATTATTTGTCTAATGAATTATTCAGATTTGGCGGCGTACATTCCATAAGAGGTTTTGAAGAAAACAGTTTAAGCGCTTCTTTTTTTAGCGGAATTCAAACAGAATATAGGTTTTTACTTTCTCCAAGTTTATATGCACATACTATTATAGATTATGCGCACCTGAAAAATGATGTGCAAGAAGAAAGAAATAATCTTTACGGAATTGGTTTTGGATTAGGTTTACAAACCAAAGCTGGATTATTAAATGTTGCTTTTGCAAATGGAAAAGCTGATGCAGAATCTTTTAAGTTTGAAAACACTAAAGTTCACATCAGTTTGATTGCTTCTTTTTAAAACTATAGCTTTTTTGAAAAATTTATTTATATTTCAAAGGCTAAAAAGTTCTTTAAAGTTATCTTTAGCTTTTTAATTTTATTAAAATATTTTTTCTATTAAATATGAGTGCAACAATATTTGGAATACACAGTATTGAAGAAGCTTTGAGTAGCGGACAAGAAATTGGTAAGATTTTTTTTCAAAGAGGATTGGAAAATCCGGGAATTTCAAAGCTTATTGCAAAAGCTCATCAAGCGAATATCCCTACTTCTTTTGTTCCCTTTCAGAAATTAAATCATATGGTCTCTGGAAATCATCAAGGAGTAGTTGCGAAAATATCTCCGATTAAAACACAAGATTTAGCAAAAGTTATAGAAGAAATATTTGAAAAAAATCCAAATCCTATCTTTGTTTTATTAGATGAAATTTCTGATGTAAGAAATTTTGGTGCCATCGTGCGTTCAGCAGAATGTTCTGGAGCAGATGCCATCATCATTCCAAAACAAGGAAGTGCAGCCATAAATGAACAAGCTGTAAAAACTTCCGCTGGAGCAATTTTTAATATTCCTATTTGTAAAACTGATCATTTAAAAGATGCAGTTTTTTATTTAAAATCTTATAATGTTCAGATTGTTGCAGCTTCAGAAAAATCTTCTTCTTCTCTTTATGAAGTAGATTTCAAAAAACCTACTGCTATTATTATGGGAAGTGAAGGAAAAGGCGTTTCTAAAGCTTTATTAAAAATGAGTGATGTGCAAGCGAAACTTCCTTTATTAGGAAAAACCGATTCTTTAAATGTTTCTGTGGCTTGTGCACTTTTCTTATATGAAGCAGTCAGACAAAAAACTGTTTGATTTATTCTTCTGAAGAAGCTTTATAATGATAATTAATTTCTACTTCTAAAGTATTGGATTGACTTTGTTCTTCTTCCATTTTTATTCTTTCAGAAGTAGGAATAAAATTTCCGTTTTCATCAAAATGACTTAAAAATTCTTTTTCTCTTTTTGATAAAGGTTTTTCTTTTTTGATTTCATCTTCTAATAACTTGTAATCTTTATAATATAAAGCGAAAATTATTCCACTTAAAAAACCAGAAAGATGCCCTTCCCAAGAAATTTTAGGTTTTCCTGGAAAAACACCCCAAATTAAGCTTCCGTAAATAAAAACTACCGCTAAAGAAACAGCAATAAGTCGCATGTTTTTAGACCAAATTCCTTTAAAAAATAAAAAACTCGCCAAAAGATAAACTACTCCACTTGCGCCAATATGCACAGATCCTCCTCTTCCTATCAACCAAGTTAAAACTCCGGTTAAGATTCCTCCAAAAATCAAAACATTAAAAGCAATTCCTCTATAAAAATAAAGCAAAGCCATACTCAAAAGCAGTAAAGGAAGAGAATTACTTAAAAGATGTTTGGTATCTCCGTGAAGAAAAGGCGAAAAGAAAACTCCTCTTAATCCTATCCATTCTCTTGGTTTTACTCCCCAAGATTTCAGATGAAATCCAAAACTTTGCTCCATCCAAAAAGTTATCCATATTGCTAAAATCAATAGAATAGGATAAATATAAACTGCGGCAGCAAAAGAAAGATCTTTAGAAGTTTTCATCAATTAATTTATAATAACTGTAAAATAAAAAATTTTAAAGAAATAAAACTCTTTTCTTAAAATTCTTAAACTTTTAAGCGCAAAATAAATACCAATAAATTTCTATGCTAAAATGTCATTTACAAATCTTATTTTTGCGTTTATGAATAAACCATTAGCAGAAAGATTACGCCCGAAAAGTTTAAAAGATTATCTCAGTCAACAACATCTTGTAGGGGAACAAGGTCCGTTGAGAACACAACTGAAAAATGATTTGATTCCTTCTCTCATTTTTTGGGGACCACCAGGAGTGGGAAAAACTACTTTGGCTCATATTATTGCCAACGAAACGAAAAGACCTTTTTTTACGTTAAGTGCTATTAACAGCGGTGTAAAAGAAGTCAGACAAGTTATCAATCAAGCTAAAAAGAAAGACAATTTATTTACGACAAAAAACCCTATTCTTTTTATAGATGAGATTCATCGTTTCAGTAAATCTCAACAAGATTCTCTTTTGGGCGCTGTAGAAAAAGGATGGATTACCCTTATTGGCGCTACCACAGAAAATCCGAGTTTTGAAGTTATTCCTGCGTTATTGTCACGTTGTCAGGTTTACACTTTAGAATCTTTCAGCAAAGAAGATCTTTTAGCTTTATTGAACAAAGCTATTCAAGAAGATGAAATCATTTCTCAAAAAGAAATTCAGCTGAAAGAAACCAATGCTTTATTAAGATTAAGCGGTGGAGATGCAAGAAAACTGTTGAATATTTTTGAATTAATTGTACTTTCAGAAAATTCTGATTCAATTATCATTACTGATGAATTAGTCACCAAAAAAGTTCAACAAAACACAGTGAGATATGATAAAACTGGTGATCAACATTATGATATTATTTCTGCTTTTATCAAATCTATTCGTGGAAGTGATCCTAATGCTGCAGTTTATTGGCTTGCCAGGATGATTGAAGGTGGAGAAGATTTAAAATTCATTGCCAGAAGATTATTGATTTTAGCAAGTGAAGATATCGGTTTGGCAAACCCTACTGCTTTGGTGATGGCAAATAATACTTTTCAAGCCGTCAGCACAATAGGATATCCTGAAGCCCGAATTGTATTGAGTCAATGCACTATTTATTTGGCAACTTCTCCTAAAAGCAACAGCAGTTATATGGCGATAAATAAAGCTCAGCAAATGGTTAAACAAACAGGGGATTTATCTGTTCCTTTACCGATTAGGAATGCGCCTACTAAATTGATGAAAGATTTAGGATATGGAGAAAATTATAAATATGCCCACGATTATAAAGATGGATTTGTTCAAGCAGAATTTTTACCTGAAGAAATTAAAGGAAGTTCATTTTTTGAGCCTGGAGATAATAAACGAGAAAAAGCTCTTCGTCAATTTTTAAAAAACCGTTGGAAAGAAAAATATAATTATTAATTTCTAATCATTCATTTTTTCTAAAATCTGTAAAAACTTTTCCTTTCTTTTTCCTTCTACAAAATCTGTATTTTTAAAAAGCATGGTCAACTCCCCTTCTACTTTTTTAACTTCAGATTTGATGTTTTCTAAAGTCGTTTTAACTTCAAAAAAAGAACGAGGTCTAAAGGCTTCACTGTTAAAAATAGTAGGATGAATTTTTAAAGGAGAAATTCTTTCCAATCCTAAATCGTAATATAAAAAAGAAGTACAAGTTCCTGCTCTAAATCCTATTTTATCAATAAAACCCATTGAATAATCATTTCCGATTTCAATTGCGTCATAATTATTATACAAATCAGGAAGATTTATACCATGATCATTTGTCAAAGCCATTTCCAATTCTTGATTGGCAATGTTTTCCCAACGTTTTTTTTCTTTTCTAAGTGTTTTTAAATCATAAGTAGCTTCATAACCTATCAATAAACCTATTTTTCCATAATCTCCCATAGATTTAATTTTCGCATGATAAGTCAATCTGTTATGATCAATATTTTTATCATATTTAGAATAATCACTCAGCTGAAACATAAATTTCCAAGTGATTTTTTGCTGTTTGCTAAACCTCAATAAATCATTGTAAATATTGTAAGGATCTTTCGCCCAAAACCACTGTGTTCTTATTCTTTCAAAAACTTCTTTAAATCTTAAATTGACAAAATCTCTTATTCCTCCACCAATATTCCTCATCATTCCTTTCTTGTTGTATTTATAGACTTCAGCAACAGAAAGAATATATTCTGCTTTAAATTTCCTTGACGGAAGTGTTATATCCGGAAATTGTCTTTGCAGTATTTCTTTGAATTTATATATCCAAAGATCTACAACAGGACGAGATAAAAATTTATTTTTATAAGCTAAACTTTCTACTGCAGGAAAATGATTTTTTTCATTTTTCACATGTGGTAGATACTCTTCATAACGAGAAAGCATATAAAAAGCTGCAGAAAAAATATCAAAAGGAACATCGCTTTCTGCTCCTACTTCAAAAAAGCAAGGCACATCTCCCCAGTTTTTTACTGCTATTTTCTTTTCTGAAATTCCTTGTTGATTTAATAGTCCGATGGATTCTACAAAAAGTTCATTTCCCATTCTGCTTTTTCCATAAGAAAACTTCAATTCTTTACAAGCAATAAATTCTTCAATTTTAGAAGTAAGTTTTAATTCTAATCCTAATATTTCACCAAAGATTTGATTAAAAATATACTTTTTTCGAGTCGTTATTTTTTGTGTAAATATCAGAATCATAATTAATAATACTAAAAACGGTTAACTTAACTGATTACTTTAATCGTATTTTTTACTTCTTCAGCAATTTCTCTGGCTTTACTTAAATCTTTATTTACAATCGTTACATGCCCCATTTTACGAAAAGGTCTGGTTATTTTTTTCCCATATATGTGTGGAGTAACTCCAGGAAGTTTCATGATTTTTTCAATGTTTTGATAGTGAACTTGTCCTTCAAAACCTTCTTCTCCTACTAAATTTACCATAACGCCGCCTACTTTACTTTCTGTGTTTCCTAAAGGTAAATTTAAAATCGCTCTTAAATGCTGTTCAAATTGATTGGTAAAAGCTGCTTCTATGCTGTAATGCCCACTATTATGTGGTCTTGGTGCTACTTCATTTACTAAAATCTCA
>Ga0079226_10000226_pt1 | contig 37545 bp, 39 predicted proteins | sample Poulit2014_FD_76345 | JGI IMG/M metagenome (GOLD analysis project Ga0079226, IMG submission 76345) | Agricultural soil microbial communities from Georgia to study Nitrogen management - Poultry litter 2014 | ecosystem: Environmental > Terrestrial > Soil > Agricultural land | place: USA: Georgia...
TATTCTAAAATAGAAAGGGCATGTCATTAAAATTTTATGAGAAAACATGTATAATATATGTTTAATATTGAACAAATGTATGTAAATGACGATTTCTGATTTTCATTTAACGTGATTTTTGCTATAATACATTAAGTGAAAAATGTATCAAAAATATAAAATATATATAAAGTTTAATGAAATATGAAATAGGGGGGTGGAGCTTCTTGGGTTTGCAATTAATTAATATTGGTTTTGGAAATGTCGTTTCAGCTAGTCGAGTCATTTCTATTGTAGCTCCAGAATCAGCTCCAATTAAGCGAATCGTTACTGTTGCTAGAAAAAATAACAAGTTAGTCGATGCAACATATGGAAGAAGAACACGTGCGGTCATTGTTACTGATAGCGATCATGTCGTTTTATCAGCAGTACAACCAGAAACAGTGGGACAACGGGTTCTTAGTCATGATGAATTAGCAGATGAATAATTAGGAGGCAGTCGTGTGATCGAAGAAAAAGGAATTTTATTCGTATTATCAGGACCTTCAGGTGTCGGGAAAGGAACGGTTAGAGAAAGACTTTTTGAACGAGAAGACCAATTAAAGTACTCTGTTTCAATGACGACACGATCGAAAAGACCTGGAGAGGTAGAAGGTGAAGATTACTTTTATCGTTCTAAAGAAGCATTTGAAGATTTAATTGAGCGTGGAGAACTTCTAGAACATGCGGAATACGTTGATAATTATTATGGTACGCCTAAAAAATATGTATTAGACACGATAGAAGCAGGGGACGATGTATTTTTAGAAATAGAAGTTCAAGGGGCTATGCAAGTAAAAGAGAATTTTTCAGAAGGTATTTTTATATTTTTACTTCCTCCGAATTTAGAAGAATTAAAAGATAGAATTGTTAAACGTGGTACTGAATCTGAGGAACTCGTATTAAATCGTTTAAAAGAGGCCGAGAAAGAAATAAATATGATGGACGCTTATGATTATGTCGTCGTCAATGATGACGTCGATCAAGCCGTCAGTAAAATACAAGCAATTATTACGAGTGAGCACTGTAAGAGAGAGCGTGTATCTCAACAATATAAACAATTATTGAAAGGATGATTTTACATGATTGAACCATCAATTGATTCGTTAAGAGAAAAGGTAGAGTCAAAATATACATTAGTTACTTTAGCAGCACAACGTGCACGTGAAATAAGAGAAACAGGTCGTTCAGTATTAGAACACCCTAAATCAACAACAGAAGTAGGCATTGCTCTTGAAGAAGTGAAAGCTGAAAAGTTATTCGTAAAAGAAAAATGATTACATGTTAAAAAATCCCCCGTCATCATATGTCGGGGGTTTTTGTTCATTAATAGGAAGAAAAAGGTGAATATCAATGGTGAAAAATAAAAATATCGTATTAGCAGTCACAGGTGGAATAGCCGTGTATAAAGCATGCACACTAACAAGCCAATTGACACAAATGGGAGCAAACGTCAAAGTAATTATGACAGAAAGTGCGACAAAATTCGTTTCACCACTTACTTTTCAAGCATTAAGTCGAAATGAAGTTTTTATTGATACGTTTATTGAAAACACGCCAGAAAATATATCGCATATTGATGTTGCTGATTGGGCAGACATCGTTCTTATCGCTCCAGCAACAGCAAACACGATTAGTAAGTTAGCTCAAGGAATTGCTGATGATATGGTGACAACGACTTTATTGGCGACAGAAGCACCTGTTTTTATAGCACCGGCGATGAATGTTCATATGTATGCTCATCCAGCAGTTGCTACTAATATTAAGACGCTGAAAGAATGGGGTTATACGTTTATTGAACCTGGAGCAGGTTATTTAGCTTGCGGTTATGTCGGTAAGGGCCGGATGGAAGAACCAGAAGCGATTATTCACTTTTTAGTGACGAAAGAACAAAACAGTTTACCACTACTTAATAAAAATGTGCTTATTTCTGCCGGACCAACGGTTGAACAAATAGATCCTGTACGTTTCTTTTCTAACCGTTCATCGGGAAAAATGGGATACGCCATTGCAGAAGTTGCTGCAAATTTAGGTGCGACAGTGACATTAGTTTCAGGTCCTGTTCATGAAAAGACGCAAAATAAAAACATAAATATAATTAACGTAACATCAGCAAGTGAAATGGCAGAGGCTATGAAGGGAAATTTTAATAATCAAGATATCGTCATTAAAGCAGCTGCTGTAGCAGATTATCGTCCAAAAACAATTCAAGATCAGAAGATAAAGAAGTTACCAGGTGATTGGTCGATAGAACTTGAGCGAACCGAAGATATTTTAAAAAGTTTAGGCGATATGAAAACAAATCAATACCTCGTCGGTTTTGCAGCAGAATCGAATGACGTTATTGAAAATGGTGCCAAAAAATTAAAAAAGAAAAACTTAGATGCAATCGTTATTAATGATATTTTACAAGAAGGTGCAGGCTTTGCTGTTGACACGAATCAAGTGACTTATTTAAATAAAGCAGGAAAGTCAGAACAACTTCCAATGGCTTCTAAGCAAACGATTGCCGGGCAAATTTTTGAGTTTATTATTGAAGATTTAAAGGATGAATGATGATGCAAATTGCTAAAGTCATTATCGATGTTAAAGCACGAGCAATTAACAGACCATTTGATTATTTAATACCAGAAGAAATGCAAACAGTTGTTAAGCGAGGAGTGCGGGTCGCTGTACCATTTGGACCGCGTCAAGTGATTGGTTTTGTTGTAGGTGTTGAAGAAAGTTCTTCGATTGATCGTTTAAAAAGTATTATTGAAACTGTTGATTTGACACCTATTTTAACAAATGAACTTATAGACTTAGGCAAGTGGATGGCTAAAGAGACAATGTGCTTTTATATAACGGCTTTACAAGCCATGTTGCCCCAACTACTTAAAACAACATTTGAAAGAGATATTATTAAGTTGACTAATCGAGTGAATATAGAGTCAATTGATCAACTGTTTCAGCAAACAGACGTCATTCCTTATGATGTTTTCTTGACGTCCAAAGTATCGTACGCACAACTAAAACAAGCAATTGATCAAAAAGAAATTTATATAAGATATACAATGAAGTCGCGGGAAACGAAGCGGTATGAAACGATAATATATCCATGTGGAGATGAGCATTCTTTAAAAGAGTTTTTAGAAGAACTTTCACCACAAGCGACACGACAAAAAGAACTCGTGGAATATTTCATCAATCATCCGAACAAAGTGCCACAAAGGAAACTTATTAAAGAATTACAAACAACACGGCAACATATAAAGACGCTTATCGACAAAGAAGTACTGGCAGAATTGAAGGAAGAAATATATCGTAATCCCTATGAAAATAGAGAGTTTCAAGATGTGCAGCATTTACATTTAACAGATGAACAAGAAACAGCACTTAAGTCAATTGAGAAAAATATTGACGATGAGGAGCATGACGTCTTTTTATTACACGGAGTTACTGGCAGTGGGAAAACAGAAGTATATTTACGCGCCATTCAGCGTGTGTTAGAAGAAGGAAAAGAAGCGATTGTTCTCGTCCCAGAAATATCTCTTACGCCTCAGATGGTTGCTCGTTTTAAAGGGCGCTTTGGCGATAACGTTGCCGTGTTACATAGCGGGCTTTCTCAAGGTGAAAAGTACGATGAATGGCGAAAGGTTCAACGAAATGAAGTGCAAGTAGTTGTTGGGGCACGTTCAGCAATTTTTGCGCCATTTGAAAACATTGGCATTATTATTATTGATGAAGAACATGAAGGAACGTATAAACAAGAGGATCAACCACGCTACCATGCGCGAGACGTTGCGATTTACCGTGGGAAAACATATCATTGTCCGGTCGTTTTAGGAAGTGCGACACCGACATTAGAATCATATGCACGAGCAGATAAATCTGTTTATCATTTAGAGACATTAAAAACGAGAACGAACAATCAGCAATTACCTTATGTTCAAACAGTTGATATGAGAAAAGAGTTGCATGCAGGTAATCGAACGATGTTTTCACGCGAATTAATGGAGCAAATGAAAGAAAGGATAGCGAAAAACGAACAAATCGTTCTCTTACTTAATCGCCGTGGCTACTCTACATTCGTTATGTGTCGTGATTGTGGGTTCGTTACAGAATGTCCGAACTGTGACATTGCACTGACATATCATAAAATAACGAAGCAATTAAAATGTCATTACTGTTCATATGAGCAGCAATTTCCGGACAACTGTCCATCTTGTCAAAGTGATCTTATTCGCTACTTTGGAACAGGAACGCAGAGGGTTGAAGAATCGTTACGTGAACTACTTCCAGAAGCTTCGATCATTCGAATGGATAATGATACGACGAGAAGAAAAGGAGCACATGAACGATTACTAGCTGATTTTTCTGACCAAAAAGCTAATATTTTATTAGGTACGCAAATGATTGCAAAGGGGCTAGATTTTCCTAACGTAACACTTGTCGGTGTATTAACTGCGGACTCAATGTTAAATTTACCAGACTTTAGAGCAGCTGAAAAAACATTCCAATTGATCACGCAAGTCAGTGGACGAGCTGGGCGTCACGAATTACCTGGTGAAGTGATTGTACAGACGTACACACCAGATCACTACAGTATAGAACTTGCGAGCACATACAATTATGAAGAGTTTTATAAAAAAGAAATGAGCATAAGAAGAACATTTCAATATCCTCCATACGTATTTTTAGGCCTTGTAACTGTATCACATGAGGATGAATCGTATGCTATTCAAGTGACACAACGCATCGTTCAAACGTTGATAAAGTATATTGGTGATCAAACAGTTATTCTAGGGCCTACACCCTCGCCAATCGCTCGAATTAAGAATAGATATCGCTACCAATGCATGATAAAATATAAAGAGGGTCGTCATATACGCCAAGTATTAAATGGTATATTAAAACATTATATGACAGATATGCACAAAAATGATTTGAAAATACAAATAGATATGCAACCGTACCAATTAATGTAGGAGTGATTTTTTGAAAAAAATTGTATTTATGGGAACGCCTGACTTCGCTGTCCCTGTTCTTACAAGTTTATTAGATGCTAACTATGACGTAGGACTCGTTGTAACGCAACCAGACCGCCCAGTCGGTAGGAAAAGAACGATGACACCACCACCCGTAAAAAAGGCGGCAGTCGCGCAAAATATTGAGGTTTTTCAACCTGAAAACATTCGAGAAGATTACGAGCGAATTGTTGAGTATAAGCCTGATATTATCATTACTGCAGCATATGGTCAGCTGCTACCAAAACAATTACTAGAACTTCCAGCTTACCGTTGTATTAATGTCCACGCATCTCTTTTACCGAAATTACGCGGAGGAGCCCCTATTCATTTCTCTATTATTAACGGGGAAAGTGAGACGGGGATAACGATTATGTATATGGAAGAAAAACTAGATGCGGGTGACATATTAACGCAAGAAAAAGTAGTTATTGAAGAAACGGATAATGTAGGGACATTACATGACAAACTTTCGTCAGTAGGAGCAAGCCTTTTACTTGAGACGTTACCGAAGTTTTTTGCTCACGATATTAAACCAATCAAGCAAGATGAACGAGAAGTAACATATGCACCGAATATTTCTCGAGAAATGGAAGCGATTGATTGGTCGAAAGATGCACGAGATGTCTTTAATTTAATTCGCGGACTGTGCCCGTGGCCAGTTGCTTATTCAACGTATGAAGGTAATCGTATGAAAATCTGGCATGCGACTGAAAGTGAAGGGACATATGCTGGGGCACCTGGAGAAATTGTTGCTGTCACTGAAGATTATTTTACAGTCGTGTGTGGTAATCAACACGCTGTTAACATTTATGATATTCAACCTGCTGGAAACAAACGAATGAGTGTCGAACAATATTTACGTGGTTCAGCAGACCGAATTTCTAAACAAGTCGTAATGGGAGAATAATGATGGCAAATAATATGAGAGAAGCAGCTCTAAACGTTTTATTAAGGATTGACAATCATGGCGGCTATAGTCATTTGTTAATTGACCGTGAAATGAATTTAAATAATATTAGTGAACAAGATAAAAGGTTATTTACGGAAATTGTTTACGGTACGCTTGAAAGAAAATTGACGATTGATTATTATTTAGAACCTTTTATTAAACGCCAAAAGAAGCTAAAAGATTGGGTGAGAATGCTTCTAAGAATGTCTGTTTATCAGATGATTTTCTTAGATAAAGTACCGCCATATGCCATTATTAATGAAGCAGTAGAAATTGCAAAGAAGAATGGTCATAAAGGTATAAGTTCATTGATTAATGGCGTTTTAAGGAACATTGATCGTAAAGGTGTCCAATCAACAGAAGATATTTCAGACCCTGTTGAAAGGTTATCAATTGAAACGAGTCATCCACAGTGGTTAATTGAGCGATGGATTAAACAATATGGATATGAAGTAACGCAAGCGATTGCTAATAATCATTTGCAGCGCACGTTAATGACCGTTCGTATTCAACCGCTGAAGATAACGCGAGAGCAAGCGATTGAGCAATTATTTGACGAAGGGTTAACGGTCGAAAAAAGTACCCTTTCAGACCAAGGCATTATTATTCAAAGTGGAAATGTTTTAAAAACTCGTTTATATAAAGAAGGATATTTAACGATTCAAGATGAGAGTTCAATGCTAGTCGGACATTATTTAGAAGTGTTACGAGGCATGACGGTGCTTGATGCGTGCAGTGCACCTGGCGGGAAAGTGACACATATTGCCGAATTGATGGAAAATGAAGGGTATATTAAAGCATACGACATTCATAAAAAGAAACTTAAGTTAATTCATGAAAAAACAAAAAGCTTAAACATATCAATTGTTGACCCAGTCGTAGGCGATGCACGAGAGCTACGAGATAAAGAAGCTGCTGAAAGCTTTGATCGAATACTGATAGATGCACCTTGTTCTGGTTTAGGTGTTATTCGCTCAAAACCTGATTTAAAATATAGCAAAACTAAAGAAGATATTTCTCGCTTAGCTTCCATTCAACAATCTATTTTAAACAATGTCTTATCATTACTAAAAAGCGACGGGAAATTAGTCTATAGTACGTGTACAATAGATAAAGAAGAAAATGAATATTTAGTGAAGCAGTTTCTAGAAGAAAATGATGAGTTTGAAGTAGATCCAACATTTATTGCAAGTATTCCACAGTCTTTGCAAAGTGGTGTTACGCCTTATGGGTTACAACTTTTGCCGCAGATGATAAATTCTGATGGATTCTTTATTACACGCTTGCAAAGAGTTAAAAAATAATTATAAGATTTGGTCGTAAAAGAGGTGGTTTAAATGGAAGCACAGTTTCTAACAGATCGAGGACAAGTACGAGAGTGCAACGAAGACTCAGGTGGTCTGTTTTATAATCAATCAAACCAATTATTAGCAATTATCGCTGACGGCATGGGAGGACATTCAGCTGGTGATATTGCTAGTGAGATGGCTGTGTCACTTTTACAAAAAAAGTGGGAACAGTTAGAGCAATTTCATGCGCCAGAACAGACTGAAAAATGGTTATCAGACGTATTATCTGTTATTAATACATCCATTTATAACTATTCATTACAGAAAGAATCATATAAAGGAATGGGGACGACTGTCGTAGTTGCTATTGCGATGAATGAGTTTATAACGATTGGTCATGTTGGGGATAGCCGTTGCTACATTCAAAATGAAGCGGGATTTAGACAAATGACTGAAGACCACTCTCTCGTTAATGAACTCGTACGTTCTGGAGAAATCTCAGAAGAAGAAGCACTCGTTCATCCACGGAAGAACATTGTGTTAAAAGCACTTGGAACTGCACCAGAAGTTACCCCGGATATTAAAAGTATGACATGGGAAGTCGGTAACAAATTATTGTTATGCTCTGATGGTCTAACTGATAAGCTGACAAATGATGAAATTGGTGCGGAATTAAACATCTCTAGTCAAGTAGATAGCACGGCTAAGAAAATGGTTCAAATGGCAAATCATCGTGGTGGAGAGGATAATATATCAGTCATTATTGTTGATTATTATTCCGACGTCGCAAAAGAAGGTGATGAGTCATGCTAAAAGGACAGCTTATAGGTGACCGTTATTTAATTGAGCGGACAATTGGTGGCGGCGGGATGGCTAATGTCTACTTAGCCAAAGATACTATATTAGAGCGTGACGTAGCGATTAAAGTATTGCGATTGGAATATGCGAATGATGATGAGTTTATTACGCGGTTTGATCGTGAGGCGCAAGCGGCAACAAGTTTAACCCATCCGAATATCGTTAACATTTATGATGTCGGAGAAGAAGAACATATTTTATATATGGTGATGGAGTATGTTGATGGATTTACATTAAAAGAATATATTCAACAAAACAGCCCGATACGTGTAGAAGAAGCATTGAATATTATGAAGCAAATAACATCCGCGATATCACGAGCGCATCAGAGCAATTTAGTTCATCGAGATATTAAACCTCAAAATATTTTGTTAGATAAACAAGGTAATGTAAAAGTGACAGACTTTGGAATTGCTGTCGCGTTAAGTGCGACAGCTTTAACGCAGACGAATACAATTCTCGGATCCGTTCATTACTTGTCACCTGAACAAGCTCGTGGGGGAATGGCGACTAAAAAGTCTGACATTTACTCGCTCGGAATCGTTCTTTATGAACTACTAACAGGGATGCTACCATTTACTGGTGAAACCCCCGTCGCCATTGCGTTAAAACATTTACAGGAAGACATTCCACACGTTCGGGACTTTAATGCTAACATTCCACAAAGTGTAGAAAATATCGTTTTAAAAGCTACGACAAAAGATCCGTTTCATCGGTATGAAACAGTACATGAAATGGAAGAAGCATTATACAACGCGCTATTGCCAGAAAATTTACATGAGGAAAAGTTCTCACCACCTGTCGAGGAAGGCGATGAAACGAAAGCTATTCCGGTAATTACTGAAGAACAGCTAGGTACACCTACAGAAAGTGACGAGACGATTGTGCACAAAGTAGGCGAGGATACGAAAGCTGTTAATGAAAAGAAGCCTAAGAAAAAAATGAGTCGGCGAAAACGTTGGCTTATCTTTATTATACTTTTGTTAACAGTTATTATCGGCTCATTCATCGCGTTGTTTGTTTGGCCAGGATTTTTAAAGGCAAAAGATGTTACGATTATCGACGTCATTGATATGCCTTATGAAGAAGCTGTTGAAGAGCTTGAACAACTATCTTTAAAAACAGCTAAAGAAACTGTTTTTTCTGATGAAATTGACGAGGATCATGTTGTAAAGACGAATCCAAAAGCCGGGAGAACAGTAAAGGAAAATAGTGTCGTCACTTTGTTTGTCAGTGAAGGAAAAGAAATGGTTACGTTTGGTGATTATGTAGGGAAAGAATATGAACAAACGAAGAGGTTGCTGGAGAGTGAAGGGTTTGAAAACATTCGTTCAAAAGAGAGCTTTTCTGATAAATCTGTAGGAGAAATTATCGCACATATTGAACCAGAAGCAGGTAGTGAAGTCGTACCTTCAGAAGTTGAAGTAGTATTTGAAGTGAGTATCGGTGAAAAGACAATTGAACTATCTAGTCTTGTTGGGATGAACGAGGATGAAGCAAAAAAGTACCTATCTGACAATGGTTTGAAAGCAGATAGTCATTTAGAGCATTCTGAAAGTGTTAGAGAAGGTCTCGTTATTAGGCAGTCACCTAGTGCAGGAACGTCTTTAAAATTGGGCGAATCCGTAGATATATATATATCTAAAGGACCTGAAGAAAAAGAAACACCACCAACACCGACATTTCCTCATACGGTCACATTTACTGTACCTTACGTAAGAGATGATAATGAACCACAAACGATAGCTATTTATATTGAGGATAAGGATCATCGAATAAGTGACGTGTTTACAGAAAAACAGATAAAAGATGATGAAGAATTTACAATTACCTTAACGATTGAAGAAGGTAAAACAGGAAGATACCGTGTGTTTAGAGACAATGAACAAGTAATAGATAAATCAATCCCTTATAAGTGAGGAGATTAAATGAGAAAAGGTAGAATTGTTAAGGCATTAAGCGGCTTTTATTATGTTCAGTCGGATAATGAAATATTTGCGTGTAAAGGGCGAGGCGTTTTTCGTAAAAGAAAAATTACTCCACTCGTCGGTGACTTCGTTGAATTTGAAGTAACAAATGAAACGGAAGGTTACGTGACACACGTTCGGGACCGAACAAATTCATTTACAAGACCTCAGATAGCGAACATTGAACAGGCGATAGTCGTTAGTTCTGCAAAAGAACCAGATTTTAGTACGACGTTATTGGACCGTTTTTTAGTCCTTTTTGAATATGAAAATATCGAACCATTAATCATTATTACAAAAGTTGATTTATTAACAGAAGAAGAAAAGCAAGCAATCGAGGCGTTTAAACGAGATTATGAAGCGATTGGTTATGAAGTTGAATTAATTTCGACAGTTAATAAACAAGACTTATCATATTTAAATAAACATTTGGAAAATAAAGTTTCTGTTATAACTGGACAATCAGGCGTTGGAAAATCATCTATTTTAAATGAAATGAATCCATCGCTTCTAATAGAAACAGATGAAATATCTACGCGATTAGGAAGAGGAAAGCATACGACGCGACACGTAGAATTATTATCTGTCGGTAAAGGTCTGATTGCTGATACGCCTGGATTTAGTTCGCTTGATTTAACAATTATTGAGGAAGAGTATTTAACAGATACGTTTCCTGAGATGCATGAACGAAAACAAAACTGTCGCTTTCGTGGATGTTTGCACAATAAAGAGCCACATTGCGCAATCAAATCAGCTGTTGAAGAAGGAACTATTAAGCAATATCGTTATGCTAGCTATTTGACTATATTGACAGAAATACAGACGAGAAAGGTAAGATATTAATGACGAATCCTAAAATTGCTCCATCTATTTTATCAGCAGACTTTGCAAAGCTCGGGGAAGAAATAAAAGATGTTGAGCGGGGTGGGGCTGATTATATCCACGTTGACGTTATGGATGGTAAATTCGTACCGAATATAACGATTGGACCTTTAATTGTAGAAGCGATTCGACCAATAACTCATTTACCATTAGACGTTCATTTGATGATTGAAGAACCAGAGCGATATATCGAACAATTTGCTAAGGCAGGATCGGATATTATTACTGTTCATGAAGAGGCGACTGTTCATTTGCACCGGACGATTCAGTTGATAAAAGATCACGGCGTAAAAGCAGGTGTTGTTATTAATCCTGCAACACCTGTCGAAATGATTAAACACGTAATTGCAGATGTTGACCTTGTTTTATTAATGACAGTAAATCCAGGATTTGGTGGTCAAGCATTTATTTCATCTGTTATACCTAAAATCGAACAATTAAATGAATGGCGCTCTCATCTAGGTTTGTCGTTTGAGATTGAAATAGACGGTGGCGTGAATGTAGATACAGCAAAACTCTGTACAGATGCAGGTGCAGATGTTCTCGTAGCCGGAAGTGCTGTATTTAATAAGGAAAATCGTGGGGAAGCTATTCGTCAAATTGTCGAAGCGACGAAAGGAAAATAGAGATGAAAGTTATAGGGATTGTAGGAAATGGCCCGGTTAATATGTGTCCAAATTTACATAAATATACTGATGAAGTCGATCTTTGGATTGGTGCGGATGCCGGAGCTTATCAATTAATTCGTAAAAATATCGATGTGTCTTATGCAGTTGGTGATTTTGATTCATTAAGTCAAACAGAAAGAGATACGATAGAAGCACGTGCAGAACATGTTATTTCTTATAAAGAAGAGAAGGACATGACGGATATGGAGTTAGCGATAGAAAAAGCGCTTGAATATGAACCTCATAAAGTGTTGATTTTTGGAGCTACAGGCGGACGTCTAGATCATGAGATAGTAAACATTCAATTACTCTTAAAATTTGCTGATCACCATATTGAAGCAAGAATAATCGATAAGCAAAATATCGTTCAACTCGTTCATCCAGGAACGTATACAGTTGAAAAGGAAGAAGGATTTCCTTATCTATCATTTATTGCTTTTACGCCGACTGTTTCTGATTTGACGTTACAAAATTTTCGTTATGATTTAAACAATGTCACGATTCAGATGGGCTCATCTTTATGTATTTCAAATGAAATCGTTGAAAATAATGGAACGTTCTCCTTTAAACAAGGCACGTTACTCGTTATTAAAAGTACAGATGTGTAGGAATTAACTAACCATCAATAACAAAAAGTGATTATGCTATTCTCAAATGAGATAAACATAATCACTTTTTTTGAGCAATAATTATTAGTCGCTCACTACGATTCGTTTTATTATTCAATTCATAATAATTAAAGATTATACACGCTCAATCTTACCTGATTTGAGTGCACGAGCTGATACATAAACACGCTTCGGTTTTCCATCAACCATCACACGAACTTTTTGAACGTTAGCTTTCCATTTACGTCTATTTGAGTTAAGAGCGTGAGAACGAGTATTACCAGAACCAGTACCTTTACCTGTAAAATAACATTTTCTAGCCAATTGCATTCCCTCCTGTTCCATCTATACGGCATATTATACCATATTAACTTATCACAATTAAAATACATTTGCAATTGTTTTCTTGACATAAATAAAGAAATGATTCATTGTTATCTTGTACTTTTATGTCGAGAAATGCTTTTATTAACTGATTCATTGTAGTAATATGGAAGAATGAACAAAGACGTGAACAATAGATAAACAGTGGAGGTTTATTATGTCAATACAATTTAGTACGAAAGATGGCCAAGTAACTATTACTAATGAAGTTGTTACGACAATTGCAGGCGGAGCAGCCGTTGAATGCTACGGTATAGTTGGTATGGCGTCGAAAAGTCAAATTAGAGATGGTATTGCAGAAATTCTTGGAAAAGAAAATTACTCACGTGGAGTAGTCGTTCGTCAAGATGATGAAAAATTACATATAGATATGTACATAATTGTAAGTTACGGTACGAAGATATCAGAGGTAGCAAATAACGTTCAAGCACAAGTTAAGTATACATTAAACAAATCACTTGGCTTAGATGTGCATGCTGTTAATATATTCGTTCAGGGCGTGAGAGTTTCAAAAGAGTGATCCGGGTAAAAGGAGGAAAAATGGGTGTTAGTACGTGAGATTAATGGAGAAAAATTGCAAGAAATGATTTTTATAGGTGCAAAGCACTTAATGAACAATTCTGAAATGATTGATGCTTTAAATGTCTTTCCGGTACCAGATGGTGATACAGGAACGAATATGAACTTATCAATGACATCAGGTGTAGAAGAAGTTAAAAAAGTGACGAGCAATCACGCATCAGATGTATCACAAGCATTTGCAAAAGGTCTTTTAATGGGTGCACGTGGTAACTCGGGAGTTATTTTATCACAAATATTTCGAGGGTTTGCCAAAGGTTTTGAAGGAAAAGAAGTAGTTACAGCAAAAGAGTTCGCTGAAGCATTACATTTAAGTGCTGAAACAGCTTATAAAGCAGTTATTAAGCCTGTTGAAGGTACCATTTTAACAGTCATTAAAGATACAGGTGAACGTGCGATACAAGTGGCTACTGATGACATGATTGCTTTAATGGAAGAAGTCGTTGCTGAGTCAAAACGTTCATTACAGCGAACACCCGATTTACTTCCTGTATTGAAAGAAGTTGGCGTTGTTGATTCAGGAGGTCAAGGACTCGTAACGATTCTTGAAGGATTTTTATCTTGCTTAAAAGGTGAAGATTTACCAATCGCAGGTGAAGGAACGGTCCAGATGGATGATATGGTCAATGCTGAACATCATAAGATTGCTCAAGACTTTATGGATACAGAAGATATTGAATTTGGTTACTGTACAGAATTTATGGTTAAATTTGAAGCGGATAAACTAAAAGAACACGCATTTGATGAGAGTGCATTTAGAAATGAATTAAGTGATCATGGAGATTCACTACTCGTTGTATCTGATAATGATGTTGTAAAAGTACATATTCATACAGAGTTTCCTGGAAATGTTATGACGTTAGGACAGCGTTTCGGAAGTTTAATCAATATTGATATTGAAAATATGCGTGAACAACATACAAGTTTATTAGATAGTAATAAGGAATCAACAGAAACTAAAGCGCCTAAACAGCCGTTTGCTATCGTAACTATTGCGATGGGTTCGGGAATAAAAGAAATGTTAGAAAGTATTGGTGCAACAGTCGTTATTGAGGGTGGACAAACGATGAATCCAAGTACACAAGATATTTCTAATGCGATTGAAAAAGCGAATGCTAATAAAGTGATTATTTTACCGAACAATAAAAACATTATTATGGCAGCTGAGCAAGCGGCGGAAATTAGTGAATCAGAAGTCGAAGTGATACGAACAACTTCAATCCCACAAGGAATAAGTGCTCTATTATCTTTTAATCCAGAAGCTTCAATGGACGATAATAAGATAGCTATGGAAGAAGGTATGTCTTACGTAAAGACGGGTCAAATTACATATGCGATTCGAGATACGACAATTGATGGGTTAACGATTAAAAAAGGAAACTTCATGGGAATTGCTGAAGGTGAAATTAAATCCTCTAACGAAGACCGTTTAGAAACAGCTAAGCAATTACTAACGGATCTCATTGATGAGGATGAAGATGAAATTGTTACAATTATTTTTGGAGAAGAAGTAGAGAAAGCAGAAGCCGAACAACTTGGGGACCATATAGAAGAATTATATGGAGATATAGAAGTAGATGTATATGAAGGTAAGCAACCGATTTATTCGTATATTATGTCAGTTGAATAACTAAAAAAATATATTGTTGATAAAAGAGAAGATGAAAAATATTCATCTTCTTCTTTTTTAAATGGGTAATAAAGGGTGAGTGAAACGACATGCTAACAGAAGCAATAACGTCTTTAAAAGGCGTCGGTGAGAAGTCAGCTGAACAACTTGCACAATTACATATTTTTACCATTCATGATTTGCTTTATTATTTCCCATCGCGCTATGACATTTTTGAAAAAAAACCATTAAATGAACTCATACATGACGATCAAGTAACGATAAGTGGTGTTGTCGTAACAGACCCAGTCGTACAATTTTACGGAAGAAAGAAGTCTAGACTTTCATTTACACTTGAAATTGATGGTGTTGCTGTTCGTGCCGTTATGTTTAATCGTGCATTTGCACAAAAGCACATTAAATCGCATGAACCAGTCGTCTTAACAGGTAAGTGGGATGCATTTAGGCTGCAAATTACAGTGAACACTTATAAAGTCGGTGAACCGAGTGAGAATGACACGATCCAATCTTTTTATCCTCTAAAAGGAAAAGTGACTAATCAAAGACTTAGACAACTAACGAAACAAGCGATAAATAAATATAAGCATGAAATAAAAGATTTTTTACCAACGACGTACTTGTCGGAATATAAGCTCCCTCCCTTATATGATGCGATTGTAAACTTACATATGCCAAAAGATAAACATTCATTAAAACATGCCAGAAGACGGATGATTTACGAAGAATTTTTAATGTTTCAATTAAAAGTTCAACTACTGAAAAGAGAAGAAAAGAAAAAAGAAGGCGGAGCGAGTCAGTCCTTTGACCAACAAAAAGTCGAACAATTTACACAGTCATTCCCATTCACTCTGACGAATGCGCAACAGCGTTCTTTACATGAGATACTAGCAGATATGTCTTCACCTTTACGAATGAATCGGCTGTTACAAGGGGACGTAGGCTCAGGGAAAACAGCAGTTGCTGCCATTAGTTTATATGCGACGCTTACAGCAAATAAACAAGGAGCACTGATGGTTCCGACTGAAATATTGGCGGAACAACATGTAGAGTCCTTAAAGCAACTATTTCAAACTCGAGCGAACATTTGCTTATTAACTGGTTCACTGAAAAAAAGTGAACGTGATCAACTATTAGTTGATATAAGAGAAGGTATTTATGACATTGTTGTTGGCACACACGCACTTATTCAAGAAGATGTCTTTTTTCATGACCTTGGTCTTGTTATCGTTGATGAACAGCATAGATTTGGTGTCGAGCAGCGTAGAAAGTTAAGAGAAAAAGGACTTGATCCAGATGTGTTGTTTATGACAGCGACACCGATTCCTCGAACATTAGCGATAACAGCTTTTGGTGATATGGATGTTTCATCGATTGATGAACTACCTTCAGGAAGGAAGTTAATTGAAACTTACTGGGTAAAAGAAAACATGTTTGAAAGAATTTTAACGTTTATTCAAAAGCGTGTTAATAATGGGGAACAAGCATATGTTATTTGCCCATTAATCGAGGAATCTGATGTGTTAGACATATCAAATGCAGTAGATATATATGAACGCCTTACTGCTTTTTATCCGTCAAGTACACGTGTTGGTCTGATGCATGGTCGATTATCGACGGAAGAAAAAGATGAAGTGATGAATGATTTTAGTGAAAATAAAATAGATGTACTCGTTTCAACGACAGTTGTTGAAGTGGGTGTTAACGTACCAAATGCAACAGTCATGGTCATATATGATGCACAACGCTTTGGGTTATCACAACTCCATCAATTGCGCGGGAGAGTGGGGCGTGGAGCGAAGCAAAGTTATTGTATATTAATCGCTGATCCTAAAGGTGAAACAGGTAAAGAACGAATGAAAATAATGACAGAAACAAATGATGGTTTTGAACTTGCCGAGCACGATTTACAGCTGCGTGGACCAGGAGATTTTTTTGGCAGGAAGCAGAGTGGTTTACCAGAATTTAAAGTAGCAGATATGATAAGGGATTTTAAAGCTTTAGAAGTTGCACGAAAAGATGCTCAACAAATTATTTCAGAAGATCGTTTGAATAAAGACGTTCACTATGAACAATTGAAGCAAATGTTAGCGCGAGAATTAACGACAGACAATACACTTGATTAATTATTGCATTAATTAATCGAATACTTGCATAAAGAAAAAAGGTAATATATATTAACTGTTAGGACCTAGTCATAAACTATATGAAAATGGACGGTGCCTAATCGATGAAACGAACGAAATCGGAACGACAAAAATTATTAGTGGAGACGATTGAAGAAACTCCATTTATTACAGATAAAGCGTTAGCGAAAAAATTTTCTGTTAGCATACAGACGATTCGGTTAGATCGTATGGAGCTCTCAATCCCAGAATTACGGAAACGAATTAAATATGTAGCAACGAATCAGTGGAATGAAACTGTTAAATCATTACCGATCGAGGAAGTTATTGGTGAAATTATTGATATTGAGCTTGATAAACGAGCTATTTCAATTTTAGAAATAACGAATGATCATATTTTTTCGCGTAATAAAATAGCGCGAGGACATCACCTGTTTGCTCAAGCAAATTCGTTAGCTGTAGCGGTAATTAACGATGAGCTTGCTTTAACGGCAAAGTCGGAAATAAAGTTTATTCGACAAGTGAAGTTAAATGAACGTGTCATAGCAAAAGCAAGTGTCATTGAGAAGAAAAAACAAGGATTAACGGTTGTACGTGTCGAAAGTTACGTGGAACAAGAATTAGTATTTAACGGTACATTTCATATGTATCGTTCAACTGAAACAAAAGGAGAACAGATGAATGAAGATAGCAATTGATGCCATGGGTGGTGACCATGCACCTGAAGCAGTTGTAAGTGGAGCAATGGAAGCAGTGAAACAACTTAAAGATATTGAGATTGTTTTAGTCGGGGATGAAAGTAAAATTAATAATTTCTTAACGGATGATACGAACATAACGATTATTCATACAGAAGAAGTTATTACTGCTGATGATGAACCTGTTCGGGCCGTTAGAAGAAAGAAAAATGCTTCACTCGTTTTAGCTGCCCAAGAAGTGAAAGAAGAACGAGCAGATGCGTGTATATCTGCAGGGAATACAGGAGCGCTTATGAGTGCGGGATTATTCGTCGTCGGACGAATAAAAGGAGTCGCTCGCCCGGCATTAAGCCCGACGCTACCTACGAAAGACGGTAAAGGCTTTGTTCTACTAGATGTCGGAGCAAATGTTGACGCTTCACCAAACCACCTCATGCAATATGCAGTGATGGGCTCTGTTTATTCAGAAAAGGTCCGTGGGATTAATCAACCTAAAGTTGGTTTATTAAATGTTGGGACAGAAGATGGTAAAGGAAATGATTTAGCTAAAAAATCGTTTACTTTGTTAGAAGAGGCCCCGATAAACTTTATTGGTAATGTCGAAGCGAGAGATTTATTGGAAGGTGTCGCAGATGTTGTTGTGACCGATGGATTCAGTGGAAATATTGCTTTAAAAACAATTGAAGGAACGGCAATGACTGTTTTTTCATTACTTAAAGAAACATTTATGTCGAATATGAAGACAAAATTAGCCGCGGGATTAGTAAAAAGTGATTTAAAAGTGTTGAGCAATAAACTCGATTATTCGGAATATGGCGGAGCTGGTTTATTCGGTTTAGCAGCACCAGTCATTAAAGCACATGGATCATCGAACGGACGTGCCATTTATAATGCGATTAGACAAGCGCATCACATGGTACAAAATAATGTTGCTTCAACGATTAAACAAGCGCTGGAGTCGATGGATGACAAAAAGGAGAACGACGAATGAAAAAAATAGCATTTATGTTTCCAGGCCAAGGATCACAAACAATTGGTATGGGAAAAGAATTTTATGAAACGTATGAACATGTAGAAACGTTATATAATCAAGCGAACGATTGGTTAAATAAAGATATTACAGACTTAATGTTTAATGGACCTGAGGAATCTTTAACTGCAACCGAAAATGCACAACCAGCTTTATTACTCTCTAGTATTGCAACTTTTGAATTGTTAGCTTCACATGACATTCATCCAGTAATGGCTGTTGGACATAGTCTAGGGGAATATAGTGCACTCGTCGCTGCAGGTGCCTTGAGCATTGAAGACGCATTGCCACTCGTAGCTAAGCGAGGACGTTTAATGGAAGAAGCTTTTCCGAAAGGCAAGGGATCGATGACTGCTGTTCTCGGTTTAGAAAAAGAAACGATTGAAGATGTGCTATCAACTTTAGCAAACGATCAAGTCGTTGATTTAGCAAACTTAAATTGCCCAGGACAAATTGTTCTGTCAGGTGAAAAATCTGCACTAGAACAAGCGGAGGAGCCATTAAAAGAAGCAGGAGCTAGACGCGTCGTTCCGTTAAATGTTAGTGGTCCATTTCATTCACGTTTAATGGAAAATGCAAACGAAACATTTGCAGAAGCATTGGAACAAATAACAATTAATGATGCATCTATTCCAGTTTATGCGAATGTTACAGCGAGTCCTATGACGACGAGCAAAGAGATAAAGCAACGCTTAGTTGAACAATTGTCATCACCTGTACGCTTTGAAGAGTCGATTAACAATATGCTTGCGTCAGATATTGATGCGTTTGTAGAAGTGGGAAATGGTAAAGTTTTATGCGGTTTACTTAGAAAAATAGATCGACAAGTAAAGACGTTTTCCATTCAAGATGAAAAATCGTTAAATAAGTTTTTACAATGGTATAAGGAGTGAAATGATGTTAAAAGGTAAAAATGTACTCGTTACAGGTGCTTCGCGTGGTATTGGTCGCGCGATCGCTATCACTTTAGCAAAACAAGGGGCAAATGTTGCTATTAACTTTGCTGGTAACACTGAAAAGGCACAATCTGTCGTTAAAGAATTAAAAGAATTAGGCGTTGAATCTTTTAAAATTCAAGCAAACGTTGCAAATGAAGATGAAGTAAAGACGATGGTAAAAGACGTCGTAAAAACGTTTGGTTCAATTGATATTCTCGTTAATAACGCAGGAATTACGCGAGATAACTTACTCATGCGAATGAAAGAAAAAGATTTTGATGATGTTATTGATATTAATTTAAAAGGTGTCTTCTTATGTACAAAAGCAGTGACGCGACCAATGATGAAACAGCGCAGCGGGAAAATAATAAATGTCGCATCAATTGTTGGTGTGAGTGGTAATCCAGGTCAGGCTAATTATGTTGCAGCTAAAGCTGGTGTGATCGGTATGACGAAATCGACAGCTCTGGAACTTGCCTCTCGAAATATTTTAGTCAATGCGATTGCACCAGGGTTTATTTCAACGGATATGACTGATAAACTAACAGATGAACAACAAGAGAGTATTTTAAATATGATACCACTTGCTAAATTAGGTAGTCCTGAAGATGTAGCAAATGTCGTTAAGTTTTTAGCGTCATCAGATAGTGATTACATGACAGGACAAACCCTTCATATTGATGGTGGTATGGTTATGTAATAAACATCTTCAAAAGGCTAGATTAATAGAGTAACATTTGTTACTATTTTAATTGTTTAGAAGGGGGTGAAGGAAAGTGGCAGACGTGTTTGAAAGAGTAAAAGATATTATCGTTGATCAATTAGATGTTGAAGAAGAACAAGTAACTTTAGAAGCTTCATTTGCTGATGATTTAGATGCTGATTCATTAGATGTTGTTGAATTAGTTATGGAGCTTGAAGATGAGTTTGATATGGAAATTGCTGATGAAGAAGCTGAGAAAATTAGTACTGTAGGTGATGCAGTAGAGTACATAAATTCTCAAGCGTAATTTAATTCAGTTAAAAAGTTAAATTAATGGTATAATTAAATGAAATACTATCTTGAAGAGGCTGAACAACTCAAAGAATTCTAGTAAGAACACGAACGATAGATATTTAAAGTGAAAGAAATGTCCGGAGACTGACGAAGCATGCAATTCAATTCTTCGTGGGCAAGCGCAGCACATTTCTGAAACGATTTTATTCTATTAATTGTTCGTGTTCTTAGTATTTATAATTGCCTTTGTCCCAGCTTCTTCACCATAGGTAAACAAATTGAGGTGTCACGGTTGAACATCAATGAACTTGAGAAGAAGTTACGCGTCGAGTTTGCGAACAAAAAATTATACGAGCAAGCATTTACACATTCATCATATGTGAATGAGCATCGGAAACATTTGGTAGATAATGAACGATTAGAATTTTTAGGAGATGCTGTTTTAGAATTAGGTGTTTCACAGTATTTATACAGAAAGCACCCATCGATGGTTGAAGGAGAAATGACTAAATTACGTGCTACAATCGTTTGTGAAGCTTCACTCGCACATTTTGCTGAGCAGCTTGAGTTAGGAGACTATTTACGCTTAGGTAAAGGTGAGGAGCAGACAGGTGGTAGAATGCGCCCTTCGATTTTAGCTGATGTGTTTGAATCTTTTTTAGGTGCATTCTTTTTAGATCAAGGGTATGACCGCACTGTACAGTTTCTAGAACAACATGTTTACCCTAAAATTATTTCCGGTGCTTTTTCGCATGCGATGGATTATAAAAGTGAATTACAAGAGCTTGTTCAACAAAATAAAGGGATCGCTATTCGTTATGACATTATCGAAGAGCGTGGACCTTCACACAATAAAGAGTTTGTTGCTCAAGTGACTATTGATCAGGAAACGTTTTCTGAAGGGATAGGTAAAACGAAGAAAGAAGCGGAACAGCGAGCAGCTAAAAAAGCATTAGACGTATTTAATAAATAAAAAAGAGGATCTGTTAGAACAAAATAACAAACCCTCTTTTTTCCCTTTATTGCTTTCGGATAGAACGTAATTCGTCAATAAAAGCTTCTGTCTCTGACATCGTAAGTTTTTGTTTTTGAACGACTATATCGTGCAATTGTTTTAAATAGTCGTACTTACTTATGTCGTAATGCTTTATATCAAACAAACTTTGATTAGCGACACTCATGATATCGGCGAGTTTATTTAATAAATGTTGCATATTTTCTTCAGATGGTGTTTCAAGATTCATTTTTTCACCTCTATGTTTTATTAAAGTAATGAAAATTACTTCTGTCATTCAGTTCATTTTAAACTAACAAACTTTTAAGTAAACTGTCAATAAATAATCGGCGATTGTTTAATTTTTGGATTGGGAGTATGAATATGTATTTAAAAAGACTGGAAAGTCGTGGCTTTAAATCGTTTGCAGAAAGAATAAATATTGACTTTGTCCGTGGTGTCACGGCAGTTGTTGGACCGAACGGAAGTGGTAAAAGTAATATTACAGACGCTATTCGTTGGGTTTTAGGGGAGCAGTCTGCCCGCTCATTAAGAGGTTCAAAAATGGAAGACATCATTTTCCAAGGAAGCGATACGCGAGGGGCTTTAAATGTAGCTGAAGTCGTTTTAGTCCTTGATAATAAAAGTAACTTACTCCCAGTAGATTATGAAGAAGTAAGCATTACACGTCGCGTGTTTCGCTCAGGTGTTAGCGAGTTTTATATTAATAAACAGCCATGTCGTTTGAAAGACATTATCGATTTATTTATGGATTCTGGACTAGGGAGAGAAGCTTTCTCAATCATTAGTCAAGGACGAGTCGAAGAGATTTTAAGCTCTAAAGCAGAAGAACGCCGTGTTATTTTTGAAGAAGCTGCAGGTGTTTTGAAATATAAACAAAGAAAAAGAAAAGCTGAATTTAAACTGATTGAAACAGAAGAAAATATGAATCGTGTGAATGATATCGTTTATGAAATTGAACAACAAATTGACCCTTTACGAGATCAGGCACAAATAGCAAAAACGTATTTAGAAAAGAAAAATGAGTTAAAAGAAAAAGAGATTGCAACATCGATTACCCAAATTGATTCATTTTATCAACAATGGCAAACGTTACTAAAAGAGATAGATAATGAAAAGCTAGCTGAACGAAAAGCTGGTGAAGAGATTAATGAATTAGCAGATGATTTAAAAGAAAAGCGCAAACAGTTACAACAAACGGATGAAACAATTGAAGAATTGCAAGATGAATTATTGTCTGCTACAAAACAACTTGAGCAACTCGAAGGGGAGAAAAATGTTCATATTGAACGGACGACTCACGTGCAAGAAAATAAGGAGAAATTATTAGCGCGTAAAGAAGTCTTAACGAAGAAAATATTGGACATAAATGCGTCAATTGAGAGACAAACAAATGATACGAACGATATTCAGAAGCAAAGAGATGAATTAAAGCAGACAGCAAGTGATTTAACATATAAATTAACATCAGAAACAGATGATATGGCAGAAAAGATTGAACATTTAAAAGCTGATTATATTGAGGTTTTAAATGAACAAGCAGCTTATCGGAATGAGAAACAATCAATTAATAATCAGTTACAACAATTTCAACATGTGAGTGACAATAAGACTAAAAAGTTTTCTACTCTTATTGAAGAAAAGCAAGTGCTCGAGAGAGAAGTAAAGTTACTAACTGAACAAGAAGAAGAAATAAATCATTCATTTGAATTAATGAATGAACAATTAAGCGAAAGTAAACAGAAGAGAAACGAACATATTAAAGATATACAAAATGATCGCGAAAAGCTGTCAGTCGGTCATCAGCAAATTGCTAAATTCCGTTCACGGCAAGAACTTTTACAAGAAATGAAAGACGATTTTCAAGGGTTTTACTTTGGAGTTAAAGCCGTGTTGCAAGCACGTAAACAGAAGGAATTATCACATATTTATGGTGCAGTTGTCGAGCTGATTGACGTTCCGAAGCAACATATATTGGCAATAGAGACTGTTTTAGGTGGCCAATCACAGTTTATCGTTACAGAAGATGATGCTTCAGCAAGAAATGCTATCGAGTGGCTTAAGCGAAATAAAAAAGGACGAGCGACATTTTTACCACTACAGTCGATTCAACCAAGGTATTTACAACAATCAATCAAAGAAAAAGTAGAGAACCATGCTGGTTTTATTGGTATAGCTTCTAATCTCGTGGCGATTGATGAAACGTATCGTAAAGTTGTTGAGCATTTAATGGGCCACGTCATCGTTGCGAGAACATTAAAGGACGCAAATGAAATTGCTCAATTAACTGGTAGACGACATAGGGTTGTTACACTTGAAGGAGACGTCGTTAACCCTGGTGGTACAATGGCGGGAGGTTCTAAAAAACAAACGAATCAATCATTGTTCACGCGTGATGATGAGTTAAAACAAATGACATTAAAGCTAAAAGATATGGATAAGCGAGCGACTGAATTTGCTCAAACGATTGCTGAACGTGAGAAAGAGTTAGTAACTCTCGACGACACAATTTCTGAATTAGAAGATAACTTAGTAGAGAAGCAAACTTTACAGCAATCTTCAGGGCTTGAACGACAAAATGCCCAAATGAAGCTCGAGTCAGTTAACACTCAATTAAAGACGTATGAAGACGAACAAAGTCAAAGTGCAGAAGACGAGCAAGAACTTCGTCGTAAGAAGATTAAAACTGACGAAAAACTACTTCAACTGGAGAAAGATTCAGAACAGATTGAAGCAACGATTAAACAATTAACAGATGAAGAACAAAAAATACGTTCGACAGCTGATAAGGATAAAGATAAGCTACAAGCGATTAATATCCAGTTAGCAGAAACGCAAGAACGTTACCGAAATGAACGTAACATATTGCACGATATGATAACGGAAAAAGAAGATTTAAATGAAGAGCTAGGTTCTGTAAAAAAAGAATATGAGCACATATTAACAGCTGAGAAGAGTGAACAGACTGTTAGTCAATATGATGATAAAATAACTCATAAGCAAGAAATGATTGATCAAACGTCACAAACAATTAGTAATAATCGTTCTTCACGATTACAATTGATGCAAAAAATTGAAGACGTTGAGATGGAATTAAAAGACCGTGAACGTTTAAACGCAACGTATATTCAACATATTCAGCAAAAAGAAGTAAAAGCAAATCGATTGGACGTTACCGTACAAAACTTACTTAATTACTTACAAGATGAGTATACAATTTCATTTGAACGTGCTAAACAATTATATGAACAAGTTGAAGACATTGATGCTGCTAAAGAAGCTGTAAAAGCGTTAAAGCAATCAATTGAACAACTAGGAGACGTTAATGTAGGAGCGATTGAAGAATATGATCGGTTATCAGAGCGTTATGAGTTTTTAGGCAAACAAAAAGAAGATTTAACAACAGCTAAAGAAGATTTGTTTTCAATTATCGAAGAAATGGATCAAGTAATGAAGGAGCAATTTGGCCAGACGTTTAAACGAATAAAAGATGAATTTTCCAATGTATTTAAAGAATTATTTGGGGGCGGAAAAGCAGAGCTTCGTTTAACAGATCCAAAAGACTTATTAGAAACAGGAATTGAAATAATCGCTCAACCACCTGGGAAAAAATTACAGCAACTCGGATTACTTTCAGGAGGAGAACGCGCTTTAACAGCAATTGCTTTACTATTTTCTATTTTACGCGTTCGTCCGGTTCCATTTTGCGTTCTTGATGAAGTGGAAGCGGCCTTAGATGAGGCGAATGTCGTTCGTTTTGCAAAATATGTTAAAATGCATAGCGAAGAGACACAGTTTATTGTTATTACTCACCGTAAAGGAACGATGGAAGAAGCGGATGTTCTATATGGTGTGACGATGGAAGAGTCAGGTGTTTCGCGTCTCGTCTCCGTCCAACTAGAAGAAAGTAAACAACTATTAGAAAGCAGGGAATAGTATGAGTTTTTTTAAAAAGTTAAAAGAAAGATTTACGCAAAAGGAAGATAACGTACCTGAAAAATATGAAAAAGGGATGGAACGTACGCGTAGCTCTTTTTCTAGTCGTATTAACGATATGATTGCTAGATATCGAAAAGTAGATGAAGATTTTTTTGAGGAATTAGAAGAAGTTTTAATTATGGCAGATGTTGGTGTCATGACTGTCATGGATTTAATTGATGAATTAAAAATGGAAGTTAAGCGACGAAATATATCAGAACCTGAAAAGGTGAAAGAAATTATTTCCGAAAAGCTAGTTGACATCTATTACGGGGAAGCCGATGAGCAAGTAACAGATTTGCATATGGCAGAAGATGGCTTAACAGTTATTTTAGTTGTTGGTGTCAATGGTGTCGGTAAAACGACGTCAATCGGAAAGCTCGCCCATCAATTAAAAGGAGAAGGTAAAAAGGTCGTTCTCGCTGCAGGTGATACATTTAGAGCAGGAGCGATTGAGCAGCTTGAAGTATGGGGCGAAAGAATAGGTGTGGACGTTATTAAGCAAGGTGAGGGAAGTGACCCGGCTGCTGTTATTTTTGATGGGATTAAAGCTGCTAAATCACGCGATGCAGATATTCTTATTTGTGATACAGCTGGTCGTTTACAAAATAAAGTTAACTTAATGAATGAGCTTGAGAAAGTAAAACGTGTGATTGAGCGTGAAGTTCCGAATGCTCCACATGAAGTGCTGCTCGTTCTCGATGCAACGACTGGTCAAAATGCATTAAGCCAAGCGAAAACATTTTCAGAAGCGACGGATGTTTCTGGTATTGTCTTGACGAAGTTAGACGGAACAGCTAAAGGTGGGATCGTTATTGCCATTCGTAATGAAATGAATATTCCTGTAAAATATGTCGGTTTAGGTGAACAAGTAGAAGATTTGCAAAAATTTGATCCTCACGCGTTCGTTTATGGATTGTTTGCAGATTTAATTGAAGACTAACTTGCTTGACATGTTTCATTTTTATTAGCTATGATATGTAAAGAGATTTTACTTAACGAGGGGTGAAAGAATGCTTGAAAAAACATTGCGACTTAGTTATTTGCTCGATTTTTACCAAACGTTATTAACCCCGAAACAGAGAGAGTACATGAATATGTATTATTTTGAAGATTTATCACTCGTTGAAATATCTGAATTAGCTCACGTATCAAGGCAAGCGATTTACGATAATATTAAACGAACAGAAAATATTTTAGAATCATATGAAGAGAATTTACGGTTATATGAGAAGTATGAAGAAAGAAATAAATTGCTTGATGACATGTATGTACAAATGAAAGCGAAAAATTTTACGCAATGTGAGCGTATGATTGAAGAAATAAAAGCATTAGGTTAAAGGAGGGATCGCCGTGGCTTTTGATAGTTTAGCCGGTCGTTTACAAGAAACGATTAAGAAGATTACTGGAAAAGGAAAAGTAACAGAGCAAGATGTTAATGAAATGACACGAGAAGTGCGTTTAGCATTATTAGAAGCGGACGTTAACTTTAAAGTCGTAAGAGACTTTGTTAAGAAGGTTAAAGAACGTGCTGTCGGTCAAGAAGTTATGGAAAGCTTAACGCCAGGTCAACAAGTTGTAAAAGTTGTTCAAGAAGAGTTGACGGAATTAATGGGCGGTGAACAGAGTAAAATTGCTGTTTCTGATCGTTTGCCAACAGTTATCATGATGGTTGGTCTTCAAGGGGCAGGGAAAACGACGACGACAGGGAAATTAGCAAATTTACTTCGTAAGCAATATAATCGTACGCCTCTACTCGCAGCGTGTGATGTTTATCGACCAGCAGCTGTCGATCAATTAGAAACGTTAGGTAAACAATTAGATATGCCGGTTTACTCGCGCGGAACAGAAGCAAATCCAGTAGATATCGCAAAAGAAGCGATTGAACAAGCGAAAGAAAATCATAATGACTATGTCATCATTGATACAGCAGGACGTTTGCACGTCGATGAAGATTTAATGGGAGAATTATCGACAATTAAAGAACAAACAAATCCTGATGAAATCTTTTTAGTCGTAGATGCGATGACAGGTCAGGACGCAGTTAATGTTGCTGAGAACTTTAATGAAATGCTCGACATTTCTGGCGTTGTCTTAACGAAACTAGACGGTGATACACGTGGTGGTGCTGCACTTTCTATTAGGGCAGTGACAGATAAGCCAATTAAATTCGCTGGTATGGGGGAAAAGCTTGATGAACTAGAAGTATTCCACCCAGAGCGCATGGCGTCGCGTATTTTAGGAATGGGTGACGTACTTACGCTCATTGAAAAGGCGCAATCACAAGTCGATGAGAAACAAGCAAAAGAGCTCGAAGAAAAAATGCGTACGATGTCATTTACATTTGATGACTTCTTAGAGCAAATGGACCAAGTGAAAAGTATGGGACCGTTAGAAGACTTGTTGACGATGATTCCAGGCGCAAATAAGATGAAGGGTCTTAAAAACGCTCAAATTGACGAAAAGCAACTCGTTTATGTTGAAGCAATTATTCAGTCAATGACGAGGGAAGAAAGACAAGACCCTGATATTATGAATGCAAGTAGGAAGCGTCGAATTGCTAAAGGATCAGGGACGTCAGTTTCACAAGTGAATCGTTTACTGAAACAATTTAATGATATGAAGAAAATGATGAAACAGATGACTAATATGCAACAAGGGAAAAAAGGCAAAGGGTTTAAATTTCCTTTTATGTAAAGTATTTGATTAAATATAAACTTGTCATGTAAAAGTACTTTACAACACAAATAATATCTGTTATTATTTATCATGGATTTAAACATTGAGAACTAAGGTATTGAAAAATAAATTCCTATAGTTATTATTTCTTTTCTGGAGGTGTATATGTATGGCAGTTAAAATTCGTTTAAAAAGAATGGGGTCAAAACGTAATCCTTTTTATCGTATCGTAGTAGCAGACTCACGTTCACCACGTGACGGACGCTCAATTGAACAAATTGGAACTTACAACCCTGTTGCAAAACCAACGGAAGTAAAAATTGATGAAGAAAAAGCATTACAATGGTTATCAAACGGTGCACAACCAAGTGATACAATTCGTAACTTATTCTCTAAGCAAGGCATCATGAAGAAGTTCCACGATCAGAAAAATCAATAGTAAAGTAGTGTGATCTCATGAAGCTTTTAATAGAATCGATTATTACTGAACTTGTCGATCATCCTGAAGACATTGTCGTAACTGAAAAAGAAGAAGAGACGAAAGTTGTCTATCATCTAACAGTACATGAAGAAGATGTCGGCAAAGTGATCGGGAAAAACGGTCGAATTGCTAAAGCGATTCGCACAGTCGTTTACGCTGCAAAAAAAGATGTAAACAAACGTGTGTTTTTAGATATTATGTAAGCAAAGGAGAGTGTCTGAGAAGACCTCTCCTTTTTGCTCATTAATCGATGCAAATGAGGAGGAAACGAGTTTGAAAATTGTTTCGAAAGTCTTAGTAAAGCGTGTGATAACTGAGAGCAGTAAGCAAGATTTAAAAGCATCTTTTGAATCAGAAAAAATGCAACTTGAACAAGAGTGTCAACAACTCCTATTTGAACAAAGGAAGTTAAAAAATAAATTACACGGAAAACAAGCAGAAGTTAATAAGCGATTTTCCGAAGAAATATTATTAAAAGAAGAAAACATACGACTGATTAATTTTAAATTAGAACAATTGGATATTATTGATATTGGTAGTGAATTGGTTGAAAAAGAAGTTGAAGCTCTTGTTGAGGTTAGTGAAGGTATGCATTGGGATTCGGTAGATAAACCACGTGCAATCATCGTGGAAGATGGCTACGTTGTGAGAATAGAATAAAGAAGGTGAAGCATTGTCGATGGAATGGTTTGATGTAGGTGAAATAGTAAATACACATGGTGTTCGGGGGGAAGTTCGTGTACGAAGGATTACAGATTTTGAAGAACGCTTTGCTGTTGGCGCAACGCTATATTTGTTTAAACAAAATGATCCTCCCATACAATTAGAAGTATCTAGTCATAGAAAACATAAGCAGTTTGATTTATTGCGATTTACAAATTATGAAACACTTAATGATGTTGAGCCGCTAAAAGGGGCTTATTTAAAAATAAAAAAAGAACAAATGACGCCACTACCAGAAGGTGAATATTATCATTACGAAATTATTGGCTGTGAGATGTACACGGTAGAAGGTGAAAAGCTAGGCGTTGTTACGGCTATACTGGCACCAGGTGCCAATGATGTTTGGGTCATTCGTCTAGATAACAATAAAGAAGCTTATATTCCTTATATAAAGGATGTTGTTAAAGATGTTGATGTAGAAAACAAACGAATAACGATTGAATTAATGGAAGGACTGTTAGAATAAATGCATATAGACATATTAACACTTTTTCCTGAAATGTTTACAGGTGTCTTAGAATCTTCGATTTTAAAGCGAGCGCATACGAAAGGTAAGTTCACATATGATTTGGTGGACTTTCGAAAATACGCTGATAATAAGCATGAAAAAGTAGATGACTACCCGTACGGTGGAGGCGCGGGTATGGTGTTAACTGCTCAACCGATTTTTGATGCAGTGGCAGCTACAAAAGAAAAACGCAAAAGTAAACCGAGAATCGTCCTTCTTTGCCCGCAAGGAGAGCCTTATTCACAGAAGAAGGCTGAGGAATTTGCCGAAGAAGAGCATCTTATTTTTATTTGTGGCCATTACGAAGGGTACGATGAACGTATTCGTGAACACTTAGTCACTGATGAAGTGTCTATTGGTGATTATGTGCTAACGAGTGGTGAGCTAGGAGCTATGGTTGTTACTGATAGTGTTGTAAGACTTTTACCGGACGTTTTAGGAAATGAAGCTTCAGCAGTCGAGGATTCATTTTCAACTGGTTTACTTGAACACCCTCAGTATACGCGCCCAGAAAACTTCCGCGGCATGAAAGTACCAGATATTCTCCTTTCAGGGCATCACGCAAATATTGAAAAATGGCGGTCTTATCAGTCGTTAAAGCGAACGTATGACAGAAGAAGGGATTTACTTGATCAGATAGAGTTATCAGCAGAACAAAAAGAGATACTTACTAAAATAAAGAATGAACAGAACTGAAAGTGAGTAAATAAAAAACAAATAAATCATTGAAATGCTCTATAGATTATGTTATCTTTAATTGTGTGCTTATAAGTCGTATAAGCGTGAAAAACGATGTTCCGCTATTACATAGATCGTAGTAAGAGCATTGGTTTGGAAGGAGTGAAGAAGAATGCAACAATTAATTGAAGATATTACAAAAGATCAACTACGTACAGACCATCCAGATTTCCGTCCGGGAGATACAGTTGAAGTTCACGCAAAAGTTGTTGAAGGTTCACGTGAGCGTATTCAAGTATTCGAAGGTGTCGTTATTAAACGTCAAAACGGTGGCATTAGTGAGACATTAACTGTAAGAAAAATGTCATCTGGTGTAGGCGTTGAGCGTACGTTCCCATTGCATTCACCTCGTGTTGCAAAAATTGTAGTAACTAGACGTGGTACGGTAAGACGTGCTAAGTTATATTACTTACGCAATTTACGTGGTAGAGCAGCGCGTATTAAGGAGCGCCTCTAAAACATATTTTTTAATGAGATCATAACTAAAAGTATGTAATTATGTTTAAAATCCTTAAAAAATAAATGTTTCAGAAAGGAGCTTAGCATCGTGATGCAAGCTCCTTTTTTTATAAAAAATATGTGTAGTTAAATAATCGATAGTTGGGGGAACATATATGGCTAGAAAGTCAAGTAACAACAGTCTTTTAGAGTGGTCCAAAGTTATTATCGTAGCATTAGCTCTAGCCTTTTTAGTAAGAACCTTTCTTTTTACTCCTATCGTAGTTGACGGTCCATCGATGCAACCGACATTATATGATCGTGATCAAATGATTGTTAATAAGATTACTTACCGACTGAGTGATCCGAAACGTTTTGATATCGTCGTGTTTCATGCAACATCACAGAAAGACTTTATTAAGCGTGTTATTGGGTTGCCTGGTGAGCATATTATGATGAAAGATAATGAATTGTATGTTGATGGTGAGAAAGTTGAAGAATCATTTTCAGGGAGTGAAGATAGTTTAACATATGACTTCCAGTTAGAAGAATTACCTGGAGGACACGAAACGATTCCTGAAGGATTTGTATTCGTTTTGGGTGATAATCGAACAAATTCTACAGATAGTCGAACGATAGGACTCGTTCCAGTCAAAGATATTATTGGTAAAACGAACTTAATATATTGGCCATTAAAAAGAGTTCAAATAGTAAAAGAATAAGGTGATTTTATGACGATTCAATGGTTTCCGGGACATATGACGAAAGCAAGAAGAGAAGTTGAAAGTAGTTTAAAGCTCGTCGACTTTGTCATAGAACTTGTTGATGCACGTGTTCCTTTATCTTCACAAAATCCGATGCTACAAGAGATTATCCAAAACAAACCTAAGCTAACTGTTTTAATGAAGAATGATTTAGCTGACCCTCAAGAAACAGAGAAATGGCTTACGTATTTTAAACGAGAAAGCTTAGATGTTTTAGCGATAAATGCAAATCAAGACCGTGACATTAAGCAGTTAATTCAACGAGTAAAAGAAAAAGGTGAAGAACACCGAAGTGGCTGGCAGAAAAAAGTAGACCACCAACGTGCTCTTCGAGTGATGATTATCGGCGTGCCTAATCTTGGTAAGTCCACGTTAATTAATCGTTTAGCGAATAAAAAGATTGCAAATATTGGGGATCGCCCTGGTATTACGAAGCATCAGGCGTGGATAAAAGTAGGCAGTGATTTCCAATTGCTCGACACACCTGGAATATTGTGGCCGAAATTTGATGATCAGCTCGTCGGTTATCGGTTAGCGTCGATTGGAACGATTAAAGACCGGGTCCTACCTCTTCAAGATATAGCAGCTTTTTCTATTAATTATTTACTCGAAAATTATCCTGACTCTCTTGATGAAAGATATAGCTTAGATACGACGATGGAAGATATGTGGGATATTTTTGTTCATATCGGTAAAAATCGCGGGGCATTAGAAAGTGGTGGAACAGTAAACTTTGATCAAGTCGCTAACCTCGTATTAAGAGACTTAAGAACAGGTAAGTTAGGGAAAATAACATTAGAAAAAGTATAATAAAAGACATGCAACACGTTATTATGTGTGTATGTCTTTTTTGTTTATTAACTAGAAAGAGTGACGCAAATGAATAATAAAACAATTGCACAGATTAAAGAATTGTTAACATTAAATCAGTTAACGACTAAAGATATGGTTTTATTGAAACGTGATGAACGAAAAGGTGTTCAGAAAATAATTAATACATATGAAAAGGAGCAAGAGCGTCAACGAGCATTGGCAGCGCGTTTCCAACGCATGCAACAACATGATAAACAATACGTTGACCGAGGGTATCAATCGATTGCAGGCGTCGATGAGGCAGGGCGTGGTCCGTTAGCTGGTCCAGTTGTAGCAGCGGCTGTCGTTTTACCGAATGATTTTCAATTAATGGAACTAACAGATTCAAAGCAGTTAACGAAAGAACAAAGAACTCATTTTTATCATGTCATTACTGAATCAGCACTAGATTACTCAGTATCAATCATATCGAGTGAAAAAATCGATGAGATAAATATTTTAGAAGCGACGAAACGAGCAATGGTCGAAAGTTTACAAAATTTATCTTATCCAATTGATTACGCATTAATTGATGCAGTACCTCTTGAAAAATCTCCAGTTTCAACCGATAGTATTATTAAGGGAGATGAATTATCATTGTCAATCGCAGCAGCTAGTGTTTTAGCTAAAGTGACTCGCGATCGATTAATGATTGAACTTGATAAAAAGCATCCCGAATATAACTTTTCTTCCCACATGGGTTACGGAACGAAAGAACATTTACAAATGATAAGAACGTATGGTGTTATAGATGCTCATCGAAGGTCATTTAATCCAGTAAAAGAATTGCTTTAAACGGTCATTAAAGGAGGGGTTGTTTAGTGAGTGTTCAGCAAGTATCACAAAGCTTCATGACGAAGACGAGTCAAAAGCAACCGATTCGACAAGGTCAAATTTTGTACGGGAAAATAATAAAAATCCATCCGAATAATCAAGCGCAACTACAGCTCGGCTCCCAAGTGATTAATGCTCAATTGGAAGCACCTTTATCAGTTGGTAATCACTACTATTTACAAGTTGAAAGCGTTGAAGATGCTATTCACTTAAAAGTAGTTAGTGGACATCTATCAGCTAATCAATCGGTGAGCGAACGTGTTGAGGCACTTCTCCAGCAACTAAATTTACAAGCAAAAAAACATCACGTCTCTTTAGTCACGTCACTTATGAAAGATAATATACCATTTACGAAAGCAGATTTAAGACAAGCTTTTCAATGGTTAAGTCAATCAAACAATAAACAAGCAGCTGAAGAAATATTAAAACAGATGTTTATTCGTCATTTACCGATGACAGAAAGTGTTTTTTCGGCTATGCAAACTGTTCAATCAAATAGTTTAACTCAGATGTTCAGTCAATTATACGAACAGCTCATGCACTTGCCACATTTATCAACAGTTGAGCAATCGCTGATGGATCGACTTCATGTTATGTTTCATTCAACGATGAATAATGAAGCGTTACAAATGGATTTTGGACGTCAATTATTACAAAATGATTGGCACAAAAGCCAAGAACTATTTCATTTTTTACGTTTAAGTGGTGCCGTTCATGAGAGTGTTAGTTTCACTCAGTGGAAAGAGAGCTGGCAACAGCAAGGTGAAACAAATGCTAATCAATTCCGAATGCCATTTAATATATCTCTTAAACAGTTGCAAACGAATATCAATCACCTGCAAAATAACCGAATGATTGAAACAGTTTCAACAAATATTACGCGTGAATGGGTAACAACAGTTAATTTGGCATTTATGAACGGTCAATCGTTAAGTGATGAAGATTTTCAGTCACTTAATCGACAAGTGCGAGAGCAATTATTACCATTATTAACGAATGAGCAACAAGATACATTAACGACTTTGTTGCAAAACAAAGCAGATGTACTCATACGTCTATTAGCTCACATACGCTCTTTATCATCGCCAATGATTAGTGAAGTAGCGACTAAAGCGGACCATATATTCCAACAATATAATCAACTCGAAGGAAGTCCGTCTTCAACACAGCACCAGTTTTTAGATATGGCAAAAAATTATCTACGATCGATTGGCCTGTCTTATGAAGCAGTGTTGAGTAATGATTTATCAAAGGCTAATATGAACGATATTAAACCTTTACTCATCAATCTTTCGCAGAGTGATAGCATCGTTCAAGCGCGCGCACAACAAGCGCTACATTTTATTAACGGTATGCAAATACAGTCATTAAATGATTCTACAAATTTATTACAAGCATCTTTACAAATTCCGGGGGAACCATTTGCACTTAATAAAGATATGTTAATGAACTTTGAAAGTAAACAAACAGAGGACGGAAAAATAAATAGCGATTACTGTCGAATTTTGTTTTATTTAGATTTAAAACGATTGAAGGAAGTAGTTATTGATTTGCAAATTCAAAAACGAGTCATTTCAATTTCTGTCTTTAATGACCATCCAGAAATAAAAGGAAAATCGACATTATTTGAGCCACTTTTACAAAAACAACTAGATGAAGCCGGGTACACGTTATCAAACGTAAGCTTTCATCCGTTACAAGCTCAAGAAGAGGAGCAAGACTCGAAGCAAAAGCAAACGACTCATTCTTTCAATCATTATGAAGGGTATGATTTTCGCGTATGAAATATAAACGACAACAAGCAGCCGCACTTCGCTATGATGAAAAGCAAACGACTGTTCCGTTATTAACAGCAGCAGGAAAAGGAATTATTGCAGAAAACATTATTGAGCGAGCGAAAGAAAGTAACGTTCCAATTATTGAAGATGCTTCACTCGTTGAACTTTTAACTCAGTTAAATGTTAATGAATCCATTCCTCCTGAGCTGTATCAAGTTGTTGCTGAAGTATTCGCTTTTATTTATCATACAGACAAACAAATGAAATAAGTGAGACGCTTTAAGCACGTGATTATATCACGTGCTTTTTTGAAATGAATTTTTAATATGATCACTGTTTACTAAAATCATTATTTATCTCGCAAAAAAAGCAAATATGATCTTTAAGCAAAGGCTAAAATTAAATGTATTGTTTGAAAGATAAATAAGATTTGTTGTGAATCATCGCTTAATTTTATACAATAAATATGTGCTATATTTTGACGGGAGGAAAAATAATGAATATACATGAGTATCAAGGGAAAGCGCTTTTACGAGAATATGGTGTGAATGTACCAGATGGATTCGTTGCTTATAGTGTAGAGGAAGCGGTAAAACATGCCGAACAATTAACGTCGGATAAAATCGTCGTTAAAGCTCAAATTCACGCAGGTGGGCGTGGAAAAGCAGGTGGTGTTAAAGTAGCAGATAATCTTGATGAAGTTCGTGTTTATGCAAATGATATTTTAGGAAAAGTTTTAGTTACTCCCCAAACAGGTCCTCAAGGGAAAGAAGTACAACGCTTACTTATTGAGGAAGGATGTTCCATTCAAGATGAGCATTATTTAAGTTTTTTAGTTGATAGTACGTCATCAAAAGTAATTTTAATGGCTTCAGCAGAAGGTGGTACAGATATAGAAGAAGTTGCTGAGCATTCACCAGAAAAGATTTTTCAAGAAGTCATTGATCCGCTTATCGGTCTTGCACCTTTTCAAGCGAGAAAAATTGCTTTTCAATTAAATATCCCGAAACAATTAGTAAATAAAGCAGTTAAGTTAATGATGCAAATGTATGAAGCGTTTATTGATAAAGATTGTTCGATTTTAGAAATTAACCCTTTAGTTACGACGCAGGATGATCATGTTTTAGCTTTAGATGCAAAAGTGAATTTTGATGATAACGCATTATATCGCCAAAAAGATATTTTGTCATTAAGAGACGAGACAGAAGAAGACGTCAAAGAATTAGAAGCATCAAAACATGATTTAAGTTACATATCTTTAGAAGGAAATATCGGTTGTATGGTAAATGGTGCTGGTCTAGCTATGGCAACAATGGATATTATTAAAGAATACGGTGGAGAACCAGCTAACTTTTTAGATGTTGGAGGTAGTGCGACAGCAGAAAAAGTGACAGAAGCGTTTAAATTAATCCTTTCTGATAAAAATGTAGAAGGTATTTTTGTTAATATTTTTGGTGGGATTATGAAGTGTGACGTCATTGCTGAAGGTATTATCGAAGCGACAAAAGAAGTTGATTTAAAGTTGCCTTTAGTTGTTCGTTTAGAAGGTACGAATGTCGAGAAAGGAAAAGAAATTTTACGAGAGTCATCTTTAAATATATATTCAGCATCCTCAATGGGTGACGGCGCAAAAACAATTGTTGAACAGACAGAATAAACGTTTAACGGCACAATACTTTTTGAAAGGGAGCGTTTCACATGAGTTTACTCGTTAATGAACAAACGAAAGTGCTTGTACAAGGCATTACAGGAGCTACAGCTGCTTTTCATACGGAACAAATGTTAGATTACGGGACAAAGATTGTTGCAGGTGTAACGCCTGGTAAAGCAGGGGAAACAGTCCATGATGTTCCAGTATTTAATACGGTAGAAGATGCAGTGAATGAAACGGGAGCTAATGTTTCTGTTATTTATGTACCTGCGCCATTTGCAGCAGATGCGATTATTGAAGCGGTCGATGCAAAGTTAGATTTAGTCGTCTGTATAACAGAGCATATACCCGTATTAGATATGGTAAAAGTTAAACAATTTATGCGTGATAAAGAGACGCAACTCGTTGGGCCAAACTGTCCTGGTATTATAACACCTGATGCGTGTAAAATTGGTATTATGCCCGGCTATATACATACA
>Ga0079226_10000227_pt1 | contig 37534 bp, 37 predicted proteins | sample Poulit2014_FD_76345 | JGI IMG/M metagenome (GOLD analysis project Ga0079226, IMG submission 76345) | Agricultural soil microbial communities from Georgia to study Nitrogen management - Poultry litter 2014 | ecosystem: Environmental > Terrestrial > Soil > Agricultural land | place: USA: Georgia...
GCACGGTCTGCGGCACGCCTCGGTCGGCCGCACCGCAGGCCTGGCCCTCGCCGCCCTGGGAGTCGCGAAGCTGCTCATCTTCGACCTGGCCTTCCTCGACGGGATCGCCCGGGTGCTCAGCTTCATCGTCGGTGGGCTCCTCCTGTTGGCCATGGGCGCCGGGTACGCCCGGGCCGTCGACCGCTCCCAGCGGCCGCCGACCCCGCCTGTGGACAACTCCGGGCGCGTGACGTCGGCACCTCCTACCGTCTGAGGTGGGCCGGGAGCGTCCCGGCCGCGCACCGAAGGGGAGGACACCATGAGCACCTTTTCCGTCAGCACCGACAGCATCGCGAGCAGCTCCGCCGACGTCTCGCGGATCTCCGAGGACGTCGAGAGCACCGTCGCGGCGATGATGAGCCGCCTGGTCTCGTTGCAGAACGAGTGGACCGGCAGCGCCTCCGGATCCTTCCAGGACCTGGTCACCGAGTGGCGTGCCACCCAGCGGCAGGTCAAGGACAGCCTGGACGACATCGCCCGGGTGCTCGGCGAGGCCGGCGAGACCTACGCCAGCACCGAGTCCAGCGTCCGCTCGAGCATGCTCGGCGGACGCTGAGCCCCGGCCCGACGACGTGGTGGCGTGGGTCCGGCTACTCCGCGGCGATCGCGGAGAGGATGTCCATCCTCGCGGCCCGGCGGGCCGGCAGCAGCGCCGCCAGCACACCGACGACGCCGGCGAGCACCACGAAGACCAGGAGCGAGACCCACGGGATCGCCAGCTCGGTGAAGCCGTCGTCGGCCAGTGAGCGCTGGATCGCGATCCCGGAGACGACGCCGAGGACGATGCCGAGCACCGCGCCCAGCAGGGCGATGGCGATCGACTCCAGGCGGATCATCCGGCGCAGCTGGCCCCGACCGAGGCCGACCGCCCGCAGCAGCCCGATCTCTCGGGTGCGCTCCATCACCGACAGCCCGAGGGTGTTGACGATGCCGAGGACGGCGATGATGATCGCCAGCCCGAGCAGGGCGTAGATCAGGTACAGCAGCTGGTCGACCTGGGCGCTCTGCTCGGCCGCGTACCCGGCCTGGTCCTTGACGGTCACGAGCGGCTGGTCGGCGACGAGGGACTCGAGGTCCTTCTTCACCGCCGACGTGTCCGCGCCGTCGGCGAGGAAGATGAAGTCCCAGTTGTCGGCGGCCGCTCCGCCCATGTCGGAGACGGTGTCGACCGACATGAGCACGTCCGGGGTGCCGATCGCCTGGATCTCGTCGTAGAAGCCGACCACGGTCAGCTCGCGGGTGCTCGAGCCCATCTCCACCGTGACGGTGTCGCCGACCTGGCGACCCTCCTCGTGCTTGCTGGACATCAGCACCGAGTCCTCGTCCAGGTCGGCGCTGCCCGAGGTCACGTCGATCTGCTCCACGTCACGGAAGCTGTCCGGGTCGATCGCGGTGGTGAAGATCTGGCCGCCGTCGACCCGGGCGGAGACGAAGCGCACCGGCGAGACCTCACGCACCCCGTCGATCTTCCCGGCCTGCTTCGCGACCGACGAGGAGAAGGGCTGGCCGACGGCATTGCTGAGGATGAAGTCGGCGCGGAAGGTCTCCTCGATCTGCTTGTCGATGCTCGCCTTGGCGCTCGATGCCACGACCCCCATGAGGGCGACGAGGGTCATCCCGATCATCAGGGCCGAGGCCGTGGCGGCCGTCCTGCCGGGGTTGCGCACGGTGTTCTGCTGCGCCATCCGGCCGACGCTGCCGAAGATGCCTCGGTACACCGCGCCGAGGGCGGCGATGAGTGGCCGGCCGACGAGAGGTGCCAGGAAGGCGGTGCCGAGGACGAGCCCGACGATGCCGATGCCGATCCACCAGATCTCGCGGCTGTCGATGACGAAGAGCCCGGCCAGGAAGGCGGCCAGCCCGGCGAGGAGCACGAGCACCTCGAGCGCGCGGCGCACCGGGTGGTGGCCCGAGCCGGTCGCCACGCTCTCGCGCATGGCCTCGACGGGGGCGACCCGGCCCGCCCGCCGGGCGGGGAGCCAGGCAGCGAGCATCGTGACGAGGATGCCGACCGCGTAGACGGCGACGACGGTGCGGGGGGCGAAGACGAGGTCGCTCCCGCTGAGGTCCAGGCCGAGCTGGGCGAAGAGGCCCTGGATGCCGAGTGCGAGCAGGACACCGAGCCCGAGGCCCAGCGTGGACCCGACGACACCGACGACGAAGGCCTCGACCAGCACCGAGCGGGTCACCTGCCCCCGTGAGGCGCCCATGGCGCGCAGCAGGGCCAGCTCCCGGCCGCGCTGGGCGACGAGGATCCCGAAGGTGTTGATGATGAGGAAGGAACCGACGAAGAGGGCGATGCCGGCGAAGACGAGCAGGAAGGTCGTGATGAAGCCGAGCGCCTGCTCGACGTCACTGGCGTTCTCCTCGGCCAGGTCCTTGCCGGTCCAGGCCTTGTAGCCGTCCGGGACGAGCGGCGTGGTCTGCTCGAGCAGCTCCTGCTGGCTGACCCCGTCCTTCGCCGTGACCCAGACGGAGGAGTACTCGTCCTTGCCGTCCATGAAGTACTTCTGCATCGTCTTCGTGTCGAAGACGGAGATGGAGGACCCGGCCGTGCTCCCCCCGCCGAAGGTCATCACGCCCACGAGCTCCGCGGAGATCTTCGGGGTGTCACCGGTGGTGACGAAGGGGACCTCGTCCCCGATCTCGTAGCCGGCCCGCTCGGCGGTCGCCTCGTCGATGACGACCTCGTCGGCCCCCTTCGGCGCATGCCCCTCGATGATGTCCATCGGCTGCTCGCCGAGCTGGTTCGGGGCGCTGCTGTGGTTGAAGGCGAGGGCCGGGGCCCCCTGGCCGCCGACGACCTTGCCGTCCTCACCGACGACGAAGACCCCGGTCGCGTCCACGGAGCCGTCGGCCCGTGCCGCCCCCGGCAGGTCAGCGAACTCCCGGACGTCGGAGGCCGGGATGTGGCCACCCCCGGAACCGCCGTAGTCGTCGGTCTGCTCCGGCTGGACCACGACGTCACCGACGGCGCCGTCCATGATCCCGTCGAAGGTCCGACCGAGGGTGTCGGTGAAGATCAGCGAACCGGCGACGAAGGCGGTGCCGAGGATGATCGCCATGGCGCTCATCAGGAGGCGCAGCTTGCGCGCCAGCAGGTTCTTGAAGGTGGTGCGCAGCACGTCAGGCCGCCCCGAGGCTGCTCAGGGCGAGCATCCGCTCCAGCACGCTCTCCCGGTCCGGCTCCCACAGCTCGTCGACGATCTGCCCGTCGGCGAGGAAGAGGACCCGGTCGGTGTGGCTGGCGGCCACCGCGTCGTGGGTGACCATGACGATCGTCTGCTCGAACTCGTCGACGCTGCGGCGCAGGAAGTTCAGCACCTCCGCGCCCGAGGTGGAGTCCAGGTTGCCGGTCGGCTCGTCCGCGAAGACGATCTCCGGCTTGCTGACGAGCGCGCGGGCGCAGGCGACGCGCTGCTGCTGGCCCCCGGAGAGCTCCGACGGGTGGTGCTCGAGACGGTCGCGCAGCCCGACGGTGTCGATGACGTGGTCGAACCAGCCCTGCTCCGGCTTCCGGCCGGCGATGGCGAGCGGCAGCAGGACGTTCTCCCGGGCGGTCAGCGTCGGGATGAGGTTGAAGGCCTGGAAGACGAAGCCGATCCGGTCCCGTCGCAGTCGGGTCAGCTGTTTCTCCTTCAGCCGGGTGATGTCGACGTCGCCGACGCGTACCCGGCCCTCGCTGACCGAGTCCAGCCCGGCGAGGCAGTGCATGAGCGTGGACTTCCCGGAGCCCGAGGGCCCCATGATGGCGGTGAACTGACCGGTGCCGATCTCCAGGTCGATGCCGTCGAGCGCGCTGACGCTCGCCTGCCCCCTGCCGTAGACCTTGCGCAGTCCCTCGGTGCTCGCGGCCACGGGTGTACCCATGAGTGTCCCCTCGGATGTCTGTGGATGTTCGACACCGAACCTATGCGCTGGGGAGGTTCCGCGTCACTGGGGTTTGCCCCCGGAGGGTCGGGCGGGGGTTCCCCCGGACTCCACGGCCGCATCGAGCTCGACGAGCGCCACCCGGCGCAGGCGGGGGTGGTCGTGGTCGCGGTCGCGGACGTCACCGGTCAGCCAGCTCAGTCGCAGCGAGTCGGGCTCCACCTGCGCCAGGGCGAGGTTGTTCTCGAACCACGGCCCGTGGGAGATCGACCACGGCCGCACGAGGGCGGGGACCCCCTTCGTGCGGCGACGCAGCCAGGCCATCGGCGCGACGAGCCGGGCCGCCAGGAGGGACATCAGGCTGCGCAGCGCAGGCGGCATCGGGTTGCGGATGGGGCTGCACACCGCCTGGATGATCCGGCTGCTGCCGTGCTCGCCCCCGACCTCGGCGACGTAGGAGTGGTGCACGTCGCCGGAGAGGAAGGTGATCGTGGCGGGCGCCGGGCCGCGCTCGCCCCGGGAGACGCGGAGCACGAGCTCGAAGACGTCGTCGAAGCCGGACTGGAAGGCGGCCCAGTGCTCCAGGTCCACCAGCTGCCGCAGCGCTTCGGTGCCCCTGCGCAGCAGGCGGTGTCGTCCCGGCCCGGCGAAGGACTCGCTGATCGCCTCCAGGTCGTGCAGGCCCGGGGGCAGGAGGAAGGGCACCGAGGTCGCGATGAACAGGTGCTCCACGTCCCCGGTGAGGTTCTCCGCGAGCCAGGCCAGCTCGCCCCGGTCGAGCATGGACCGACGGTCCGGCTCGAGCACCCGCGCGGCGCGGGAGTCCAGCACGACCAGCCGGCTCTCCCCCACCTGCCGCGTGTAGCTCCACCGGTAGGTCTCGGGGTCGTGGTCGACCTCCTCGGCGAGCCGGCGCAGCGCGTCGGTGAGGTCGACCTCCTCCCCCTCCTCGGGCGTCAGCAGCTGCCAGACCGGGTCCTGGGCCAGCTCCTCGGGCGCGAGGTTGCCCACGTGCTGGTACACCCAGTACGAGCTCAGTCCGGCGACGAGCCGTTCGTGCCACCACGGCGTGCGGTTGATCTCCCGGTGCCAGGACCACGAGGTGTTCCAGTCGTCGCGGATGTCGTGGTCGTCGAAGATCATCGCGCTCGGCACGGTCGAGAGCACCCACCGGATCGCCGGCTCGCTCCAGGCCAGCCGGTAGAGGTGGGCGTATTCGGCGTAGTCCTTGATCTCCTCCCCGGGAGGCTCCTCGAGGTCACGTCGGGAGGCGATGAAGTCCCGCATCTGCGGGCTCGTCTCGTCGGCGTACACCTGGTCACCGAGGAGCGCCAGCACCCCCGGGCGCTCCGCCTCGCCGGCTGCGAGCGCGAGGGCGAAGGTGCGCAGCGCGTCGACGCCGTGACTGGCGTGGTGCTCGGCGTCGTGGGGGACGCTGGTGCGGCAGGACCCGAAGGCGAGCGTGGTCCGCCGGGCGGGGGCCGCCGTCGTCACGCTCGAGGGCGGGAAGGGCGAGTCCGGCAGCGGCCAGACGAGCTCGTCGTCGATGCGGACCGTGTACTCGTGGGTCGCCCCCGGCTCGAGGTCGGTGGCCGTCACGAGCGCGTAGTGGTGGCCCTCCACCCGGAAGGTGGGCGCCGACCACTCCCTGCCGGCGAGTGCGAGGGTGACCCTCGCCGCGTCACGGGTCTCGACCCAGACGCTCGCCTCGTGACGGCCGACGAAGCGCAGCAGCGGGCCGAGGACGAGGGGTGTGCTGGTGGGGCTCATCCGGGCATCCTCACGGATCTTCCTGTGACACGGCCGAAGGGCGGCTCCCCGTCGTCGGGGAACCGCCCTTCGGCCGTACTGCTGGGCCGGGCAGGATCAGAAGCCCATGCCACCCATGCCGCCCATGCCGCCCATCTCGTCACCGCCGGGCATGCCTGCGGCAGCCTTCTCCGGCTTGTCGGCGACGACGGCCTCGGTGGTGAGGAAGAGGCCGGCGATGGAGGCAGCGTTCTGCATCGCGCTGCGGGTGACCTTGGCCGGGTCGATGATCCCGAGGGAGATCATGTCGACGTACTCGCCGGTGGCCGCGTTGAGGCCTTCACCGGCGGGCAGGCTCCCGACCTTCTCCGCGACGACGCCGCCGTTGAGGCCGGCGTTGACCGCGATCTGCTTCAGCGGGGCCTCGGCGGCCACGCGCAGGATGTTCGCGCCGGTCGCCTCGTCACCCTCGAGCTGCAGGCTCTCGAAGGCGGACTTGGTCGCCTGCAGGAGGGCCACGCCACCACCGGCGACGATGCCCTCCTCGACGGCGGCCTTGGCGTTGCGCACCGCGTCCTCGATGCGGTGCTTGCGCTCCTTCAGCTCCACCTCGGTGGCGGCACCAGCGCGGATGACCGCGACGCCGCCGGCGAGCTTGGCGAGGCGCTCCTGGAGCTTCTCCCGGTCGTAGTCCGAGTCGCTGTTCTCGATCTCGGCCTTGATCTGGGCGACGCGGCCGGAGATCTGCTCCTGGTCGCCGGCGCCGTCGACGATGGTCGTCTCGTCCTTGGTGACCACGACCTTGCGGGCGCGGCCGAGCAGGTCGAGCTCGGCGGTCTCGAGGGAGAGGCCGACCTCCTCGGAGATGACCTGGCCCCCGGTGAGGATCGCGATGTCGGCGAGCATGGCCTTGCGGCGGTCACCGAAGCCCGGAGCCTTGACGGCCACGGACTTGAAGGTGCCCTTGAGCTTGTTGACCACGAGGGTCGAGAGGGCCTCGCCCTCCAGGTCCTCGGCGATGATCAGCAGCGGCCGGTTGGCCTGCATGACCTTCTCGAGGATCGGCAGCAGGTCCTTGATCGAGCCGATCTTGGAGTTGGCGATGAGGACGTAGGGGTCCTCGAGCACCGTCTCCATGCGCTCGGTGTCGGTGACGAAGTAGCCGGAGATGTACCCCTTGTCGAAGCGCATGCCCTCGGTGAGCTCGAGCTCGAGCCCGAAGGTGTTGCTCTCCTCGACGGTGATGACACCTTCCTTGCCGACCTTGTCCATGGCCTCGGCGATCTTGGCGCCGATCTCCTTGTCGGCGGCCGAGATGGAGGCCGTGGCAGCGATCTGCTCCTTGGTCTCGACCTCCTTGGCCATGACGAGCAGTTCCTCGGTCACGGCCGAGGAGGCCTTCTCGATGCCGCGCTTGAGGGCCATCGGGTTCGCACCGGCGGCCACGTTGCGCAGCCCCTCCTTGACGAGGGCCTGGGCGAGGACGGTGGCCGTCGTCGTGCCGTCACCGGCGACGTCGTCGGTCTTCTTGGCAACTTCCTTGACGAGCTCGGCGCCGATCTTCTCGTACGGGTCGTCGAGCTCGATCTCCTTGGCGATCGAGACGCCGTCGTTGGTGATGGTGGGAGCGCCCCACTTCTTCTCCAGGACGACGTTGCGGCCCTTGGGGCCCAGGGTGACCTTGACGGCGTCGGCGAGGGTGTTCATCCCCCGCTCGAGGCCGCGGCGGGCGTCCTCGTCGAAACTGATGAGCTTGACCATTCGGGTGGTTCCTCCACGCGCGAAATCGAAGGGTGCGACCGGGGGTGCCCGCGACGGACGGAGCCGATCGCACGGTTCACGTCCCCGTGCTCACGGGCCCCTCACCTGACCGGTCAGGACTGTCACTCCCCGATGGAGAGTGCTAACGCACATTATTGGCACTCTCGATGGTCGAGTGCAAACGCCCGGCGACGGAGAAGGCGACTCCGGCACCCCCTGCGCGCCGGAGCCGCCCTCGGCCCTCCACATCCGCAGACGCGGCTCGTCAGGGGCGGGTTCGCCGCACGGGTGATCCGTTATCGTTCCGTGACATCCGGCCCGCCGGCGGGCCGGCACCCTCAGAGGAGCTTCTCGTGCACCTCGGCGGCGGGGGCGAAGCCCACCGCCTCGCAGAACTCCTCGGCACCGGGCGTGCAGCGCAGCCCCACGACCCGGACGCCGGCCCCCTTCGCCCAGCTCTCGCAGGCGGTGAGCAGGGCGGTGGCGATGCCGCGGCGGCGGTGGTCCGGGGCGACGAAGAGCGCATCGACCCAGAGCCGGCCGCGGGTGCCCACCGGCTGCCCGGGTCGGGTCGTCTCGGGGACGGTCACCGCCTGGAGGTACCCGGCGTGCGCGCCCTCGTGCTCGGCGATCCACGACGGCAGCCGGTCATGGTGCCGCAGCCAGTGGTCCGCGGCCCGGTCCAGGTAGCCCTCCTCGCGCTCGGCGCCCGCGGCCCGGGCGCGCTGCAGCGACAGAGCGGCGAGGACGACGGCGTCCTCCGGCCGGGCGCGGACGGTGCGCACGCGGACCGCCGGGCCTCAGAGCTCGATGCCCAGGCGGCGCGCGCTGCGGGTGCGCTGGCGCTGGTCGCGCAGCCGGCGCAGCCGCTTGATGAGCATGGGGTCCTCGGAGAGCGCGGCCGGGTTGTTGATCAGCCCGTTGAGCACCTGGTAGTACCGCGTGGAGCTCATGTCGAAGAGCTCCTTGATCGCCTGCTCCTTGGAGCCGGCGTACTTCCACCACTGGCGCTCGAAGGCGAGGATCTCCCGATCCCGGTCCGTGAGCGGGACCGAGGGGGTCGGCTGTGCGGACTGGTTCGCGAGGTTCACGACCGGAACTCTACCCACGAAATGACACGCGTGTCATTCGCATCGGCGCGTCGGCTGGACACGGCAGCCACGAGAGGCGACGCACGCCCCCTTCGTCCCATCCGTCACGCCTCAGCGCATCGAGTCCAGCAGGGTGAGGACGTCCTCGGGAGTGGTCTGCGGGTTGACGATGGCGAAGCGGGCGAGGGTCTCCCCCTCGTGCGAGGTCGGCACGACGAAGCCCACCTGCTCCTCCAGGAGCCGGTCGGACCAGCGCTTGTAGTCCTCCGGCGACCAGCCCCGGCGCCGGAAGACCACGACGGTCAGCTCCCGGGGGCGCACCAGCTCCAGCTCGTCGCGCCGCTCGATCTCCTCGGCCGCGAAGGCCGCCACCGACAGGGTCCGCTCGACCGCGTCGGCGTAGGCCTGCGTGCCGTGCGTCGCGAGGGAGAACCACAGCGGGAGGCCGCGGGCGCGTCGGGTCAGCCCGACCGAGTAGTCGGTCGGGTTCCACTCGGGCGCCTCGGTGAGCACGTCGAGGTACCCGGCGTGCTGGGTGTGCGCCGCCCGGGCGATCGCGGGCGTGCGGTAGAGCAGCGCGCAGCAGTCGAAGGGGGCGAAGAGCCACTTGTGCGGGTCGACGATGAAGGAGTCGCAATGCTCGATGCCGTCGTAGAGCCGGCGCACCGACGGCGCGGCGAGACCGGCGCCGCCGTAGGCACCGTCGACGTGGAACCAGATGCCGAACTCGCGGCACACCTCGCCGACCCCGGCGAGGTCGTCGACGGTCCCGAAGTTCGTCGTCCCGGCGGTCGCGACGACGGCGAAGAAGTTCTCCGGCCCGTGCTCCAGGACCACCTCGCGCAGCCGGGATCCGGTGAGGCGTCCCCCGTCGTCGGTGGGGACGGGCGTGAACTCGGCGTCCATGACCTCGCACGCGGAGCCGATGGAGCTGTGCGCCCCGGAGCTGGCAGCGACCCGGAAGGGCCGGGCCCCCTCGGTCGCCTCCCGCCGGGCGGACCAGCGGGCCGCGACGAGCGCGGAGAGGTTGCCGATCGTCGCGCCCGGCACGAAGACCCCGCCGGCCTCCGCCGGCATACCGGCGAGGTCGGCGAGCCAGCGCAGCGCCTGGTTCTCGGCGTAGACCGCCCCCGAGCCCTCCAGCCAGGAGCCGCCGTAGATCGAGCTGGCCCCGACGACGAGGTCGAACATGGCCGCGGCCTCGGTCGGCGCGCACGGGATGAAGGAGAGGTAGCGCGGGTGGTCCACCGAGAGGCAGGCCGGCGCGAGCACCTCGGCGAAGAGGTCCATCGCGCGGTGCCCGCCGAGCCCGTGGGGCGTGATCGTCTCGCCGGCCTGCTGCCCCAGCTCCTCGGGACTCAGCGGTCGGTCCAGCGGGACCGGGTCCAGCTCGAGGCGCTCCTTGGAGTAGTCGAGCACGATCCGGGCGAGGTCGCCCAGGGAGGTGTTGTCATCGGGGAAGCCATGCACGGGAGGTCACTCTAGAGCCGGTGGGTAGCGTGTGGGCGTGCCCGCGCGACCTCTGACGGAACTGATCCACCCCTCCTGGGCCGACGCGCTGGCGCCGGTGGCCGAGGACATCTCGGCGATGGGGGACTTCCTGCGCGAGGAGCTCGCCGAGGGGCGTGGCTACCTCCCGTCCGGCGAGCGCGTGCTGCGCGCCTTCACCATCCCGATCGAGGAGGTGCGGGTGCTCGTCGTCGGGCAGGACCCCTACCCCACGCCCGGTCACGCGGTCGGCCTGTCGTTCGCGGTCGCGCCGGAGGTGCGGCCGCTGCCGAAGTCGCTGCTGAACATCCACCGCGAGCTCGTCGACGACCTCGGCCTGCCCCCGCCGAGCAACGGCGACCTCACCCCGTGGGCCGAGCAGGGCGTCATGCTGCTCAACCGCTGCCTCACCGTGCAGCCCGGCGCCCCGAACAGCCACCGCGGCAAGGGTTGGGAGGCGGTGACCGACCGGGCCATCGAGGTGCTCGCCTCCCGCGGCGGCCCGCTCGTGGCCATCCTCTGGGGCCGCAACGCCCGCGACCTGGCGCCCGCCCTCGGCGACGTGCCCCGGGTCGAGAGCACCCACCCCTCGCCGCTGTCCGCGCGCAACGGCTTCTTCGGCTCGCGCCCGTTCAGCCGCACCAACGACCTGCTCGCCCGCCAGGGCGCCACCCCGATCGACTGGAGACTGCCATGACCGCTGCCCATCCCTGGCGTCGCTACGTCGCCATCGGCGACTCCTTCTCCGAGGGCATGGTCGATGCCGACCCACGGCGCGAAGGGAGCTTCGTCGGGTGGGCGGACCGGCTCGCCGCCGAGCTCTCGGCCACCGCCGGGGGTGAGGAGTTCCGCTACGCCAACCTGGCCATCCGCGGCCGCAAGCTCGACGACGTCGTCGACCGCCAGCTGGCGCTGGCCCTCGAGCTCGAACCGGACCTGGTCTCGCTCATCGGGGGCGGCAACGACATCCTGCGCCCCCGGGTCGACCTGGACGGGATCGCCGCCCGGCTCGAGGAGGCGGTCGCCGCCGTCCGCGCGAGCGGTGCGGACGTGCTGCTCGCGACCCCGACGGACCCGCGCGGGGCCGGGCTCTTCGGCACGCTGCTGGTCCGGCACGCGGTCCACACCGCCAACCTGCACTCGATCGCCGCGCGGCACGGCGCCCACGTGCTCGACCTGTGGGGCATGCGCTCCATGCGCGACCCGCGCATGTGGGGCGAGGACCGCATCCACCCGAGCACGGAGGGCCACCGCCGGCTGCACTGGGCGGCGATGCGCTCGCTCGGGCTCGAGGTGCCCGAGGACTGGGACGAGCCACTGGTCGCGGCACCGCCCCGGCCGCGTGCCGAGCTGCGCACCGAGCGGCTGCGGTGGACCCGCACCCACGCGGTGCCGTGGGTGCAGCGCCGCCTCACCGGCCGCTCCTCGGGTGACTCGGTGACGGCCAAGCTGCCGGAGCTGACCCCCTTCGGCCCGGGGGACCTGCCCGCCCCCTGATCACGTCACGGACCCGGGATCGGAGCCGCAGTTGCGGCTGATACCGTCCATCCATGGCGCAGATGCGTGTATCCGATGCGGCTGAGCTGCTCGCGGTCTCCCCGGACACGATCCGTCGGTGGATCGATGGCGGCCGCCTCGAGGCGGGCAGGGACGAGCGGGGAGTCACCGTCATCGACGGGGCCGGGCTGGCCCGGGTGGCCCAGGACGTCGCCCACCCGCCGACGGTCGGGCCGGTGCACGACGAGTCCGCGCGCAACCGGATGCGCGGCATCGTCACCGAGGTCGTGCGCGACACGGTGATGGCCCAGGTGAGTCTCCAGGCCGGGCCCTTCCGCATCGTCTCCCTCATGTCCCGCGAGGCCGCCGACGACCTGGGCCTCGAACCCGGCTCCGTCGCGGTCGCGTCCATCAAGTCGACCAATGTCATCATCGGCACCCCCGGAGGCTCCCCGTGAAGCGACCCCTGGCCGTCACCACCCTGACCGCAGCCGTCCTCGCCCTCGCCGCGTGCGGTGGCTCCGACGACGGGTCCGGGGACGGGACCACCACCCTCCGCGTGGCGGCAGCGGCCTCGCTGACCGACTCCTTCGAGGAGCTCGCGAAGACCTACGAGAAGCAGCACGACGACGTCGAGGTCGAGCTCCAGTTCGCCGGCTCCTCCGACCTGGCCTCGCAGATCAAGGGCGGCTCGGACGTCGACGTCTTCGCCTCCGCCGACGAGCCGAACATGGACAAGGTCTCCTCGATGGTGAAGGATCCGACGATCTTCGCCACGAACACCCTCACGATCGTCACCGAGCCGGGCAACCCCGAGGACATCACGGGGATGAAGGACCTGGCCGACCCCGATCTGGCCGTCGTGGTCTGCGCCCCGGAGGTCCCCTGCGGCAACGCCACCGGGCGCCTCGCCAAGAAGGAGCACGTGACCCTCGACCCCGCGAGCGAGGAGGCCAAGGTCACCGACGTGCTCGCCAAGGTCACCTCCGGCGAGGCCGACGCGGGTCTGGTCTACGTCACCGACGCGACCGGCGCCGGCGACGACGTCACGACCGTGGAGCCGAAGGGGGCCGACGCGGTGGTCAACGACTACCCCATCGCCACCCTGGAGGAGAGCGCCTCCCCGGAGGACGCGCAGGCCTTCGTCGACCTCGTCACCGGCAAGGAGGGGCAGAAGGTGCTGCGGGCGGACGGCTTCGGCGCGCCGTGACGCCGCCCCGCTGGCTGTGGGTCCCGGCGGCCGGCGCGGTCGTCCTCGTCGTCGTCCCGCTCGCCGGACTCCTCGCCCAGGTCCCCGTCGGCCAGCTGTGGCCGCTGCTGACCTCCGAGACCTCGCTCGATGCGCTGCTGCTCTCGCTGCGCACCGCGACGGCCGCGACCGTGATCTGCGTGCTCCTCGGGACGCCGCTGGCGCTGCTGCTGGCCCGCGGCCGCTGGCCGGGCCAGGCGGTGCTGCGGGCCCTCGTGCTCGTCCCGCTCGTCCTGCCACCGGTCGTCGGCGGGCTCGCGCTGCTCTACACCTTCGGCCGGCGGGGCCTGCTCGGGCGCTACCTCGAGGCGGCGGGGGTCTCGATCTCCTTCAGCACCACGGCCGTCGTGCTCGCGCAGACCTTCGTCGCCCTGCCCTTCCTCGTCCTCTCCCTCGAGGGGGCGGTGCGCGGGCTCGGCCGCCGGCACGAGGAGGTCGCCGCCACCCTCGGCGCAGGTCCGTGGCGCCGACTCACCCGCGTGACCCTCCCCCTCGTCGCGCCCGGCCTGCTCTCGGGGTGCGTGCTCGCCTTCGCCCGGGCGCTCGGCGAGTTCGGGGCGACCCTGACCTTCGCCGGGTCCGCGCAGGGGCGGACCCGGACGCTGCCGCTGGAGATCTACCTGCAGCGCGAGACCGACCCGGACGCCGCGGTCACCCTCGCGCTGCTGCTCGTCGTCCTCGCCACGGTCATCGTCGGCACGGTCTACGCCCGCACCATCCGACCGGAGCGGGCCCGGTGAGCCTGCGCGCCGGGGTGCGGTGGCGGGAGCGCGGTCTGGCCGTCGACCTCGACCTGCCGGCCGGGCGGCACGCGATCACCGGGCCGAACGGCGCCGGCAAGTCCTCGCTGCTCTCGGTTATCGCGGGACTGACGCGTCCGGACTCGGCGCACATCGCGCTCTCCGGGCGCGACCTGACCGGGGTCCCACCGCACCAGCGACGGGTGGCCCTGCTCAGCCAGGCGCCGACGCTCTTCCCCCACCTGGACGCCCGGGACAACGTCGCCTTCGGGCCCCGCAGCCGGGGACGGCGGCGAAGGGAGGCCCGCGCCACCGCGGAGCACTGGCTCGGCGTCGTGGGGATGGGTGACTTCGCCGACCGGCGGCCCAGCCAGCTCTCCGGGGGGCAGGCCGCCCGGGTGGCGCTCGCCCGGGCGCTCGCCGCCGAGCCGGACGCGCTGCTGCTCGACGAGCCGCTCGCCGCCCTCGACGTCGAGGCCACGCCGGCGATGCGGGCGGTGCTCTCGGACGTCACCCACGCCCGCGAGGACCTCGTGGTGCTGCTCGTCACCCACGACGTGCTCGACGTGCTCACCGTCGCCGACGGCGGGCAGGACACGATGACGGTGCTCGGCGAGCAGGTCGAGCACGGGCCGGTCCGGGAGGTGCTCGAGCACCCCCGGAGCGCCTTCACCGCCGGCCTGGCCGGGGTCAACCTCGTGCGGGCCGAGGCGCTGCCCGGGGCGGGTGCCCGCGCCGGGACGCCCGACGGCCCGCTGGAGATCGCCACGACCGGTCACGACGTGACCGGCGCCTGCTGGGTGACCTTCACCCCCGATGCGGTCTCGCTGCACCTGGACCACCCCGAGGGCTCACCCCGCAACGTCTGGCCGGGTCGGGTCTCCCGGGTCGAGGCCCACGCCGGGCGGGCGCGGGTGTGGGTCGACTCCCGGGTCCCGGTGAGCGCCGAGGTGACCCCCGCGGCACTGGCGGCACTCCCCCTTCGTCCCGGGGACCGGGTGTGGGCCTCGGTCAAGGCCAGTCAGGTGCGGGTCCACCCCGCACACACGGAGGCGGCGGGCCCGTAGGCCCACCGCCTGCGACGTGGCGACACTCAGTCGTCGCTGTCGTCGTCCTGGTCGTCGGAGTCCTGGTGCACGGCGGCCTCGCCGGTCTGCACGTCGACGCGGACCTCGATGTCCTTGCCTGAGGGCCCGTCCAGGGAGACCTCCCAGAAGTGCTCGCCGCCCTCGGTCTCGAGCTCGACGTCGTCGAAGGTGCCGTCGGCCTCCTTCATCCCGGCCTCGAGGGCTTCGAGGACGGTGATCTTCGCGGCGTCCAGCGCGCGACGGTCCTCGGAGTCCATCTGCTCCTCGGAGTCCGAGCGCACGACCTTGCTGCCGTCGGCCGCGACGTCGACCTCGACGGAGGTCCCGTCGTCCCGGGCCACGTCGACCTCCCAGGTGCCGTCGCGGTCCTGGTCGTCGATCTCGTAGGCGGTCCCGCCGGCCTCGTCCTCGGCGGTGGCGACGACCTTCTCCAGGTCCTTGATGTCCACGTCGCCGGCCGACGACGCCGAGCCCTCGGAGGCGGAGTCGTCGGGCGACCCCTCGGAGGACTCCGAGGTCTGCGAGGTCGCCGTGCTGCTCGTGTCCGAGGCGGAGCCTGCGGAACCGGCGTCGTCGGACCCGCAGGCGGCCAGGGCCAGGGCGGTGGCAGCGGTCAGGGAAGCGAGGGCGGTGCGTGGGATGTCCATGGCTCCACCATGGCCCGCCCGGCCCACCGGACCAAGCCAGGAGGGCGATTCTGAAGGACCTCTCATCGACTCCTCACCCGTCCCTCACCAAGGCCCCTGCCGGGGCCCCTCCGGTGTGACCCGAACTACAGTGAGGCCATGCCCGCGACCAGACTCATGCCCACGGAGATCGGTGACGACCTCATCGAGCTCACCCGCTCCATCTGCGAGAAGTCGCTGCGTCCGGTGGTCGACGACGTCGAGGCCCGGGCGGAGCACGAGGAGGTCTTCCCACGGGAGGTCTTCCGGACCCTCGGGCGCGCGGGCCTGCTCTCGCTGCCCTACCCGGAGGAGCTCGGCGGCGGCGCCCAGCCCTACGAGGTGTACCTGCAGGTCGTCGAGGAGATCGCCTCGGCGTGGGCCGCGGTCGGCGTCGGGGTGTCGGTCCACTCCCTCACCGCCTACGCGGTGCACACCTTCGGCTCCCCGGAGCAGCAGGAGGCGCTGCTGCCGGACATGCTCTCCGGTGAGCAGCTGGGCGCCTATGCCCTCTCGGAGCCGCTCGCCGGCTCCGACATCGCGGCGATGACCACCCGCGCGGTCCCCGACGGCGAGGACTGGCTGATCCGCGGCCGGAAGGCCTGGATCTCGCACGCCGGGCACGCCGACTACTACACGACCTTCGCCCGCACGAGCGACGACGGGGGCCGCGGGGTCAGCTGCTTCGTCGTGCCCGGCGACGCTCCCGGCCTGTCCTTCGCCGCCCCCGAGAAGAAGATGGGGCTGCACGGCGACACCGTCCGCGAGGTGATCTTCGAGGACGTGCCCGTCACCGGCGACCGGCAGGTGGGCGAGCTGGGACGTGGGGTGCCGATGGCGCTGGCCGGGCTGGACGCCGGTCGCCTCGGGATCGCCGCCGTCGCCACCGGCCTGGCCCAGGCCGCCCTCGACGTGGCCGCCCGCTACGCGGGCGAGCGCGAGCAGTTCGGCCGGACCATCGCCAGCAACCAGGGCCTGGCCTTCCTCCTGGCCGACATGCAGGCCGCTGTGATGAGCGCCCGGGCGACCTACCTGCAGGCGGCGAGGCTGCGGGACGCCGGCCGCCCCTTCGGGACCGAGGCCGCCGCCGCGAAGCTCGTGGCCACCGATGCCGCCATGCAGGTGACGACCGACGCGATCCAGGTGCTCGGCGGCGCCGGCTTCACCGAGGACTTCCCGGTCGCGCGCTACTTCCGCGAGGCCAAGGTCACCCAGATCTTCGAGGGCACCAACCAGATCCAGCGTCTGGTCATCTCCCGGAACCTCCTCGCCTCCCTCTGACCCCGTCCCTCCCCACACGACGTGCGGCTGGCTCCGGTGCACGTGGGGCCGGCGAGCAGGGCCGGGGGCGTCGCCGCGTCAGTCGTCCCGGTCCCGCGAGATCCCCGGCAGCAGGGTCTCCCCGCGGCGCAGCGCGGCCAGCGCGCCCGGCGTGCCCGCCACCCGGGCCAGCGAGCGCCGCCGGTAGCGCCGCAGCATGAGCGCACCGACACCCCAGATGAGGAACTGCGAGCTCATCGCGACCCGGAAGTCGTCGAGGGTGTAGGTCGCCGGCCCTCCGGGCGCGCGCAGGTCGAGCAGGATCCCGACGAGCGCCATCGTCAGCAGCGAGGCGGTGAAGCCGCCCATGTTCACGAAGCCCGAGGCCCGCCCGAGACGCTCGCTGCGGTGGAAGCTGCGCGCCAGGTCGAAGGCGACCATCGACGTGGGCATGCCGATCGCGGTGACCGCGATGAAGAGCACGAGCAGCCACATCGGCGCGGGGAAGGGCAGCGCGAGCACGATCGCCCACACCAGCGCGATCGCCCCGACCACCGACAGCGCGAAGACGGACCGGTGGTACGGGTGCCGGCCGCTCCAGCGACCGATGACCGGCCCCGCGACGAGCGCGACGAAGGTCATCAGCGTCAGCAGCGCCGAGGCCTCCGTCGGCGTGCGCCCCTGGCCCTGGACGAGGAAGGGGAAGCCCCACAGCAGAGCGAAGACCGTGGGCGCGAACTGCGTGGTGAAGTGCAGCGAGAAGCCCAGCTTCGTGCCCGGCTCGCGGAAGACCTGCACGAGGCTGCGGCCCATCGCACGGACCTGGATCCGCTCGACCTCACCGCGCTCGTACGGGGAGTCCTTGACGAGCACGATGACGCCGAGCGTGAAGATCACACCCAGCGACGCGGTCGTCGCGTACGTCATCGTCCAGCCCCACCGGTGCAGGGCGGCGCTCAACGGCACGGCGGCGATGACCGCGCCCAGCTGGCCGACGATGCCGGTCAGCTGGTTCAGGACGGGCACCTGCCGCGCGTTGAACCACAGGGCGATGAGGCGCAGCACCGACGTGAAGATCATGGCGTCGCCCGCGCCCACGAGGGCCCGCGCGGCCAGCCCCACCCCGAAGGACCCCGCCACCGAGAACCACAGCTGTCCCACGGTCATGGCCAGCAGCCCGCCGAGGATCATCGTCTTGGACCCGAAGCGGTCCAGCATCACCCCGACGGGGATCTGCATGCCCGCGTAGACGAGCAGCTGCAGGACGGTGAAGGTCGCCAGCTGGCTGCCGCTGATGTCGAAGCGGTCCGCCGCGATGAGGCCGGCCACGCCGAGCGAGGTGCGGTGGAAGATGGCCAGGACGTAGACGCCGAGGCCGGTCAGCCAGATCGCCCACGCGCGACGGCGACCGATGTCGTGCAGCTGTCGCACGGCGGTCACCACTCCCAGCGCGCCAGCAGGTACTGCACGCCGAAGGGAGCCTCCTCCAGGAGCAGGTGCGCGGCCGGCGAGGCACCGGCGGCGGCGCCGGCGAGCACCTGCAGCGCGGGCCGTCCCCGCATCCACACCCGGTCGCACTCGGCCGGGTCCAGGCCGGCGAGCGCGACGACGTCACCGACGGCCAGTGCCCGCGCGAGCTCCCCGGCGAAGGGGGCGGCGTCGGGTTGCAGGTGGCCGGGTGCCTTCTCCGTCAGCGTGGCGGGGCCGTCGGCGACGACGACGAGGAGTCCGCCGGGAGCGACGGTCAGCCCGTGGCCGAGGTCGGCGCACTCCTGCGGCGTCGCGTCGGCGGCGACCGACTGCAGCACCAGCCGGTCCCCGACGTCGGGGAGCAGCCCGCGGCCGATCCCCGGGTCCGTCGGCAGGGCGCCCTCGGGCACCCGACCGGTGGTGAAGCGCGCCCCACCGGAGGGGGCGTCGACCGGCCAGGTGCGGGTGCTCTCCCCCGCGCCGATGACCACGACCGGGCCCTCCCCCTTCGCCACGGTCTCGGTGAGGAGCCCACGTGCCCGCTCGCGCAGCTCCGCGAGCGGGTCGGCGGTGCCGCCGACGCCGGGGATCAGCGCGGGCGCGGCCGGGAGGACCACGGCCCTCATGCCAGGCCCCGGATCGTGCGGGCGGGCGGGCGTTCGCCGCGCAGCGTGGCGACCATGTCGAGGACCTGGCGGGTCTCGGCGACCTCGTGGACCCGGTAGATCCGGGCGCCGAGCCAGGCGGAGACCGCAGTGGTGGCCAGGGTGCCGACGAGTCGCTGGTCCACGGGCCGGTCGAGGGTCTCCCCGACGAAGTCCTTGTTGGACAACGAGACCAGCACCGGCCAGTCGGTCGCGACCATCTCCTCGAGCCGACGGGTGACCTCGAGGGTGTGGTGGGTGTTCTTGCCGAAGTCGTGCGCGGGGTCGATGACGACGGACTCCTTCGCGACCCCGGCCGCCAGGGCCCGCTCGGCGTAGCCGACCGCCCCGTCGACGACCTCGGCGACGACGTCCCGCTCGTATCCCGTGCGGAAGGGCCGGGTCCGCGGGGTCACCCCGCCGGTGTGGGTGCAGATGATCCCGACGTCGTGGCGCGCGGCGACGTCGACGAGGCCGGGGTCCGCACCGCCCCACGCGTCGTTGAGCACGTCGGCGCCGGCGCGGCAGACCTCCTCGGCGACCTCCGAGCGCCACGTGTCCACCGAGATGACGAGCTCCGGGTGCTGCTCGCGCACCCGCGCGACGAGGCCGACGACCCGCTCGATCTCCTCCGCGACGTCCACGTCACCGCCGGGAGCCGCCTTGACCCCGCCGATGTCGACGATGTCCGCGCCCTGCCCGGCGACGAGGTCGACGCGCTCCATCGCCTTGTCCTCGGCGAAGGTGGCCCCCTTGTCGTAGAAGGAGTCCGGGGTGCGGTTCACGATCGCCATGACGAGCATCGCGGTGTCCTCGAAGCGGTGCCGACCGAGTCTCATGACGCTCCTCCCGGGTATCCCACCGCGTCCACGGCCGGCGGTCGCTGGGCGAGCGGGACCGGCCGGGCCCGCCAGCCCCCTTCGCGCGTGAACTGGTGCAGCTCCTGCGCCGCAGGCACGCCCGCGGCCTCGCCCCCGCAGCGGGCGCGCACGACGGCGAGCAGCTCGGCGGCCATCACGGCCAGGTCGTGGTCCTGCTGGTGGCGGTGGGCCCGCGCGCCGAGGTCGACCTGGGCGATGGCGCCCAGCCCGTGGGCGGTGAAGGTGTCGACGAGGGAGGCGATCTCCACGCCGTAGCCGGTGGGCACCGTGAGGGCCTCCATGAGGGAGCGACGGGCGGCCCACTCCCCGGCCAAGGGCTGCACGACACCGGCGAGCTCGGGCCACCACAGGTCGAGCACCCGGCGGGCGACGAGCTCGGTGACCCGACCGCCCTCGGTGCTGCGGCGCCCGTCGAGATCGAGGACCCGGTCGTACCACCCCTTGACCAGCCGGGTGGCCGGGTCGGCGGTCAGGGTGCCGACGAGCCCGGTGACGAAGTGCGGCCCCCACTCGGTCAGGTCCGCGTCGACGAAGACGAGCAGCTCTCCGGTCGTGACGAAGAGGGACTTCCACAGCGCCTCGCCCTTGCCGGGGTTGCTCCCCAGGTGCGGGGCGATCTCGGCACTCCGGTGGACCACGGCGCCGGCCCCGCGGGCCACCGCGGCGGTCTCGTCGGTGGAGTCGGAGTCGATGACGACGAGCTCGTCGACGAGGGGGACCTCCTCCATCAGCGCGCCGCGCAGCAGCGAGACGACACCGCCGACGGTGCGGGCCTCGTTGCGGGCGGGGATGACGACGCTGACGCGCTCCCCCGTCTCCCGCAGGTGCTCGGCCACCCCGGCGGCGGTGAACTCCTCGTGGGCACGGCTGTGCACTGCCAACCAGTCACGGGTGGACGTGCGCATGCTCCTGGCCTCTCCGGGGGGATGGGCCCAGCCGGCCCCGCTCCATCGTATGCAGCGGGCGAAGGGGGCCTGCCGGCACCCGGCGGAGGCGGGCACCCGAGTGGCGGAGCTGGCGGGGGGACTCGAACCCCCAACCACCTGTTTACAAGACAGGTGCGCTACCGATTGCGCCACGCCAGCGGGCCCGGAACGAGGAAGGACCGGGGCCGCGGGCATCCTAGCCGCGGTCCCGGTCCGTCACCGAGTCCGGTCCCCTCAGAGGACGTTGCGGTTGAGGTAACCCTGCAGCTCGGAGGTGGTGCGCGGGCCCCAGATGCCGTCGACGGTGGCTCCGACGCGGCGCTGGAGGGCGGAGGTGGTCACCGGGCCGATGATGCCGTCCTGGGCGGTGCCGACCTCGCCCTGCAGGGCCTGACGGTCACCGCGGTCCAGGGAGCCGTCGACCGGCCGGTTCACCCAGGTCTCGATGCCCGAGTTCGTCTTGGGGCCGCGGATGCCGTCGACGACGAGCTCACCGGCGGAGGCCGTGCTGGAGCTGGAGCTCGTGCTCGTGCGGGTCTCCGAGCGGGAGGCGCGCTCCGTGCCCGAGTACGGGTCGACCCCGAGGCCGTTGGAGACGGTCAGGCCCGCCTCCTTGGAGCAGACCGGCCAGGCGCCGGGGCCCTGGACCTTCAGCACCTCCTGGGCGATGTCGATCTGCTGGGCCTTCGTCGCCTGGTCGGCGGTGGTGGCGTACTGCTGGCCACCGAAGCCCTTCCAGGAGTCGTAGGTGAACTGCAGGCGGCCGTAGAACGGGTTGTGGGGGTTGATGTCCCGGTCCCCGGAGGACTCGCACATCGCGACGCGGTCCCAGTCCGTGTCGGACGCACCGGCCCCGGTGGCCACGGCGACACCACCGGCCGCGAGGGCGGTGACGGTCAGGGCCCCACCGGCGAGGCGCAGACGGGTGCCGCGCCGGGAGGCGGGCTGATCGGGGAAGTCGGTGGTGTTCAGCATGTACTCAATACCCTTTCGGTCGACACGGGCAGGGGCCCCGTGCTGGTCCGAGAAGGACGCTAGAGGCACACGAGTCACACAAACAACATCTGCCCCGTAAATACATCCCTGTAACTTACTCCCCAGTCACATCATCCGGGCACAGAAGAAGGGCCCCGCACCAGTGGTGCGGGGCCCTTCGTCAGCTCAGTGCAGCGGTGCTGCTCAGAGGGCCTCGTTGAGGTGCTGCTGCAGCGCGCTGGTGGTCTGCGGACCCCAGATGCCGTCGGTGTTGGCACCGACGAGCTCCTGCAGCGCGGTGGTGGTCTCCGGGCCGACGACGCCGTCCTGGGTGACGCCGAGCTTGGCCTGCAGCTTCTGGATGTCGGAGCTGCTCAGCCAGTCGTCACCGTCGACGGATCCGCCGACCCACTGCTCGATGGCAGCAGCAGTGTTCGGGCCGACGATGCCGTCGACGGCGATGTCACTGGTGCTCGGGGCGGGGGCGGTGCGATCGGTGCTCCGGGAGGGGGCCTCCTCGGTGCAGCGCTCGGTCGGGGTGGACTCGGTGGACTCGGTCGACTCGCTGGAGTCGGTCGACTCGGAGGAGTCGGTCGACTCGCTGGACTCGGTCGAGTCGGTGGACTCGGTCGAGTCGTAGGACTCGGTGGAGTCGCTCGTGTCGTAGCTGCCGCCACCGTTGCTGGAGGTCAGGCCGGCCTCCTGCGAGCAGACGGGCCAGGCGCCCGGGCCCTGCGCCTCCAGGACCTTCTGCGCGATGGTGATCTGCTGCTCACGGGTGGCGTCGTCGGCGTTGTAGCCGTAGGCGCCGCCACCGAAGGCCTGCCAGGTCTGGTGGGTGAACTGCAGACCACCGTAGAAACCGTTGCCGGTGCTGGTGGACCAGTTGCCGCCGCTCTCACACTGGGCGACTGCGTCCCAGACGCTGCTGGCCGAGGCGCTCTGCGCGGCGGCGACGGAGCCCACGGCTGCGGTCGCGCCTGCCACGGCGACACCGGCGATGCGGCGGCGGGCGGGCGAACCCTTCAGGACCTGGGCGTGCTTGGGCGAGTAGAACATGGGGATTGGGGTTTCCTTCCACGGAGTTTCAGGGGCTTCGTGGTTGAAGCTGCCAGACGGTCTGGCTGGCACCTCGTGGGCGCCGTTCTGATGTATGTGAACTGCCAGAACTGACTGGCTTCGTTCGCGGACGTTTCGGAACGTTACCTTCCCGTGATCTGGCAATGCAACCTGACTCGCCCGTGACGTGGAACTCACCGCCCGCTTACGTTCAGGTCTCTTCCCACTCATCACTGTTGCGTCGTTCGGCCTCGCGGGCCGAGGTTTCCCGGCGCCGTTGTGCCACAGGCGAATCGAAGGGGGCCGCCAGTCGGTCACCGAGCGTGGCACCGGTCGCGATCGCCATGATGATGCCCAGAGCAGTCAGGACCTCGACGATGCCCTGCTGGACCATCGACCCTTCGGTGACGTCCGCGGGACCGACCATGTGGTACAGCCCGAGGAAGATCGCCAGACCGGGCAGCAGGCCGAAGGTGGCCGGTACCTGGATGGTCAGCGCGGGGGCGTCCTTGCGCAGGGCCACCACGCGGGAGAAGAAGCCGATGACCACGGCCGCGAGGCCGGTCGCGGTGACCCGCCCGACGCCCAGGTCGGACATGAAGGAGGCTGCGGCGACCCCGACGGCGGAGAGGCCGCCCGACCACAGGAGCAACCGCTCGTGGCCCAGCATGGTCATGGCTCCGGTCAGGCCGATGAAGCCGGCCCCGAGGAGGACCAGGGGGAAGGGGGCCGTGGCCCACTCCAGCTGCTCCAGCGGCGGCGGCCGCAGGCCGATGTGGAGGACCGTCACGGCCTGCAGGCTCAGGCCCAGCCCGCCGGCGACACCGATGATCAGGCCGAAGGTGTGCAGCATCACCTCGAAGAGCCGGGCCGTCCCCGTCACGGGGAACCCGGAGAGCACGTCCTCCATCGCCGAGGTCAGCGTCAGCGAGGGCAGCAGGAAGACGATGCCACCGGCCATCGCGAAGACGAAGTCGCTGGGATTGAGCGGCACCGCGTCCTTGACGCTCAGCAGGTACCCGCAGAAGGCGACGATCGTCGCCGCGGCACCGCCGAGCGCACTGAGGTAGAAGTCGGGCAGGTTCAGCCCCGAGACGAGCTTCGCCGCCCCGCTGACGGCGGTGACCGCCAGGAACGCGAGCACGAGGCCGCCCGGGCTCGCCCCGAGCATGAGCGCGACGCCCGCGGCGACGCTGCCCTCCGCGCAGGTGACGACCCACCGCGACCAGGTCCGGGGGGAGGTGTTGATCTCCTTGAGGCGCTGCTGGGCCTGCTCGATGTCGACGTCGCCGTCGACGAGGTCGTCGACGAGGGAGTGGACCTGGGACAGCCGTCCGAAGTCCCGCCGCGGCTGACGCACCACCCGCAGCCGGGAGATGGTCTGGCCGGACGGGGTGCGGCACTGCATGTGCATCGACTGCATCGTCAGGTCGACGTCCATGTCCTCCAGCCCCGCCACGACGCCCACCGCGGTCGTCGCCGCCTCGACGGCGCTCGCGCTCGAGCCGCAGCGCAGCATGACCTCGGCGACGCGCAGCGCGAGGTCCATCGCGCTCGCGGCGGCCTGCTCCTCCGCGACCGCACGCGTGACACGCGGGTCACGGTAGGGGGTGCCGCGCAGCGAACCCCGCAGCGGGATGGTCTCGGTCGGGTTCTCCCCGCGCAGCGAGGGCCGACGTCGCGGCTTCGGCTGCGGCCCCTGCGGCGGCGTGGGCTCCGACGTCGCGAAGGGCCGTGCCCGCCGACGGACAGGACGCTGCTGCTGCACCGGGATGGCCTGCGCCCCCGGCTCCTGCTTCCGCGGGGGCCGCTGCTTCGGCTGGTCGTCCTGCGGCCGCGCGCGGCGGGGCCTGCGTGGTTCCGGTGGCGGCGGTGTCGTCATAGGCCGGGCAGCTGCGGCGGGTCAGGCACGGGCGATTCCAGCATGGGCCACCACGAGACGTCCAGCGAGCCCAGCACGAGACCACCGAGGACGATGAGCCCGACGGCCAGCAGCGCCAGCACGGCCACGACCCGGAAGGGGGTCGGCGTCGTCACCCCTCGGACCATGCTGCGGCTGCCCCGGCGCTGGCTCGGCCCGCCGGGCCCCCACCAGCCGATGACGATCGCGAGCAGCGCGCCGACGGCGATGGGGGCCGGGTCGTCCAGACGCACCTCGTGACCGCCCGTGGAGGCGAGTGCGACCGCCGTCGCGAGGAGCCCCGCGGCGCCGACGAGCAGGGGCAACAGGGCCGTCGTGATCGTGGCGAGCAGCGCGCCCAGCAGGTGCAGCGGGCTCGATGCCACCGCGACCGGCGTGTCGCTGCGTCGGTACCCGCGGCGGTAGCGGCGACGCACCGTGGCCGTCATCGACTTGTCCACGGTCCGGGCGACCAGGGACCACAGCAGCACGACTGCCACCCCGACCCACGGCAGGGCGGCGGTCAGCGCCACGAGCGCCAGGAGCAGCGAGGCGAGCACGTCGCTGCGCTGCGGCTTCCCGATCCGGGGGTCCCCCGGCCGGTCCGAGAGGCCGGGCGCGACTCCGGGCCACGGCCTGCGGCCGTCGCTCGGCTGCGGCGCGGGCGCCACGGGTTGGGGCTGCGGGTTCGGGTCCTCCCAGGCCCCGCTCCCCCACGGGGGCGGCGGCTGCTGCGGCTGCGCCGGCAGCTGCCGGGTGCGCTCCGGCTCGAGGGTCCGGGTGCGCTGCGGCAGCACGTCGGTGACGGGCCGGCCGTGGGCACGGGCCTCCAACGCCGCGATCACCTCGTCGGCGTCGGGGCGCAGCTCGGGGTCGGGGGTCAGCGCGGCGTGCAGCAGCGGCGCCAGGTCCGGGTCGACGTCCCGCAGGTCCGCCTCGCCACGCGCGACCCGGGAGAGGATCGCCTCCATACCGCCACGGCCGAAGGGGGACCGGCCGGTCGAGGCGAAGACGAGCGTGGCCGCCCATCCCCACCAGTCGGTCGCGGGGGTGACGTGACCCCCTTCGACCAGCTCCGGGGACAGATAGCCCGGCGTGCCCATGACCAGCCCGGTCATCGTCATCCGGGAGGTGTCGGCGATGTGGGCGATTCCGAAGTCGATGACGACCGGCTCGCCGTCGAGCATGAGCACGTTGCCCGGCTTGAGGTCACGGTGGATGACCCCGACGCCGTGGATGGCCCGCAGCGCCTCCGCGAGACCGCGGGCGAGGGAGAGCAGCTGCTGGGCGTCGAGGGGGCCCTGCTCGTGGACGTACTGCTCGAGGCTCGGCCCCGGCACGTACCGGGTGACGATGTAGGGCTGCTCGGCCTCCAGATCGGCGTCGAAGACCGGCGCGATCCGCCTCGAGCGCACCCTGGCCAGCGTGTCGACCTCGCGCGAGAGGCGGGCGCGGGCGTCCTCGTCGTGCGCGACGTGGGCACGCAGCACCTTGATGGCCACCGCCCGACCGCGCTCGTCGAGCGCCAGGTGGACGATGCCCATGCCCCCTTGGCCGAGCTGCTGGAGCACCCGGTAGGGGCCGATCCGTTCGAAGTCCGCCACTGGCACGCTCCCACGCTCGTCCGGGGCGGGGTCCTCCCCGATGAGCTCAGTCGTCATGGGTCCAGACTAGGGCGACACGGGTGTGAGTTGTCGCAGCGCTACCTGAGTGCCTGCTGATGCCTCACTGCTGGATGTAGGCCTCGAGGTGGTCCCGCTCGGCCGCCAGCGCGTCGATCCGGTGCTTGACGATGTCGCCGATGCTCACCACGGCGTGCAGCTTGCCGTCGCGCAACACGGGCACGTGGCGGATGCGTCGCTCCGTCATCCGGGCGGCGAGGTCGGCGACCTGGTCGTCCTCCTCACAGGTCTGCACCTGGCGCGTCATGATCGCGCTCACCGGCCCCTCGAGGACGGCCACCCCGTCCCGGTGCAGCCGTCGCACGACGTCCCGCTCCGAGACGATGCCGACGACGACACCGTCCCCGGAGGTGACGACGACGGCGCCGATGCCGTGCTCGTCCAGCGCGGCGAGCAGCTCGGTGACGGTCGAGTCGGGCGACACCGTGAACACATCGGTGCCCTTGTTCCGCAGCACGTCCGAGATCTTCATGTATCGACGCTACCGGGCCGCCGATCCCAGCGGTAGCCCTTGCGCGGTACATAGGCTGGTCACCACCGACCGTCAGGAGCACCGCCGTGGCCACTCGCAAGTTCGACCTCGTCATCGCCGCCAACCGCCTGCCCGTCGACCGTGTCGTGGGTCCGGACGGCAGGAACGAGTGGCACCGCTCCCCCGGGGGCCTGGTGACCGCGATGGACTCGGTGATGCGACATCGCGACGGGGCCTGGGTCGGCTGGGCCGGTGAGGCGGGTGAGGCTCCGGCCCCCTTCGCCGAGGCGGGCATGTGGCTGCACCCGGTGCCGGTCTCGCGGGAGGAGATCACCTCCTACTACGAGGGCTTCAGCAACGAGACGCTGTGGCCGATCTACCACGACGTCATCGTGCCGGCCCACTTCCACCGGGAGTGGTGGGCGGACTACCGGGCGGTCAACGAGCGCTTCGCCGAGGCCGTGTGCGACGTCGCCGCGCCGGGCGCGAAGGTGTGGATCCACGACTACCAGCTGCAGCTCGTGCCCGCTCTGGTGCGCGAGCGGCGCTCCGACGTGCGGATCGGCTGGTTCAACCACATCCCCTTCCCCCCGGTCGAGCTCTTCGCCCAGCTGCCGTGGCGCTCACGCATCATCGAGGGCCTCCTCGGCGCCGACTACCTCGGCTTCCAGCGCCAGGCCGACGCCCAGAACTTCCTGCGCGCGGCCCGGCAGCTCGACGGGCGCACGACGAAGGGGGAGACCGTCACCACCACGGACCCGGACGGCTCCGTCCGCGTGGTGCGGGCCTCCGCGGTGCCGATCAGCGTGGACTACGAAGGCCTCGACGAGCTGGCCCGCACCCCGGCGGTGGAGCAGCGGGCGGAGCAGATCCGGGCCTCGCTCGGCGATCCCGAGGTCGTCATGCTCGGCGTCGACCGCCTCGACTACACCAAGGGCATCCGGCACCGCCTCAAGGCCTACGAGGAGCTCCTCGTCGATGGCACCCTGCGCTCGCCGGAGGTGACCTTCGTGCAGGTCGCGACGCCCAGTCGGGAACGGGTCGCGGCCTACCGGCAGCTGCGCAGCGAGGTGGAGACGACCGTCGGGCGGATCAACGGGACCTACTCGGCGATCGGCCGGCCTGCCCTGCACTACCTGCACCGCAGCTACCCCCGCGAGGAGATGGCCGCGCTCTTCCAGATGGCCGACGTCATGCTCGTCACGCCGCTGCGGGACGGGATGAACCTCGTCGCCAAGGAGTACGTCACGTGCCGCCACGACGACGGTGGCGCCCTCGTGCTCAGCGAGTTCACCGGCGCCTGGCACCACATGAAACAGGCCTTCGTGTGCAATCCGCACGACATCGAGGGGCTGAAGCTGACGATGATGCGCGCGATCGAGACCGACCCCCGACAGAAGCGGCGCCAGATGCGTGCGCTGCGCCGCCAGGTCGGCGAGAACGACGTGCAGACCTGGGCCGACCGGTTCCTCACGAACCTGGAGCTGGCCCCGGAGCGGCCGGACCGCACCGGGGCGAAGGGGGCCCGGCCGTGACCGGGGAGGGGGCCGCCGGACCCCTCGAGCGGGTCGCCGGGGCCGGACGACTGCTCGTGGCAAGTGACTTCGACGGGGTGCTGGCCCCCTTCGTCATGGACCCGATGGACGCCCGGGCGCAGGAGGGCACGACCGAGACGCTACGGGCCCTGGCCGCCCTCCCCCGGACCTGGTCCGCGGTCGTCTCCGGCCGCGACCTGGCCACGCTGGAGGCGCTGACCGGGCTCGCCGGGTCCGCGGTCGTGCGGATCGGCAGCCACGGCGCCGAGACCACCCGGGAGAGCGGGACCGGGCCCACCGCGGAGGTGGCCGATCGGCTGCGGCGGCTGCGGGAGGCCGTCCACGCCGCCGTGGCGGAGCGCGACCCGGCCATCCGCGTGGAGGAGAAGCCGACCGCCGTGGTCCTGCACACCCGTGGCCTGGCGCAGGAGAGCGTCGCGGTCGCCGACGAGATCGCCGCGGAGGCGGCCACGGCGGAGGGCGTCGGGCTCCTCACCGGCAAGGCGGTGCACGAGCTGAGCGTCGTGCGGGCCGACAAGGGCACCGCGCTGCAGGGCCTGGCCGGGGAGCTCGGAGCCGACGCGATCGTCTACCTCGGTGACGACGTGACCGACGAGCACGTCTTCGCGGTGCTGGGCCCGCACGACCTCGGCATCAAGGTCGGGGACGGCGAGACCGCGGCGACGGTGCGGCTCACCGACGCCACCGAGGTCCCGGGCCTGCTCACCCGGCTGCAGGAGCAGCGCGCGGAGCGCGTGGCCCGCTCGGGGTCGGGACGGTAGGCGAGAGGCCATGTCCCTGGACATCTTCGCCGCCCGGCCGGACCCGGCGCTGCTCGACCTGCCCTGGTCGGTCCCGCTCGCGCAGTGGCCCGAGGACCTCCTCGCGGCGCTGCCCCGGGGCATCTCCCGGCACGTGGTCCGCTTCGCCCGGCTCTCCGGCGGGATCGTCGCGGTCAAGGAGATCAAGGAGTCGCTCGCCCGCGAGGAGTACCACCTGCTGCGCAACCTGCGCCGGCTGGACCTGCCCTGCGTCGAGCCGATCGCCGTCGTCGCGGGACGCACCGACGGGGAGGGGGCCCCTCTCGATGCCTGCCTCGTCACCCGGCACCTGCAGTTCTCCCTCCCGTACCGGGCCCTCTTCAGCCAGCAGCTGCGCGAGGACACCGCCGACCGGCTCGTCGACGCACTCGCGGTGCTGCTGGCCCGGCTGCACCTCGTGGGCTTCTTCTGGGGGGACGTCTCGCTGTCGAACACCCTCTTCCGCCGCTCCGCCGGGGCCTTCGCCGCCTATCTCGTCGACGCCGAGACCGGTGAGCTGCACGACTCCCTCAGCGACGGGCAGCGCGAGCACGACCTCGACCTGGCCCGGGTGAACATCGCCGGGGAGATGATGGACCTCGCGGCCGGTGGGTACCTGCCCGAGGGGCTGGACCCGATCGAGGCCTCCGAGACCGTCATCGGCCGCTACCGGCACCTGTGGCGCGAGCTGACGGAGGACGAGACCTTCGAGGTCGGGGAGCGGTGGCGCGTCGACGAGCGCATCCGCCGGCTGAACGCGCTGGGCTTCGACGTCGACGAGCTGGAGATCTCCACCGACCTCGACGGGTCGTCCATGCGGATCCAGCCGAAGGTGGTCGACGCCGGCCACCACGCCCGCCGGCTGCTGCGGCTGACCGGGCTGGACGTCGAGGACAACCAGGCCCGGCGGCTGCTGAACGACCTGGACTCCTACACCGCCGCCACGGACCGCCAGGGCGAGGACGAGGAGCTCGTCGCCAACGACTGGCTGACCCTCGTCTACCGGCCCACGGTCCGGGCCGTCCCGTCCCGGCTGCGCCGGAAGCTCGAACCCCCGGAGATCTTCCACGAGATCCTCGAGCACCGCTGGTACATGGCCGAGCGGGCCGGGCACGACATCCCCCTCGAGGAGGCGATCACCGCCTACCTCCGCGACGTCCTGCCGGGTCGACCGGACGAGCAGGCCGTGCTCACCACCGACGAACCCGTGCCGCCGACCGTGGAGGGTGGGTGTCCGTGAACCTCCGCACCGCCGACTTCGTCGACCGGATCCCGGCCGGGATCATCGACGAGCTCATCCCGGGGCTCGCGGCGCTCTTCATGGGAGTCCTCGGCCTGGTCGTGCTCCTCGCCGGCGACTCGGGCGCGCTCCTCGCCGTGGGGCTCGTCCTGCTCGGCCTGGCCCTCCTGGTCGACATCGCGCTCATCGTCTGGAACCGGGTGGTGCTCGTGGTCCGCACCGGTCAGAGCATCGGCAAGCGGGTCTGCGGGTTGCAGGTGGTCGACGCCACGAGCGGTCTGCCCCCGTCGGTCGGCCCTGCGCTGCTGCGGGAGCTGGTGGGCCGGGTGGCAGGGGTCGTCTCGTGGCTGTGGGTGCTCATCGACGACCAGGACCGGTCGCTGGCCGACGTCGCCGCGGGCACCATCGTGGTCCACCAGGGAGGGTGACGGCAGGCCCCCTTCGCCCGCTCAGGGACGGGGCCGGCGGTACCAGGCCGTCGCCGGGCGCTGCCAGATCGCGATGACGGCGACGAGCCCGCACGGCAGGGTGAGCAGGTCGGCGATGAGCGGCACCGGGTCGGCGACGCTGATCAACCAGCAGATCGACACGAGCACGTAGAGGCCGAAGAGCACGGTCGCCACGACCCGCGACCACTCCGCCCCGCGCCCGGTCAGCCAGGCCATGACGAGCCACAGCGCGGCGATCCCGAAGGAGATCGCGACCACGAAGATGACGCCGACCGCGAGGACGAGGCCGAGCATCTCGAGGGTGCCGTCCTCGCTGAGGGCGCGCTCGACCTCGCCGCGGAAGTCCTGCCAGTCCGCGGCGAGGGTGAGCGGACCCGCCAGGGCAGTGAGGACCGCGGCCGCCACCATCGCGACCCACGCGATGGTGATCGCGGCCGGTCTGGTCATCGGGAACTGCGGCTGCCGCGGAGTGGCACCCACCGGCTCAGCCCCTCCGCAGCCGGAAGATCTCGTAGAGCGTGACGCCGGCGGCGACTCCTGCGTTGAGGGACTCCACCGCGCTGCTCATCGGCACCGACACGATCTGGTCGCAGGTCTCGCCCACGAGCCGGGAGAGTCCCTTGCCCTCGCTGCCGACGACCACGACGAGCGGGGTGTCGGCCAGCTCAGACCGGGCAGCTCGACGTCACCGTCCATGTCCAGACCGATGACGAAGAAGCCGGCCCTGCGGTAGTCCTCGAGGGCCCGCGTGAGGTTGCTGGCCCGGGCCACCGGGATCCGCGCCGCCGCACCGGCGGAGGTCTTCCACGCCGAGGCGGTCATGCCGGCGCTGCGCCGCTGCGGCACGACCACACCGTGGCCCCCGAAGGCACCGACCGAGCGGACGATGGCACCGAGGTTGCGCGGGTCGGTGATCCCGTCCAGCGCCACGACGAGCGGGGTGCCCGGCAGCTGGGAGTTGATGAGGTCCTTCGGGTGCGCGTACTCGTACGGCGGCACCTGCAGGGCCAGGCCCTGGTGCACGGCCCCGTCGGTGAGGCGGTCCAGCTCCTGGCGGGAGGCCTCCATGATGGGGATGTCCAGCCCGGCCGCGGCCTTGAGGGCCTCCTTGACCCGGTCATCCCCCTCGATCCGTCCGGCGAGGTACATCGTCGTCGCCGGCACCCCGGCGCGCAGTGCCTCGATGACGGAGTTGCGCCCGGCGATGACCTCGCTCGAGTCCGCCTTGCGCCGCGGGGCCGACCGGCCCCCGTCACGGCGGCGGGAGTCCCGGCCGGCCTGGTACTTCTTGTGGTTCGGGCGGTCCTCTGCCCGCGGTGTCGGTCCCTTGCCCTCGAGTCCCTTGCGCCGCTGGCCGCCGGACCCGACGGTCGGCCCCTTCTTCGAGCCGCTCCGGCGGACGGCTCCGCGGCGGCCGCTGTTGCCGGCCATCAGTGCTCCCTCCGCGTCAGGGTCCAGCGGGCACCGCTCGGGGTGTCCTCGAGGGTGATACCGGCGGCCGCCAGCTCGTCGCGGATCCGGTCGGCGGTCTCGAAGTCGCGCGCGGCCCGGGCCTCGGCACGGGCCTCGATCTGGGTGCGCACGACCGCATCGAGGGCACCGGCCAGCTCGTCCTCGCGTCCCCCCGCGCCACCGGTCCACACGCCGGAGAGCGGGTTGACGCCGAGCACGTCGGTCATGGCGACCACGGTGAGCGCGATCTGGGCCGCCTCGTCGCGGGCCCCCTCGTCGAGTGCGGTGTTGCCGCTGCGGACGGTCTCGTGGATGACCGCGAGCGCGCCGGTGACACCCAGGTCGTCGTCCATCGCCTCGGCGAACTCGACCGGCAGCTCCACGGCCGGGTCGGCCTCCAGGACGGTGTGGGTCGGCAGCGCCCGGCGCAGGAAGCCCTCGATCCGCTCGACGGCGGAGGCGGCCTCGTCGAGGGACCCGACGTGGTACTCGATCATCGAGCGGTAGTGGGCGGCCGTGAGGAAGTAGCGCACGGTGAGTGGGTCGTGCTCGGTGACGAGGTGCTGGACCTCCATGGCGTTGCCGAGGGACTTGCCCATCTTCTCGCCCTTGACCGTCACCCAGCCGTTGTGCAGCCAGTAGCCGGCGAAGTCGTACCCGGCGGCGTGGGACTGCGCCTGCTCGTTCTCGTGGTGGGGGAAGCGCAGGTCGATCCCGCCGCCGTGGATGTCGAAGGCATCGCCGAGGTACTTGCGCGCCATGGCCGAGCACTCCAGGTGCCAGCCGGGGCGCCCGGTGCCGTAGGGGGTGGGCCAGCTGGCCGTGTCCGGCTCCTCGGGCTTGGCCCCCTTCCACAGGGCGAAGTCGCGCGGGTCGCGCTTGCCACGGGGATCGGCGTCGTCCGCGGCGACCATGTCATCGAGGCTCTGGTTGCTCAACCGCCCGTACTCTGCCCAGCTGCGCACGTCGAAGTAGACGTCGCCGGAGCCGTCGTTCGCGGGGTAGGCGTGGCCCCGCTCGATGAGCCGGTCGATGAGTCCGACCATCTCGGGGACGTGGCCCGTGGCGCGCGGCTCGTAGGTCGGCGGCAGCACCCCGAGCAGCTCCAGCGCCTCGGCGGTGTAGCGCTCGTTGCGATAGCTGAGGGCCCACCACGGCTCGTCGGTCCCGTCCGCCTTGCGCAGGATCTTGTCGTCGATGTCGGTCACGTTGCGCACGAGGGTGACGTCGTACCCGTGACCGCGCACGAGCCAGCGCCGCAGGATGTCGAAGGCGACGGCGAAACGCAGGTGCCCGATGTGCGGGGCGCCCTGGGTGGTGAGGCCGCAGATGTACATGCCGACCTTCCCGGGGGTCACCGGGACGAAGTCGCGCTGGGTGCGCGTGGCGGAGTCGAAGAGCTGCAGGGTCACGCGCACAAGGCTAACGGGCGCGGTGGACTACCTTGGGCGCGTGGCAGCACAGGACGTCGACCCGCTGGCCGTGCAGGTCCCCACGTGGGCGGCGCTGGTCCTTGCGCTGGCCGTCGCCACGTGGAGCCTCGCGGTCGGCATCGGTCTGCAGCGCAGGCTGATCCGCATCTGGTTCCGCCCGGGCGCCGGGGCCCTGCCCACGACCGGTCGCGTGCTGCTCCTGCACCTGGTGATCGTCGCCGCCGGCGTGGCCGGCTCCGTCCTCGTGCTGCAGCTGCGGGAGGCGACGACGCATGCCTCGTTGGTGTGTTGCGCGGGGCTCCTGCTCGTCGTGGTCCCCCTCGGACCGTTCGTCGCGAGCATGCTTCCGGCGGGGGCACGCGGCCCGAGCCCGGACCGGCAGACCCTCGTGGCGGCCGGGGCCACACTCGCCCAGGCGAGGGTCGTCCGGGGCCTCGGGTTCCCCTTCGCCATCCTCGAGATGGGGATCCTCATCGCGCTGACGCTCGCTGCCCTCGCGGCCTGACCGCGAGGGCAGCGGGCCGCTTCAGTCCGTGATGTTCGGCGCCTCGGCGGCGATCGTCGTGTCCGGCCCGTGGCCGGTGTGCACGACCGTCTCCGCGGGGAGGGTCAGCAGCTTCTCGCGGATCGACTCCACGATCGTCGGGTAGTCGGAGTAGGAGCGCCCGGTCGCGCCGGGGCCGCCGTTGAAGAGGGTGTCGCCGGAGAAGAGCACCCCGAGCTCCGGGACGTGCAGGCAGCACGCACCCGGCGCGTGACCGGGCGTGTGCAGCACGGTCAGGTCGGTACCGGCGACGGTGATGACCTGGCCGTGGGCCAGGGCGCCGTCCGGCGCCCGGTCCGGGTAGGTCATCTGCCACAACGGGGCCTCGTCCGGGTGCACCCAGATGGGTGCCCCCTTCGCGTCGGCGACCTCGGCGGCGGCGTTGACGTGGTCGTTGTGCGCGTGGGTGGACACGATCGCGAGCAACCGGCGCTCGCCGACCGCCTCGAGGATCGGGGCGGCCTCGTGACCGGCGTCGATGACGATGCACTCATCGTCGTCCCCGACGATCCACACGTTGTTGTCCACCTCCCAGGAGCCGCCGTCCAGCTCGAAGGCGCCCGAGGTGATGACCTTCTCGATGCGGGCGGTCACAGGACCACCACCGAGCGGAGCACCTCACCGGCGTGCATCTTGGTGAAGGCGGACTCGACGTCACCCAGGCCGATGCGCTCGGAGACGAAGCGGTCCAGGTCGAAGCGTCCCTGGCGGTAGAGGTCGACGAGCATCGGGAAGTCGCGGCTCGGCAGGCAGTCGCCGTACCAGCTGGACTTCAGCGCCCCACCCCGGCCGAAGATCTCGATCATCGGGAGGGTGACCTCCTTGTCCGGTGTCGGCACGCCGACGAGCACGACCCGGCCGGCGAGGTCGCGGGCGTAGAAGGCCTGCTCGTAGGTCTCGGGCAGGCCGACCGCCTCGACGACGACGTCGGCGCCGAAGCCGCCGGTCAGCTCGCGCACCCGCTCGACGGTGTCCTCGCGGCTCGCGTCGATGGTGTGGGTGGCGCCGAACTCCTTCGCGGTCTCGAGCTTCCGCGGGTCGCGGTCGACGGCGATGATCGTCGTCGCGCCGGCGACGACGGCACCGGCGATGGCGGCGTCGCCGACGCCCCCGCACCCGATGACGGCGATGGACTCGCCGCGGGTGACCTCGCCGGTGTTGACGGCGGCGCCGAAGCCGGCCATGACGCCGCACCCGAGCAGCCCGACCGCGGCGGCGTCGGCGTCCGGGTCGACCTTGGTGCACTGGCCGGCGGCGACGAGGGTCTTCTCGGCGAAGGCGCCGATGCCCAGCGCGGGGCTGAGCACGGTGCCGTCGGTGAGCGTCATGGGCTGCTCGGCGTTGTGGGTGTCGAAGCAGTAGTGCGGCTTGCCCTTGCGACAGGCACGGCACTGGCCGCACACGGCGCGCCAGTTGAGGATGACCGGGTCGCCGGGGGCGACCTCGGTGACGCCCTCACCGACGGCCTCGACGACGCCCGAGGCCTCGTGGCCGAGGAGGAACGGGAACTCGTCGTTGATGCCGCCGTCCCGGTAGGCGAGGTCGGTGTGGCAGACGCCGCACGTGCTGACCTTCACGACGGCCTCGCCGGGGCCGGGGTCCGGGACGACGATGTCGACGACCTCGACCTCGGCGTCCTTGCTGCGGGCGATGACGCCCTTGACGGTCTGCGGCACGGGAGACTCCTTCCTGCGTCGGGGCACGGGATGCCCCCTTCGCGCTCCATCGTGTCCCACCGGCGAAGGGAGCGGCCACCCCGCCCCGGCCCCCGGCCGGCGGCGCCACCGCCAGCGTGCGGGAAGCCGGAGCTTTCCGCCGAGGCAAGTCACTAGGCTTGGCGCCATGCCACGTCCGCTCTTCGACCCGGTCGTGCACCAGCCGCACCGACTCCGGATCTGCGCCCTGCTCGTGCCGACCCGGGGGCTGCCCTTCGCGCGGATCCGGGAGGAGGTCGGCGTGTCCGACTCGGCGCTGAGCAAGCACCTGAGCGCCCTGGAGGCCGAGGACTACGTCACGGTCGCGCGGGAGGTCGCCGCCGGTCGGCGGCTGACCCGGGTGACGCTCACCCCGCGGGGCCGGGAGGCCCTCTGCGGGCACGTGTCCGAGCTACAGCGGCTGGCCCGCATCGCCTCCCCGCGGGCGAGCTCCGCGATGCGGTGAGCACCAGCGGCGCGGCTACCCTCCCCACCATGAGCGTCCTCGTGATCCAGCACCAGGCCACGTGCCCGCCGGCCCGCCTCGGTCAGTGGCTGCGCGAGGAGGGGGTCGACCTCGACGTGCGCCGGCCGTGGGAGGGCGATGCCCTCCCGGGCGACCTCGCCGACCACGCGGGCCTGGTCGTGCTCGGTGGGCAGATGGGCTGCCGGGAGGACCGGGTGGCACCGTGGCTGCCGGCGACCCGCGAGCTGATCCGCGTCGCGGCGAAGGGGGCGACCCCCACCCTCGGGGTCTGCCTGGGGCACCAGCTCGCGGCGGTCGCACTCGGCGGCGACGTCGGCCGCAACCCGGCCGGCCGCACCCTGGGGATCTTCACCACCCGCGGCGGGGACGAGCTCGTGGGCGACCCGGTCCTGCGGGCGGCGCAGGACGCGCCCATCCCCCAGTGGAACGACGACATCGTCACCCGACTGCCCTCCGACGCAACGCCGCTGGCCACGAACGAGCGGGGAGACCTGCTGCTCGCGCGGCTCGCGCCCACCGTCTGGGGAGTCCAGGGCCACCCCGAGGCCGACCGCCGGATCGTCGCCCGCTGGGCCGAGACGGACGCCGGCACCAACGAGCTGGACGGTGTCGACGTCCCGGCGACGCTCGCCTCGATCGAGGCGAGCGAGGCAGCCATCGAGGAGGCGTGGCGTCCGGTGGCCGCCGCCTTCGCCGGACGGCTCTGACCGGCGTTCCCCGTCGCCGGTGACCGAGAAGCGGTTCCGCTGTCGTGGGTTGACTGCCGAGTGCCCCTCATTGGGCACTTCTTGACATGTCGCCCCCACCGGCTGCTCACTAGCCTCGGGCCATGTCCTCCCTGCCGCGACTCTCCGCCCACGCGCTCCTCGGGACCGTGCTCGACGAGGGGTCCTTCGAGTCCTGGGACGAGCCGATCGACACCCGCCACCACCCTGGGGAGTACCGGGAGTCGCTGCGTCGGGCCGCCGAGCGCGCCGGCACGGACGAGTCCGTGATCACCGGTCGGGGCCTCGTGCACGGACGTCCCGTGGCGGTGATCGTCAACGAGTTCGCCTTCCTGGCCGGCTCGATCGGCGCCGCGGCCGCGGCCCGGATCACGGACGCGGTGGCCCGGGCCACCGCCGAACGCCTCCCCCTCGTGGCGTCGACCTGCTCCGGAGGCACGCGCATGCAGGAGGGGACTCCCGCCTTCGTGCACATGGCCCGCATCTCCCGAGCCATCGTGGCGCACCAGGAAGCGGGCCTGCCCTACCTCGTGCACCTCCGGCACCCGACGACGGGCGGCGTCCTCGCCTCGTGGGGCTCGTTGGGCCACATCACCGTCGCCGAACCCGGGGCGATGGTCGCCTTCCTCGGGCCGAAGGTCTACGAGGCGCTCGAGGGTCGGCCCTTCC
>Ga0079226_10000228_pt1 | contig 37528 bp, 34 predicted proteins | sample Poulit2014_FD_76345 | JGI IMG/M metagenome (GOLD analysis project Ga0079226, IMG submission 76345) | Agricultural soil microbial communities from Georgia to study Nitrogen management - Poultry litter 2014 | ecosystem: Environmental > Terrestrial > Soil > Agricultural land | place: USA: Georgia...
ATTTAAACGCATATATGCTTATTCTGTAGCTGCTATTTTCTTCTTTCATTTCTCGGTCAATATCGGAATGGTAATTGGAATTTTCCCAACAGTCGGAATTCCCTTACCATTTATCAGCTATGGAGGATCAAGCCTTTGGGGCTTTACAATACTTTTATTCATTCTCATCCGATTAGATGGACAAAGACTGCACACTGGCTGAAACAACCACTACGAAATTAGCATTTATTTACTATCTTTATCTAGAGATAATTAAAATAAACAACTATGAAACAAATATTTCGCACCCTAATCCTACTTTCATTAACATTCTACAATCTTAATGGTCTAGCACAACAAAACGATAAAATACATCAAATTGACGTGATGATTAGTGATGGCATTTTAATTGATGTTATTCATAGTTTTTCGGATATATTTTCCTATTTAGATACTGATAATTATGTAAAAACATCTCAGAGAACGCATAAAAGTTCTGGAATGTTAAGCTTTAGATATCAATACAAATTAAATAAAACACTTTCCATAGGCACTGATATAGGGTACATGAAAACAACAAGCAAGCAAAAAGTAAAAAACATTCATACCGATGAAAATTTAACGTTTCGACGCAATACACATGTCTATAATATGTATGCTATACTTGAGGTACGGTATTTCACCAACTCATCTGATAGTTTTAAAATTTATGGTAATATTGCAGGTGGATTAACACATTTCAATTCAGGTAAGCTTAAAAATACTGATAACATAGAGAATGTTTTTGCATTACAAATAAATCCTATAGGAATGCATTATGGTAAAAAGTTAGCTATATTTGGTGAACTTGGCTTTGGATTCAAAGGAGTTTTTACAATTGGTGCAAGCTACAGAATTTAAATTCTAAATAATGAATGAACTTAACATCCGAAAGGCACGACTTGCCGATGTTCCAACTCTGTTGGAATTAGAACAATCAATAATAGATTACGAAAGAAAATTCAATACCGATATCCGAAAGGAAGATGCAAAATATTATAATATAAGTGCCTTAATATCAGGAAAAAACTCTGCTGTTTTTATAGGAGAAATAAATAATAAAATTGTCGCTACTGGATATGCTTTAATCAAAGAAGCTCTCCCTCAGTTCAGCTATACACAATATACCTATCTAGGGTTTATGTATGTACTTCCAGAATATAGAGGAAAGGGTATTAATTCAAGAATTATGGAGGCCACTAAAGAATGGTCATTACAAAGAGATATCAAGAATCTAAGGCTACAAGTGTATTCAGAAAACCACTCTGCTATACAAGCTTATAAAAAAATGGGATTTAAAACTGAATTACAGGAAATGAAACTCAAAATAGAATAATTTCGTAAACTGTCATTTTACAATAGACTGGATAAAGCTTTCTAGTTCTTGATCAAAATTCGGATTTCGCAACAAGTTTAAAGAAGTGTCTTTTAAGTTTTCATAATCTTTATTATTAAAAGACTCAAAATGCTCTTGATAGAAGTCTCTAACTATTCCATAAACCCCCTCGATTTCTATCGTTAAGATTTCTTTTTGTTGCTTGTGCCTAGATCGCAACACTCCTGCCGCTACATACGCTCCTATTTTAAGAGCTCGTTCCATGTTTAAACCTTCCTCTTTCTGAGCTTGATTTTTAAGAAGAATATCTAAATTCTGATAAATTAAATCTTGAATTGTCATTATTATTTATTTTAGTTTGTGCTTCGTACATCCAGCACATCTCTTAACGCATTTCCTAATAACATAAAAGCAGTCACCAAACTCATTATTGCAACTCCAGGAATTAAAGCTAAGTAAGGCTTACCTAAAAAAACATAGTGATAATGGTCTTTAATAATTCCACCCCAGCTTGGCATTGGAGGCTGTGCACCAATACCTAAGAAACTTAATCCACTCTCCACCAAAATTGCACTTGCAAAATTAGCAGCAGAAATAATAATTACTGGTGCAAAAGCATTCGGTAAAATATGTTTATATAAAATTCTAAAATTAGAATAACCCAAGGCTTTTGCCGCTGTAATATATTGCATATTTTTTAAACTCATCACCTGTCCTCTTATTACCCTAGCCACTTCCACCCACATTGTAAGTCCTACAGCAATAAATACTTGCCAAACTCCTCTTCCTAATGCTAGTGTTAAGGCTATGACTAATAATAATGTAGGAATTGACCATGTGATATTAATCAACCACATTATTATTTTATCCAATAGACCACCAAAGTATCCTGCAAACGCTCCTAACGTGACACCTAATAATAATGAAATACTTACAGCTATCACTCCGACTCCAATAGAAATTCTTGTTCCAACCAGGATTCTACTCCATAAATCACGACCAAACTTATCCGTTCCTAGCCAAAAAGTCTGAGGTTTCACATAATACTTTTGCACCTCTTCAATATTAGATGCTCTTGGAAAATCCTCCCATTCCAAATACACAATCTTTCCTAAACCGTAGTCATCATATTCTATCACCTTTATTTTATCTTCTTCACTAGTTAAATGGGCTACTGGAATACTGTAACTGACTTGTTGATGTCCTAAAAAAAAGCTTTTAATACTTTTTTGGGATACGGATTCAAAGTTTTCAATCTGCAACATATCCACTTTAAATCCGGGGGGCTGTGAATGAATTGACAGATGCATTTGATTAGCATTTTTAGAATTATCTGGCGCTATACTATATGCAAAAACGGCAAGAAATAAGCAGAGCACTAAATAACACAAGCTAAAAACGCCCCAAAAGTTTCTTTTAAACTTGTGGAGCGTTGTAGTATTTTGTATGCTAATCTGTACCTTCAAGAATAAAAAATTTATTTCTTTTCAGCAACTTTGGAATGAGTAGCTTCTAAGTCTCTCATATCTTCAATGACGTGTACCGCCTCATCTAAATAAACATCACGATTAAGGGATTTATGCCATCTTTTTCGACTCTCCTCTAAAATAGTATCTGTTTCCATACGAGTTAATTCATTTTTTAAATTAGCAAAAGATAAGTTATTCTCAAATTTATTAATAGTATCAAACTTCTGAGTTTGTTCTTTTCTCAATTCAATATTGGCCTTATAACTATCAAAATTTAAAGATACTTCTTTTTCCTCTCTCCTATCTCGAACCCATTTCGCATAATTATCAATTACTTTCAACCTTTCATTAGAATCCAATCTAGCAGAACTTCTTTTAATGACTTCATCAAAAGAATAATTTTGTTTCCATTTATTATATTTGGCTGCAGCAATTTTATCGTATGGCATTGGGTTTTTATAATCTCTTTCTCCAATATCAATATAGGTATATCTATCCGACATCACAATATCGCTTTTTACACCTTCCAATTGTGTAGAACCACCATTTATTCTATAATACTTTTGAGTAGTTAATTTCAAAGCACCCAAATCATCCACGTTTAGCCTTCTTCCATATTCATTTAGATCAAGTAAGTTTTGTACCGTTCCCTTACCGTAAGATTGTTTGCTCCCTACAATAATTCCGCGACCATAATCCTGTATTGCAGCAGCAAGAATTTCAGAAGCAGAAGCCGAGACTTCATTGATTAATATTACCAGAGGTCCATCCCAAACTACCTTTCTATTTGGAGCTTTCAACACTTCTACTCTTTTACCTCCTGAAACCACTTGCACAACAGGTCCCCCTTCTATAAACAATCCTGTCATGTCTATGGCAGCACGTAAAGAACCTCCTCCGTTATTTCGCAAGTCTAAGACCAGACCTTGCATGCCTTCGGCTTTTAATTCATTGATTGCTTTTTCTACATCGCTAGCTGCATTTCTAGATTTATAATTTTCCATATCAAAGTAGAATTGGGGCAAATCAATAATCCCATAAGTTGCATCTCCTTTTTGTATTAAAGAAGATTTAGCATAAGTTTCTTCTAGCTCTACCACATCCCGTTCTATCGATACATCTTCGATAGTCCCATCTACTCTTTTTACTGTAAGAATCACTTTTGTTCCTTTTGGACCCTTAATCAAATCTACAGCGTTATCTAGTCTCATAGCAGAAATATCTACTGACTCTTCTTCATCTTCTTGTCTAACCCTCATAATCATGTCTCCCACTTCTAGATGTTCACCTCTCCATGCTGGCCCTCCTGAAATCACCTTTACGACCTTAATAAACTCACGGGTTTTCTGTAATTGCGCACCAATTCCTTCAATTTTACCTGACATATGGGTATCGAACCTTTCTTTATCTTGAGGTGCCATATAATTAGTATGAGGGTCAAAGCTTTCGGTCATCGCATTCAAAAACATCGCAAAATAATCTTTATGCTCAAAGTCATCAGTAAAATCAAAATAATCATCCAAAGTGTTTTTTACACTTTCACGAGCTTCTTCTTCTAACTCTTCTTTGGATTTAGCTATGTACTCCTCTTCTTTTTCAGCTTTTGTTTTATCTTCTTCTATCTTGTCATAATAGTTTTCAAGAACATTCAATTTCAGCTGTTTTCTCCAACGATCATAAAGCTCATCATTAGTTTTTGGAAAATCGCGTTCATCATAATCAATTCGGATATTCTCATTTACTGTAAAATCAAAAGGCTTATCTAATATATCTACATAAAACTTTTTTACCTCTTCTCTTCTTTCCAAAAATCTTTCATGAACCAATCGATAAAATGTAAAGTCTTTTGCAAGAATTTGATCATCAATCTCATGTTTATATTTTTCAAATTCTTTTATATCGGACTCTAGGAAAAAACGTTTTGCAGGATCTAAACCTTCAATAAAACCATCGAAAATCTGCTCAGACATCGCATCATCAATAGCAATCGGGCTATAATGCGCTCTATCCAAAACATATGTGATCAAATCAATTAAGGTTTTATCGGTATTTGAAGTATCTTCACTGATTTTTTTTGTAGTAAAGCTACAAGATGCAACAGCGAAGAAAACGACCAGTAATAACAATCTAAAATTACTTTTCATCATTTGCATATCTATCTTAAATTAATCCTCTAAAAGTATATATTAATAACTATCAAAACTTAGCAAGGATACTAATTCTTTGTTAAACACACCAGTCTTCCCTTGAATTATTTGTGTATTTTTGTTCTTAAACTTTTTTATACATGACAAACAATAAAAGACCCTTGATTTTAGTGACTAATGACGATGGAGTTTCAGCCCCGGGGATTCGTGCATTGATAGAAGTTGCCCAGACTATCGGAGAGGTATGTGTAGTAGCTCCTGATTCTCCACAAAGTGGAATGGGTCATGCTATTACTGTAAACAACACCTTATACTGTGACGCAGTTGATTTATCTAATCCTGATATTCAAATTTATAGTTGTAGCGGCACCCCAGTAGATTGTGTGAAATTGGCGATGAGCAAAATTTTAAAGCGTAAACCTGATTTATGTATTAGCGGCATCAATCATGGAAGCAATTCCTCGATAAATGTGATTTATAGCGGAACTATGAGTGCAGCCGTAGAAGCGGGTACCCAAGGAATTCCTGCTATTGGTTTTTCACTTCTGGATTATTCTTTGGAAGCGAATTTTGAGCCCTCAAAAAAATATGTAGAACAACTATGTCGCCAAGCATTAAAGAAAGGAATGCCTAAAAATGTAGTTTTAAATGTCAATCTCCCTAACCTACCTGCAGAAGAGATAAAAGGAACTAAAATCTGTAGGCAAGCAAATGCACAATGGGTGGAATCTTTCGATAAACGCACTAATCCTCATGGTAGGGAGTATTATTGGTTAACTGGAAAGTTTGTGAATCTAGATACTGGCGAAGATACAGACGAATGGGCGCTGGAGAACGGTTATGTTTCTGTTGTTCCCGTTCAATTTGATTTAACAGCCTATACAGCATTAGAACATATTTCGAAATGGGAACTACCATAAAAAAAGAAATTTTAATCGGTTTTATAGCGGGGATAATTGCTAATTCCATCGGAATATTTCTTTTTTCCCTATTATTCCTCGAAGGAGACATAATAGCCAATTTAAGGTATGCTTACCGATTTGGCGAATTTGGAAAGATAATTGCTATAGGTGCCATTCCTAATCTAGCAATATTTTTTCTATTCTTAAAAAACAAAAGGTTTTACCGAGCTCGAGGTGTTTTACTTATTACCATCTTGCTTGCAATAGTGATATTATTATTAAACCTTAATTTGATTTAGACTCAACACGAAATAAAGCACTCTATGAAATATTATTTAATTGCTGGCGAAGCCTCAGGCGACTTACATGCTTCCAATCTGATGCAAGCCATCTTGGAAGAAGATCCACAAGCTGAATTCAGATTCTGGGGGGGAGATCTTATGCAAAAAGTTGGAGGTATTCTCGTTAAACATTATAAAGATTTAGCTTTCATGGGGTTTGTCGAAGTGCTTGCTAACCTCAAAACTATACTTGCTAACATACGTTTTTGTAAAAAAGACATCCAACAATTTCATCCCGACGCAATAATATTTGTAGATTACCCTGGCTTTAACCTACAAATTGCAAAATGGGCAAAACTACAAGGATACCCCACCCATTACTATATATCACCCCAAATATGGGCTTGGAAAGAAGGCCGTATTAAAGATATAAAACGTAATATTGACTATATGTATGTAATTCTTCCTTTTGAAAAAGAATTCTATGAAGAAAAACATAAATTTCCAGTTCATTTTGTAGGGAATCCACTTATTGATGCTATTGCTAATCGTAATAAAATAAACTTAAATGAGTTTCAAGCAAAACATAATCTCCCCAATAAACCTATAATAGCTATTCTACCAGGAAGTAGAAAACAAGAAATCAGCAAAATGCTTTACGTCATGTTAAAAGTGGTAGAAGATTATCCAGATTATCAGTTTGTAATTGCAGGTGCACCCAGTCAAGAAGCTGAATTTTATAAAAAAACTATAGGATCTAAAGATGTAAAACTCATATTTGGAGAAACTTATAACTTAATGGATGTAGCTCATGCAGCAATGGTTACTTCAGGTACTGCGACTCTAGAAACCGCATTGTTTAAAGTACCAGAAGTAGTTTGTTATAAAGGAAATTACTTCTCCTATCTTATTGCAAAACGTATTATTAATCTAAAATATATTTCTCTCGTAAATTTAATCCTAGATAAAGAAGCTGTTACAGAGCTTATTCAAAATAATTTTAATACTAAGACGTTAAAAATAGAACTAGACAAACTCCTCGACAAGGAATCACGTGCTAAAATAATAAAGGATTATAACCAATTAGAGAAAATATTAGGTGGTGAAGGAGCGAGTAAAACTACAGCAAAATTACTTGTTGATAGTTTGAAAATAAGTTAATTTTACGAATCAGTAATTCTACATTTCATGTTATATCGATTTCTACTATCCATAATGGTCAGTTTACTGATGTTGGCATGCTATACTCCTCAAATTATTTCGGATATGGAATATTATTCTCCTGAAATAGAAAATATAAAAAGAAAAGAGTATCTAGGAGATGGTGCATATTTTGCATCTAACGAATCAGATCTACAATCTACTGTAGAAATTCCTATCTGGGAAATCCCTGAATTAGTCCCTTTGGAAAAAGACTTCAATTCTAATTCTCATACTCGGATTATTAAATATGCGAAAACTTACCAAGGGACTCCCTACAAATTTGGAGGAACCACTAAAAAAGGAATGGATTGTTCTGGATTGGTATATACCACCTTTAAAAATGAAGATATTTTTCTGCCAAGGATTTCAAGTGATATGGCAAAAGAAGGAAAAGCTATTAAATTACAAAACGTACAACCTGGTGATTTGTTGTTTTTTAAAACAAGTCGGAGGAATATCATTAATCACGTCGGAATTGTAGTAGAAGTAAGTGGAAAAGACATACAGTTTATACATTCCTCTACTTCCAGAGGCGTAATTATCTCATCGATTACAGAAAACTACTGGAAACAAGCCTTTACAGAAGCCAGAAGGATTCTTTAATAATATAGATTTTATTTCGTATATTTCATGGCATACAACTCCATTTGCCATAAATTATGAATTCTACTAGGAATTTACTAATTCTCCCTATTGCTCTTTTTTTAAGTATAGGAATTGGAACTGCTTCAATTTACCCAAACTATTTGTTCGAAGCATTCGCCTGTTTCGGGCTAATATTGATTTATATTAGCATAGGTTTATTTACAAAGAATACAACCGACCAAAGATTCGTTCTTTTCTTCGGCGCCTTATTGTGTGGTTATTTATTGTACGCACAAAAGTTACCTAACAATCAAAAAAATCACATTGAGAATCTTTATAATCTAGATAAAAATGAGAAGCTTATAATTGAGTTTACAAAAGTGTTGAGACCCACTTCTTATTATCAACAATATATTGCTAAAGTCATACAAATAGAACAAACAAAAACCAAAGGGAAAGTATTGGTTCGTATTCCGCTCCAAGATAGCCTAACGGTATATGAACCTGGACAAAGAAAACTGATTTACACAACAATACGACCCATACCAGCTCCATCAAATCCTTTTGATATAGACTTTAGAAGCTACTACCGAAGTCTTGATATATTTCATCAAATGACTCTAAATAAGAACATGATTCTTAAAAATATTGATAGCAAGATTGACTACTCATGGTTATTGCAAAAAAAATGTCTCATAGCTTTAGATAATGTTGAAATGAGAAACCATAGTAAGCAACTTATTCAAGCGATGGTATTAGGCTATAGAAATGAATGGGCTACTGAACGAAGCATGCAATATAGTGATGCAGGGGTAGCTCATATTCTAGCTATATCTGGCTTGCATGTAGGAGTATTATATCTCGTGCTATATTGGTTAATTTCACCTTTACAACAAATCTTTTATACACGTATTCCTGCATATCTACTTTGTCTTGTTGGATTATGGTGTTATGCTTGGCTCACAGGGCACTCACCTTCTGTAATACGCTCAGTAAGTATGCTTAGTTTCTTTGTTATTGCAAAAATCATAAACAGACCTGCTCCCAGTCTTCATACTCTAGGCTCTTCATATATTGTATTACTTATAATCAAACCTGAATGGTTATTCCATATAGGGTTTCAAATGAGTTATTCTGCTGTATTTTTTATCTTATGGTTGTATCCTCTCATTCATAAATTATGGAATCCAAAAAACTTAATAGTACGTCGAATTTTTCAAATGATCAGTATAACTATTATAGCTCAATTAGGTGTTTTACCATGGACCTTACATTATTTCGGGAAATTTCCTGGCTTATTCCTTCTAAGTAACTTAATTGTCTTAAGTCAAGTAAGCTTATTGCTGATAGGGGGGATGATCATTTTGATAATCAGTCTTTTTGGTATTTATAAAGGTTTTCACATCAAAATATATGAATTTATAACACAGCAAATAGACCAATATGTACTTTGGGTTTCGCAACAAGAAAGCTGGGTAATATCCATTAGGAAACCTAATTTAGCTATAAGCATAGGAATTTTTATACTCTTATTAACTTTACTACCTTTTTGGTGGAGAAGAGGTTATCTCTATCTAAAAAACTTTGCGTTAGCTAGCTTAACTTTTATTTTGATGCTCTGCATTACCAAAATTAAATATGCAAAAGAAAAAGTATGGCTATTACAACAAATTGGGGAAAGTAGTATTCTAAGAACTCAACACACAAATATTACTCTCTATACTAATAACCAGCAAATTGATACTACCTATATGTGGAAACAACTACACAATAACTATGTCAGACATACAGTATTTACGCATTCTCTCCCTTCCTATTTTATAATTGATCAGCAGCCCTATTTGATTATAAATAAAGCATCTATTTATCCTGTCAACATTCCTAATGGTACGATTATAATTCTACAACAATCTACTAGCTTATCTTTAGATCGTTTAATTCAAGAAATTCAACCTCGTAAAGTTATAGCTGATGGCAGTAATTTTCCTTCTTCGATTTCGGAATGGAAAAGAATTTGTCAAAAAACAAAAACTCCCTTCAAACATACGGGTGAGAAGGGAGCTGTATTATTGGCTACAAATAATGCCTTTATACCTTTTAGAAAGTTCCTTCAAAAGCCTTCTGATACGCATTCCACGCTTCAGCAGTAGTAATTTCTTTATAGTCATCCGTTGCCATCATTTTAAGATAAATCTCCAATTGTGATGGAGTGAAATATCCAGGAATAGTTTGGATTACGGCACCTTCTTCATCAAAATACACCAAACTAGGATAAGCTCTGACCTGAAGCGCTAGAGGAAACTGGTGCGTAGCATTTCTTCCTCGTTTATTAGCTTGATATTTTGGATTTGTAAAAGTTTTACCATTATAGGTGACCTCTTCCGTTCCTTCAGCATTAAACTTAACTGCATAAAAATTTTCATTTATATAATTGATGACATTTTTATCAGTAAAAGTGTTTCTATCCATCATCTTACAGGGCCCACACCAATCGGCATAAACATCTACTACAATTTTCTTTGGATTTTTTTTCTGTGCTGCTAAAGCTTCATTCATCGTTATCCATTTTATCTCTTGAGCTTGCATCCCAAAGGCTGTAATAACAAGTATGAATAAAAATAGCTTTCTCATAATAAATTAGGTTTTAAATATTTTATCTTTAGATTTATAGACGTAAAACATACAGTTATCTTACACCATGCATCAACTTCTTCAATACTGGATTCAATAAAATAACGATTATTCCCGCAACTGCTGGAATAATGGCAAAAATCCAGAAAAAAGTAGCTAAACTATATTCTTGTTGAATTTGGTCAACCATACCTCCCAAGGATGCAGCTATTTTATTACCAATAGCAATTGCCAGATACCACATTCCAAACATCAATGCGATCATTCTTGCAGGGACCAGTTTACTTACATAGGATAAGCCTACTGGGGACAAACATAACTCTCCTAAAGTATGAAATAGATAAGCAAATATTAACCACACCATACTCACACGTACTGCACCTGCGGCAGAACCTGATGGTATTAGACTAGAGCCATAAGCTAATACAGCAAATCCAATAGCCATAACCAATAAACCTAAACCATACTTAACTGCTGCTGAAGGGTTATACTTACTGTCCCACCATTTTGAAAACATAGAAGCAAAAGCAATAATAAAGAAGGAGTTTAAAATACTGAACCACGACACCGTAATTTCTACTTCATTATCTTTAATCTGTGAAATCTTACCTTCTATAATTTGTGAAGGCAGCTCTGCATTGGTATAATCAAGTGCAAGCTTTTCTTTTACAACCTCATCAAGATATTTATACTTTCCAAGTTCTTCATGCGCCGCTACTTCTTGTCCTACTTGCAAATCTTTATTAGAAGAAATATGCAAAGTACGGATTACTGCAGTTTCTCCTGCTTCTAAAGGTCTTGCATCTGTTATAGCTTCATATACTGTGGTCATCTCACCTTCTATATTTTTCTCTACGGCTACCGCCTGATATTCTACATCGAAAGATTTAGTAGAAAAGTCTTGAACTAACATCCAAACTACAATTCCCCACATCAATGCAAAACAAACACTAAGCACAATATTACTACCTGGTATTTTCTTGAAAGTTTGCTTGTTTAATAAATACAATACCCATGAAACAATAAGAAGAGGAATTACCGTCAATAATGTATTGACTATATTAAAAATAAATGCTGCATTTCCAGTTAACACCCTATTGGTATAATCCCTAGCAAATAATACCATTGATGTTGCCGCTTGTTCAAAAGGTATAAAAAATAGAACCGTAAAAAATGCAAAGATAATAACAGCAATCATTCTATCTCTTAATACCTTATCATATCTAGAGATCCTGCTGAAAACCAAATATAAAAACAATATCAAACCTATTAAAGTAATGACCAATGGTCCCGATAAGGTTTCAGGTGAAAAAAGAAATTCTTGAGGTAACAAATGGATAGCTCCTTCTGTGATCTTAGAAATTGGATCATCGATAAGGTACAATAAACCAATTATTGATGTTACTACAATCAAAACTTTATCAAGAATAGTAAATCTATTTTCATTTCTTTTTTTCTCTCTATTCTCTTCAGTATCCTCTACTATATCTTCTGTATTGATTTTTTTGGGCACTCCTCCTACCTCTCCAAAGAGTTTTTTGGACAAAGCAAATTGTAGAGTTCCAAAAAGCATAAAGATACCTGCTAATCCAAAACCCCACGACCAACCCACACGCTCTGCCAAATATCCGCATAACATCATTCCAAAAAACGCTCCAGAATTTACACCCATATAAAATATCGTATAAGCTCCATCTTTTTTTTCTGGAAGATATTTATACATTTCAGAAATAATGGAAGTAATATTAGGTTTGAAAAAACCTGTACCAATCACTAGTAATGCTAAACCTAGGTATAAGCTAAATTCTGTTTCGAAAGCCATAGAAGCGTGTCCCAAAGTCATTATAACACATCCTATGATAACAGCATTTCTATACCCTGTAAACTTATCTGCAATCACCCCGCCAACAATAGGAGTTAAATAAAGTAAACCAGCATAAGTACCAAAAAGTGCACCTGCATTACCTGCGGACCACTCCCATCCAGGATTACTTCCTATCGCAGCGATAGTCAGAAAGTTAATTAATAATACTCGCATTCCGTAGAATGAAAATCTCTCCCACATTTCGGTGAAAAACAATACGAAAAGTCCTGCGGGATGCCCCAATACATTGGAGTCAAAAAAATTATTTGACGTAGATGATTCTGCCATAGTTTATTATTTATTCTAATGTAGATTTTATATAAAGTTTAGTTTCTCATATTTAAGAGAATCAAAAGTTACCTTTAAAAGCCTTCTGATATGCTTCCCATGCTTCAGCTGTAGTGATTTTCTTATACTCATCTGTAGCTACCATTTTTAGGTAAACTTCTAGTTCCTGCGCATCCTTAAACCCACCAATAGCTTGAATCACACTACCATCTGTTTCAAAAAAAACTAAACTTGGATAGGTAGATAACTGTAATGCATTTACAAATAGATGGGTACTATTACGACCTTTCTTTCCTTGGATATAATTGGGGTTAGTGTATTCAAAATCATTATAATGTATCACATCATCGCCCTCTCCATTTAAATATACCGTATAATAATTTTCTTGCACATAGCGAATTAATTTTTTATTACTGAAAGTCTCTTTATCCATCCGTTCACAGTATTCACAAATATCATCCTCCACATAAACTTTCATCAATATCTTTTTTGGATTCTCTTTCTGCAAATCTAAAGCTTCATCCATATGAATCCAGTTCAACTTTTGCGCGTTAGTAATACTTACCATGAAAAGAACGCTAACAAAACATAAGATCCTAAAAAAACATTTCATATTTACTATTTTACACCATGCATTAAACGTTTGATAAATGGAGAGCATATAATCAACACTACACCACTGATTACTCCTGCATAAAATAAATTCAGATATAGGTCAATATAGGCCGCCTTAGTAGAAATAAAATCACCAGCATCCAAATGATCTACACTTGCCATATCAGATATCTTAGCAGCAATAAATTCGGAGCTAGCTGTGGCTAAAAACCATACTCCCATCATAAATCCTAAAATCTTCTGAGGTGAGAGCTTTGTAACCACAGACAAACCTATTGGGGATAAACACAGTTCTCCGCAGGTATGCAATAAGTAGGCTAACACCAACCAGTAAAAAGCTACTTTTCCCTCTTCGCCTGAAACAACACCTCCCACTACCAAAGCACCAAAACCTAATCCAACTAAAATTAAAGCATACGCAAATTTAATCGAAGTATTTGGGTTTAAATTTCGTTTTTCTAACCACACCCATAATCTTGCAAATACAATAGCCAAAACAATAATGAAGAAAGAATTTAAACCTAAGAACCAACCTGGTTTTAATTCGAATCCATTTATATCCAAGTTAATAATTCTTTCAGCAAACAAGTTCAAAGACATATAAGCTTGTTCAAATAAAGACCAGAAAACGACAGTAAATATAATCAGAATAGTTAACGCAATCAATTTGTCTCTAGCTACTTTATCCAAATGCTTGGCTGAATAATAAATTATATAAGCCAAAGAACCCGCTCCGGCCACCATTAATAATCCTTGAACTACTGAATGGCTCTGAATCATTTGCCAAACTACAAATGTACCTAATGTGCTTAGGATATAGATCCAATGCTCTATTCTAACCCCATATTTCTTTTTACGAATAGCTTCAAGATCTTGAGGCTCACCATGTCCCTCCAAATAAGGACGCCCTGCGATAAATACAATTAATCCTAGTACCATGCCAATCCCAGCTGCTCCGAACCCATAGCCCCAACCAAATTCTTCTCCAAGATATACGCAAACAATAGTAGCTAATAAAGCTCCTACATTAATTCCCATATAGAACAATGTAAAACCCGAATCTCTTCTCGGATCATCAGGCGTATATAGCTCTCCTACAATCGATGATATATTCGATTTTAAGAAGCCTACCCCCATCACAATAAGCGCTAATGAAAAATAAAACACCTGTAACGCAAATGTATCTTGAACTCGGACTCCATCAACTATTTTAGCGGCATGTCCCTCATATGCCATTCCCAAGTGACCCAAGACTAAAAGAATGGCTCCAAAGGTTATTGATTTTCTAAATCCAATATATTTATCGGCAAGATGCCCACCCAAAACTGGCATAGCATATACCAGAAAAGCATAACTTCCTAAAAGGGCATATCCGCTACTGTCCGAGAACAGATGATACCGGGTAAGGTAAAAAAGCAGTAATGCTTTCATACCATAAAATGAAAAACGCTCCCACATTTCTGTGGCAAGTAATACTAATAAGCCTGCAGGATGTCCAAAAAATGTTTTATGATTAACTGTTTCCATAATGTTTAGTTTCTATAGTTCTGGGCAGATTAAAGATGATTTAATAGATATTTTGTCATCTTATTATATAAGTGAAAACGCGTATTCCCTCCATAAATTCCATGGTTTTTATCAGGATAAATCCACCAATCAAATTCCTTATTCTCCTGAATTAAAGCTTCCACCAGCTTCATCGTATTATCAACATGAACATTATCATCAGCCGTACCATGTACTAACAACAAATTACCTTCTAGATTTGCAGCATAAGTAATAGGTGAATTCCTATCATATCCTTCCGCATTTTCTTGTGGAGTTTGCATATAACGTTCGGTATAAATTGTATCATAATATCGCCAACTCGTCACAGGAGCAACGGCAATAGCTGTAGAAAAAACGTCCGGAGCTTGAAGAATAGCATTGGAAGACATAAAGCCTCCATAACTCCACCCCCAAATTCCTATCCTCTCAGAATCAACATAGGTTTCTTCGGCAATTTTCTTGGCTACTTGAATCTGGTCTTCTACTTCATACTTACCTAATTCTTTTTGAGTTACTTTCTTAAACTCCCCTCCCTTAAAACCAGTTCCACGTCCGTCCACACACATCACAATATATCCGTGCTGAGATAATAATTGATGCCAATAATCATTAGCTCCCAACCAAGAATCACTCACCGATTGAGATCCAGGTCCTGAATATTGATAAAGAAGTACAGGATATTGTTTGTTAGGATCAAAGTCTATAGGCTTTATTGTGTACATATTTAAATCATAGCCGTTTATAAATATTGAACCATACTCTTTAGGTGGTAAGTTATAATCCTTTAGTTTTTCTAACAAGTCATTATTATTTAATATTTCACGAACTAATTTTCCATTAGACGCTTTATGCAATGTATATCTTGCTGGAGATTTACTATTACTATGTGTATTAATATAAAAGCTCATATCAGCATTAAATGCTGCGGCATTAGTTCCACGAATAGTCGAAAGTTGTTTTTTAGATTTACCATTTATTTTAATCCGAAAAACATCTCTATAAATCGAACCATTTTCTGTACTTTGATAATAAAGAGTATTTTTTTTAGAATCTAATCCATAAAATCGAGTTACATCCCACTCTCCTTGAGTAACTTGACGCAATAATTTTCCTTCTTTCGAATAATGATATAAATGATTCCATCCATCTCGTTGGCTAGTCCAGAAAAAGCTTCCATCATCCATAAAAGTCCAGTCATCAGTGATATCTATATAGGCCACATCTTTTTCATTTAACACCTTAGTATAGCTGTTTGAGTTGGGATGAACATACACTATATCTAATATATTCTGATGTCGATTAGTCAATTGAACGGCCAAATTATTTTTATCCTTGGTCCATCTTAATCTTGGAATATAATAATCAGTTTCTAAACCTGAGAAATCTATTTTATTTGATTCTTTTCCCTCTATAGAATAGATATGTAAACTTACTTCTGAATTTTTCTCTCCCGCTTTTGGATACTTAAACACTTGTTGAGTTTGATAAAGGTCTTTCCCATAAATATCCATGGAAAATTCTGGAACCTCGGTTTCATCAAATTTAATGTATGCCAAATACTTTGAGTCAGGACTCCAATCGAACATTCTAACGATTGCAAACTCCTCTTCATATACCCAATCAGCAATTCCATTGATAATTCTATTTTTATTTCCATCAATTGTTATTTGAGTTGAAATTTGAGTAGCTAAATCCCAGATAAAAAGATTGTTGTTTTTTGCATATGCTATTTGTGAAGCATCGGGAGAAAAGTGTGGTTCTTGGATTTTGTCATCATCAAGCTTATGTAACTTCCCTGTATTAAGATCTAATACATAATACACTGCCAATATTGATCGACGATAAATAGGCTCCATATGTGTTCCTAACAAAAGATAAGATTCATCTGCATTAAATGAATACTGATACAGTGTACGAAGTTCAGGATAATTTTTAGTATTCAACAAACTCCTAACTTTTTCTCCACTTTCATAGCTATATACATCAATAGTTCGATTGCGATCTGCATCAAAACCCATTACGGTATATTCTTTCCCATTTTTTAAAGAATGTAATCTATGAAGAGATTTTGTTTGAAAAGTACCATCCCAAATCTCTTCCATTTGCAAAACTTTCTGTTGAGCAGAACTTGCAAATGATACTATAAAAAGGGCAAATACCACTAATTTAAAACGCATACTCCTAAATGTTAAAATAATTCGAATGTCAATTTTACTAAAAAAACAAGAAACCATCTATACAATTCATGTTAATTCTTTATACTCAGTTCTTTCAAATAGTTTGAAAACACTGAAAACAAAAGAAAAGAACTTAAAGTTTTCTAGCTAATTCCATGAAAATGATCAATCGATTTTAGAATGCTCATGCAAATAACGAACATTACTCTTAAATCGACTAACCACTAAATCTTTATAAAGCAAACGTTTATTTTTCTATTCCAAAAAGTAAATTTAGCTCCTTATTCTAAGACGAGTACTAAAAACAGCTTGAGTAAGCAATGGATTTTACAGAGCGCTAAATCTTTCTGAGAGACTCTCTTTTCTATCATTTACTAATTCTTCAGCTTCAAAAAGCCGTAAGAAATGTTTTTGCACTTTCTCTTGAACTTCCGATAAAGATATCTCTTTCCCTAATTCAACCTGCATGGAGGTTACAGATTTATCAGAGATTCCACATGGAACTATTTTGTCAAAATATCCTAAATGAGTATTCACATTTAAGGCAAAGCCATGCATACTTACCCATCTACTTGTACGGATACCCAAAGCGCATATTTTTCGTGCCCAAGGAGTATCCACGTCAAGCCAAACCCCTGTTTCGCCTTTAGATCTCCCTGCCGAAATACCATACTCAGCTAACATGCATATAATAGACTCTTCTAACAGCCTAAGATAACGATGAATATCTGTAAAGAAATTTTCTAAATCCAAAATAGGATAACCTACCAATTGCCCAGGTCCATGATAGGTAATATCACCTCCTCTATTTATTTCATAATAAGTTGCACCTATTGATTTTAGCTGGTCCTTATCGATAAGCAAATGTTGTTGATTCCCACGCTTTCCTAAAGTATAAACATGGGGATGATCAACAAAAAGTAAATAATTAGGTGTAGATTGATTTAAATTTTCCCTGCGATTTTGAGATTTTATCGAAAGGATTTGCTGGAAAAGTTTTTCTTGATAATCCCAGGTTTCTAAATAGTCTTTGGTTCCTAAATTAAGGATTTTTATTTTCTTATTCACTTCATATTATTTTTTAAAACTTACAGTCAAATTTAATTCTTCTGGATTATCTATAATTTGTTTTATTGTACGACGTAAACGCACTGTTTTTTTATCCGAAGATATACCCACATCCCTAGGTTTAACCTCAGTTACTTCATATGGAAAAGTATATTGCAACACATAGGAATAAGCAGAACCCAACATCACAAGATCATTATGTCTTTCTTTGTATTCATTTAAGCCCAAGGTATCTTTGATTTTTACTTGCCTTTCAAATGTATTATCGTTAATTAGAAACACTATCTCCATAAAGCTTTCTACTAAAGAATTAGTTTCATTATTTCCCGCTTCTCCTAATCCTAATGAAGCTGTATTATTCAATAAGAATTGTATGGGTTCTTTGGTATATTCCAAAGCAGAGTTTATTTCATCGAGTGATGTAAAGTCTTTTACAACGCGAACAACAAGATCTTCTTCATGTTTTTCAAATACTACTCCAAATTTTTTAATCTCTTCAACTTGTTCTCTATATTGTTTTGGAAGCTCTAAAAATTTATCTTCATTATCATTTAAAATATCATCTATAGTATAAGATTTCTTTGAATTCAGTGTGCTATCGGTCAAATACTCATTCAGTATCTCGCCCATTTCTTGAGCCTGAAAAACCGTGGTAATATTTCCACCAAACTTCTCATCAAAAGTGACTTCTTCTCGAAATTCACATGCTATCAAAAAAAAGAAGACAGTTAGAATGCATACCAAGCTTACGATGCGTTTTATTTTTTTCATAAATCCAAATTGAAATTCTTCACTATAATTGATTCTTTCAAAAATATATATTTAAACTTCATAACCAGTACCGAAATCTCTTTATTTTCTTCAATAGGTTTTGGCAAAGTATAAAACTCTTTATTCAAAAAAGAAGGACACATCGCTTTGTATTTCTAAGCTACTCTATGGTTGGTATAGATAACAAATGCTTCTATTGTAATGAAGAATGCCTTAAAAATATTTTCTCACAGTTTCAAACCATTTGAGAATGTGGAACAAACTCTCTAATCAATTCCAAATACAATTCTGCTGTATCAAGATTGTTGAGCTGTATATAATACAGAAATCCTAATTCAGGAATACTTATTACCTCTGTAACATGAAATTCTTTTCGATTTGGATAAAGCTCTTGAAAATCGAATACTCCTTTAAATAATTCAAAGAAACTTATCTACTTGTTGATTAATTAAACTCATATTGCTTTCCTACTATGTGGCTATAAAAATATAAAACATCCTCTTACTAACAGTCAATTTGAGAATAAATGATTTTTATAAACCTCAAAAGCTATTACGTTGAATATACGTACAATTCTAGGTATATTTGCAGTTTATTTTTAGAATTATAACTATGCAACTTTCCGAACATCAAAAAGTAAGAAGAGAGAAGCTACAACAGCTTCGTAATTTGGGGATCAATCCATATCCCGCCGAAACCTTCGAAATCGACTCAAATTCAAAATCGATTAAAGAGAAATACGTAGAAGGTAAACAGGTGAAGGTTGCAGGAAGATTGATGTCCCGACGTATCCAAGGGAAAGCATCTTTTGCAGAATTGCAAGATGCGGAAGGGAGAATACAAATTTATTTTAATCGTGACGAAATCTGTACTGGGGAGGATAAAACTCTTTATAACGAAGTATATAAAAGACTTTTAGATATTGGAGATTTTGTAGGAATAGAAGGAGAATTATTTACGACACAAGTAGGCGAAATCACAGTGATGGTTAAAAACTTCACTTTACTTTCTAAATCTATTCGTCCACTTCCTCTACCCAAAACAGACAGTGAAGGTATTGTTCATGATGGATTTAACGACCCAGAACAACGTTACAGACAACGATATGCTGATTTGGTGGTAAATCCTCATGTAAAAGAAGTGTTTATCAAGCGTACAAAGCTCTTCCAATCCATGCGTGATTTTTTTAATAAGAAAGGCTATTACGAAGTTGACACGCCTGTTCTTCAACCTATTCCTGGAGGGGCAGCAGCTCGACCATTTGTTACTCACCACAACACTTTGGATATACCTCTATATTTAAGGATTGCCAACGAACTTTATTTAAAAAGATTAATTGTCGGGGGATTTGATGGAGTTTACGAGTTTTCTAGAAATTTTAGGAATGAAGGGATGTCCCGTGTTCATAATCCCGAATTCACAGTTCTCGAAATCTACGTTGCCTATACAGACTATCATTGGATGATGCGTTTTACAGAAAGCTTACTAGAACATTGTGCCCTTGCCGTCAATGGAACAACAAAATCAATGTTTCAAGGACAAGAAATAGATTTTAAAGCACCTTATAAACGCATAAGTATGCGAGACTCTATTATGGAGTTCACTGGTTTTGATATTACGAACAAAAGTGAGGAAGAAATTCGAGATGCCGCCATTAAAATGGGAATCGAAGTGGATGAAACTATGGGAAAAGGAAAATTAATCGATGAAATTTTTGGTGAAAAATGTGAACCTAATTATATCCAACCTACTTTCATTACTGATTATCCAAAAGAAATGAGTCCGCTCACTAAAGAACACAGAGAAAATAAAGAACTTACCGAACGCTTTGAATTAATGGTATGTGGTAAAGAAATTGCTAATGCCTATAGTGAGCTCAACGACCCTATTGACCAATTGGAGCGTTTTGAAAATCAATTAAAACTTGCAGATAGAGGAGATGATGAAGCTATGTTTATCGATCATGATTTTGTCCGTGCTCTTGAATATGGAATGCCACCAACAAGTAGATTAGGAATAGGGATGGATAGACTTTTAATGTTTTTAACAGGAACAGAAACTATTCAAGATGTACTCTTCTTCCCTCAAATGCGTCCAGAAAAGAAAAAAATAGAGTTAACAGAGGATGAAAAAGAAATTGTTGATCTTTTAAAAAAAGAAAAACTAAGTGAATTAACCTCCCTAAAATTGCAGTCAAAATTGAGTAATAAAAAATGGGACAAAGCAATCAAAGGACTTACCAAAAAGAATATTGCCAAAGTAGAAAAGAATGACAAAGGTCTTTATGTCCATTATCTAGATAAATAAAAAAATTAAAAAAGCTTACAGATAATTATCTGTAAGCCTTTTTAATTTAATATAAGCTTATTTATTAATAGAACACGGCTCTATTATCCTCAATTTTCGCTTTGGACTTTAAAGTATTGAATACCTTATCTTCCATATTTATCTTTTGATTTTCTGTATTAAGTTTATTGACATATCGACTATAGTTATCAATAGCATCAGCTGGATTTTTAGCTGTGACCTCTAACATAAAAACTCCTGAATTCCCGTCGATTAAACCAGAAACTTGACCTTGATCAAGACCAAATGCAGTTCCAACAACCTTTGGTTCTCTTCCTGCTTCTGGCAAACGTGGATTGGAACGAGTAATCACACTAGCTGTCTCGATCTCTAGTCCTTTATTTGAAGCAAAATCCTCTAATGTTTTTGCCGAAATAGAATTACGGATAATCTCTGCTTTTTTCTTATTCCTTAGAATAGGGGTAACTTTTGCTGAAGCATCAGATACGGGCATCAATCCACGTTCATTTTTAGCGGCAACTTGAATATAAACATATCCATCCACAAGATCAAAACGCTGAAAATCACCAACTTTCGTATTCTTTTCAAACGCCCAAGAAACTATATTACGATTTTCCCCTAAACCAGAGATATTGGACTCCATAATATTTAAATTTTTAGCCGTTTTCAGATCCAAATCGAATTCTTTAACAGCCGATTCAAAATCTTTATCTCGAGCTTCCACTTCAAATTTTGTAGCCAATGAAAAGTTTTCTTGAATAGTTTCTTCCGATGGCTCTATAGGCTGAATAATATTAGCCAAACGCAATGCTTTTGCTCTATTCTTTTGATCATCAATAGATACTATATGATATCCAAAATCTGTTTCTACCACACCAATCGTACCCGTTTCATTTTCAAAAGCAAAATCATTAAAAGGCTTTACCATAGTATTAATGGTAAAATAATCTAAATCTCCACCTTTATCTTTATTGGCATTATCGCTAGAGAACTCGGCAGCTAACTCTTCGAATTTACTTCTATTAGCTTGCACCACATTCTGGAGACTATCTGCCAAAGTCTTTGCCTCTTCTTTGGTTCTTTCAATATCGGGAGTAGCTGATTGCGAACCTTTCCAAGAGATCAATATATGACTTGCTCGTACAGAATCTGGAAGATGTCTTTCCTCAATAACTTTTGATAAGATATAATTACTACCCACTTTGTAAGGTCCTATAATATCACCTTCCTCTGCTCCATAAATTTCATCTGCTTTTTCTTGAGGCAAATCTTTCTTTAAATACCACATATCTTGATAAGGTGCTGCAGAGTTAGAGTTTACAAAATCCTCATAATCATCAGTAGCCTTAAAACCAGGAAGTATCTCGTCCTCTTCAGTAATAGGATTATACTCTTTTCGTTCTTCTAGTAGGTTGAGAAGATCTTTTTGGATTTGCTCTTCATCCTTTTTTGAAGCTACTTCCTTAAAGACAACATATTGCAAAGAAGCCTGTGGCTCGACTTGAAACTGGGAAGCATGCTTCTGGATATATGACTTAATTTCGCCTTCACTAATTTGGGCTTCATTATCATCAATACTACTATAAGGAACGTAAGCAAACTTAAAGCTTACTTTATCATTCTCTAAAAGATATTGTTGTTTGCCTTCGGCTATAGTGGTCACTAGTCCTGCTTTTACAAGATTATTATATCTTTCTTGCTGGGCAGCGTGGCTAATTTCTTCCACAAAAGCATTCCATTGTTGATACATTTCAGGAGAAGAAGACTGAATACTTGCAACATATTCTTTAACTCTTTGAGGATCATACTGTCCATTTTCATTCTGGAAACTTGGATTGTTTTCCAACATTTGACGCATCATATCATTAATCATATTGCGTTCTGCCGACAATCCCAATTTTTCGTACTGTTCTTCATACAGCACACTTTTAAGTTCATCCTCCCAAACGATTTCAACAGCCTGTGAAGTAGAACCAGATTGCCCCATGTTTTGACGAAAGACATCTACCCTATGCATAAAAGCATCTCTTGGAATGTCTTTACCATTTACTTTAGCTATGGTCTCACCTCTATTGGTAGAGAAGCCTCCATTTTGAATCACATCGGCTAAAACGAATGAAAAAAGAGCCAATGCAATAATAATAATCAGGAATCCCGAACGTTTTCGAATATTGTTTAAAACTGCCATCTGTCTATTAACTAATTTATTGGAGGCGAAAATACCATTTTCCTCCGATTTTAAAAAGCTTCCTAAGCTAAAAAATAATCTTCTTATAAATTTTTAAGCCTCATCTTCAACAAAAAGTTCGACTAACTCTATTTTTGTATTAGAAACCTCAAGGACTTTAAAACGATAATAATCTAACTCAACTATTTCATTTTGTTGTGGAATTTCTTCGGTGTGATGCAGAAGCATCCCTCCCAATGTTTCATAAGCATCATTCTCAGGTAAGTCTAGTTTGTAGGTTTCATTAAGATAATCTACCTCTAATCGAGCTGAGAAAACAAAATGTCCAGCACTAATTTTATTTTCTATCAAAGCTACCGAATCATGTTCGTCTTCAATATCTCCAAATAACTCTTCAATAATATCTTCAACTGTCATAATTCCAGCAGTTCCACCATATTCATCTATTACAGCTGCAATACTTTTACGTTGCTTAGTCAAAATATTTAAAGTATCTTTTACCAACATAGTTTCTGGAACTAATACCACAGGACGTAATACCTCTTTAATATTTTTGGGCTTCTTAAAAAGCTCGAAAGCGTGCACATAACCAAGTAAGGTGTCGATATTTTCTTCATAAACTAAAATTTTAGAGAAACCTGTCTCAACAAACAACTTATTTAATTCTGTAACCGAAGTTTCTAAATCTACAGCCACCACTTCCGTACGAGGAATCATTACCTCTCTACTTCTCAATTCAGAGAAATCCAAAGCATTCTGAAAAATTTGAATCTCGCTATCCACCACCTCTCTATCTTCGACTGTTTCCATTTGCTCAGAAATATAGTTGCCAAGTTCAATTTTTGAAAAACTCAACTGTATATCATCACCTTTAGTTTTAAAAAAGATTCTTAGAATTGTACCTGATAGCCAAACCACAAACTCTGATAACGGAGAAAATATAACATAAAAAAAATAGGCTGGATAAGCAAATATTTTTATAAAGGTATTGGCATAAATCTGGAAAAACACTTTAGGAGTAAACTCAGCTGTTAATAATATAATTAAAGTTGAAATGAGAGTATGTGTAATTAAAGCAGTTCCTCCCTGCAATGGTAATACATCCATTAAAAGTTTTCCCATGAAAAAACCATATACTACCAAGCAGATATTATTCCCCACTAACATAGTAGTAATAAATTTGGAAGGACGTTCTGTAATCCGTTTAAGAATTACCGCAATAAAATCCTTCTGCATCTTTTCAATTTCGATATGAATTTTATTGAAAGATACATATGCTATTTCCATTCCCGAAAAGAAAAAGGAAAACAACAAGCTTATTATTATTACTATATATGTTGACATTATTTATCTGTATTGGTTCGTTGTTCCATCCGTTTTCGGAATCGTCTTTTAAAGAAAAACATAAATATTCCTATGATGGCAAACACTATGAAAAGCCAAGTTTGAGCGTCCTCTTGCCCCCATTCTGCAATAACCTTATAAATAGATAATACGGCCACTACTAAATAAAGATATTCAAAAATATGTGAAATTCTTGCGAGCATAATTTATTCTTTTTTGGTTTCTATTTGCCTCATGCTTTTATTATCACGTGACAAAAAATTAGTAAAATCTTCATTAGAATCAAATCTCGATCCTTGATTAAAAGAACCATCTTTAAACTTGATGGTATAGGGTTTATCAGTAAATAACCATTTTTTTTGTTGATTCCAATATAATTGTTCAGCATATAGTTCAACGCTATCTGAAGTAATTATAACTACATTATCACGTAAATCAACAAGATTCATATCTGTATAACGGTAAGCAATATCCGAAGTAACCTTGGTTTGCTCTCCTTTTTCATCCCAAAAATACACTTCCACTCCTTCAATAAATTCTTGGTATGGAAATTTTTGATTGGAATAGTCAAAAGCCCTTGCACCTATTAAATGGCTTACTATTTTACCAGAATCAGTATATTTCAAATTAATACCTTTTGCTTCTGCAACAGGTCCTTCATCGGAGAAACTTAACTGCCTAGCTTGTTTATAATTACTCTCACAAGCAAAAAGCGCAATAGCTAGCACAAAGCTAGCCATTACGCTATTGTATCTCCTTGTTTGTTTTTTCATTTCTACAACTGTGGCACTGTAACGCTTCCGCCTATCCAACAGTCAAATCGGATGACTTCCCCAGCCTTCCCTTCACTATGAATATCGGTTCTACTAGGCGCACGATGCCTATAACTTTCAGCTGTTGCACGAGCCGTTTTTGCATTGGAAACATCTACAGCTGCTGCACGATCTGCTAGCTCTGCTGCTTTCCAATATACTGCTCTTTTTTCGAAAGCAGTAGTTCCACAATCATTTGCACTAGTAGCATAAAGTGCTGCAATGCGTAAATAGGAAATTCCATTGGATGGGTTAAGCTCTAAATTTCTATTGTAGTAAGTTCTAGCTTGAACTGGATTGTTTCGTTTACGGTAGTTCTCAGCCATGTGGAAATAAATACGAGCTTTACGAACTTTGTTTTCTTCCAAATCCGCTGCCTGATTGTAATATTCCATTGCTTGATTCATTTTGTTCTCTTGCTCTAACATCCTGGCCAAGTAGTATGCCGACTCAGAAGAAGGCTCTAATTCATGTAAACGCTCAGCAATAGTGAAAAATAATTCCGTCTCACATTCCTTTGCATCCAAACGGTTGGATGCTGATTTAAGCCAAACTATATTATCCTTATTCTCTTCATATTCTTTTTCATAAAGAGGAATTAAGTTTTCACAGTCCGCCAAAATCCCTAGCTTATTATTGATACTTTGAGTCACCTTGCCATAAGCATCTAAGTTCGTTTCAAAAGCTTTCTTATTTTTGGTTTCAGCATCGCTTAATTGCTCCCCTTCTGCTTCCTTTTCCATTAATGAAGTCAAGGTCTCTGCCATAGTATTTCTTTGAGCATCAATTTTATTAATCACTTCATCATACAACTCAAACACTTCTGGCAACTCTTTTCTGTTATTATTAAAAATATCAACTGCTAAAGAGAAATAAATATAAATACTTTTCGGACTATTGAATCGCTCTGGATCCATTTTGTAGGCCTGATCAAAAGCATCAAATAACTCCTCTGCAGTACCTATCTTATTATCAAAACGAATACGTGCTAAAGATTCTAATTGTTCTGCTTTATTGGTGCGTTCTGGAAAGTGCTCCAACCTATCTGCATATACTTTTTCTAAATCTTCAATTTTGTCCAAATCTCCATTATCAATAAAATGTTTAAACATACGTTCTGCATATTGATAAATTGCTAAACTATAATCTGGACAACCTCTTTGCAACTCTTCATAATGGGTTAATGCTTCTTCATAGTTCTTTACTTTTGCTGGCTCGACAAACAACGACGTTTTAACTGCACAATCCGTATCTTGTGCTATTGCATTCGGCACTCCGACAACTGCTGTTAGTGCAGCAAATAGTAAGGTTGCTTTCATTTTCATAATGTTCATTTTAATTTTAAAAAAAGGCTTTGTTTTAATATATATATCGTTTTTGGAACCATTTATCATTTAAAGACAAAGTCAAGATCACATTTAAATAATTTTCTTGAATTAATCCTGCTGATTTTGTTCCACGTTTCCCATATTCTAATCCTAGGTTTATATTAGAAAACATTCTATTCATCGGTACACCCACTCCAAAAGATATGCCAAACTCTTTTATATCTTGACCGTTGATACTCAATCCCAACTCCTCATATCTTACTCCAGCACGATATACTATGCGATTAAAGATATTATTGAAAGATCTATAATTCGGTATATAATATCCACCCAAACGATAAGCCTTGCTACTTTTAAAGGCAACATTCGTAAGTGCTAAAGAGTGAGAATTAAACGATTCTTTTCCTCTTTCTGTATATTCTGCACCTAGAAACCAATGTTTTTCAATACCATACCCCAATCCAAAAGTAAGCTCTTGAGGAAGCTCTAAATCAGATTTAACCATATCCAACTCTCTTCTATCCATAGTTAAATGCTCTCCTGAAGCACTATATAGAATAGACTCCATTACTCGATGATTCTCGGTATTTAAATCGTATTTTGGACTAAATCCTACTGATCCAATAAGATAACTGCCTTTACTGAGTGGAATAGTATACGAACTACCCAAAACAAAATCAAATCCATTGACATCAAATTCATTGCGCTCTCTAGTAGCGTAATTTACTCCACGGATTCGGCTAATTCCAATATTCTTAATACTTCCAAAGTTATATCCCGCTTGAATTCCAATATTCCAATTTTTAATAAGTTCCACTCCTAATCCTAAATATGCTTTATTTACACCGCCACTACCTTCATATTCCATCAAGTGTTCAGCATCATTGTTAGAAGTAAGATGATATCCCACAGATGTAGAAGGGAGTAAACCAAAGCTAACCCCAAATCTACCAATTGGAATACCCATAGCTATATAATCAAAAGTAGTAGTAGTAGCCGTCTGTTTTTCGACTAAAGTTTTTTGATCAGCACGCTGGTAACTCATTCCTACTGTATAATTAACGAGCTCTAAATCGGCTAATCCGGCTGGATTAAGCATATTCAGGTGAATACTATCTGAGGCTACGCTCAATCCACCCATTGCTCTATTCTCAGCAGTGCCTTTAAAATTGGTGGTACCCATTCCATAAAAAGAATAAGGAGATGTAGTCCCCTGTTGTGCTATTAATGTTGTTCCAGATAGCAGCAGTAAAACTGCAATTAATAAAATTTGTCTCAAGATATATCTTTATTATAATTTAGAATAGTAAAAAGTCCATTCAACAATAAATTTGTGTTGACAAAGATGTGATTTTTTATAATATCACGCAAAAAATCTGCATCTCCTCCTGTAAAAACAACAGTTAAGTTTGGATATTGTTTCCGATAAGCATTTATATATCCATCGATTTCAAATGCCATTCCATGATGTACTCCCGAATGCATAGCCTTTGCAGTACTGGAACCTACAATCGAAATATCTTTGTCTGGTTCTAATAACGGAAGTTTCTCAGTAAACGTATGCATCGCCTTATAACGCATTGTTAATCCTGGAGAAATTGCCCCTCCAAAATACTCTCCATTAGCATTAATAAAATCATAAGTTAAACAAGTGCCTGCATCTATTACCAATACATTCTGTTTTATATATTCGACATGAACAGCACTGACAAGTGCCATTCGATCGACACCAAGAGTTCGAGGAGTTTCATATTTATTAATAAACGCTACTGGAGACTCACTGGTTAAATGCAAAAGTTGAAAATTATTTTTTAAAAATGCAAAATCAATATTCTCAATACCTCCTACACTTGACACTATACAATATTTAAGGTCAGAATAAAGCGCTTTTAATTCTTTAATCTTATCAGTCAACCCTAATAAAGATACTGTAAATCGTTTCAACATTAACCCTTCTGGGTTAAACACTGCAAGCTTTGCTAGGGTATTTCCAACATCTATTACTAAATCCATCTTTTTTAAAATGCGGGTAAAGTTACAATATAGAAAACACTTCTTAACAACTTATCGACGCTATTTCTATTTCTGTAATTATTTTAACATTCAAATTTATCCTTCACAACTTATATAAAAATATATTTTCATAAGATTGAACATTCATTTTGCACTCTTACCAAAAAATTTTCCATGAAAATATTATAAGCTAACCTTCTTCTTTTAACAAGTCAACCCTTTGATCTACAATCTTCTTCTATAATTCAATAACTAACCTTTTTTATATTTACGCACTACAATAAACGGAACATAAAAAATTAAAGCCTATAAAACTTTGGTTATTTAAAAATCCAATATATATTTGCATCACTTTACGAAGGAAAACAAGCTTTTCCTTATTACAGTGGGAGGTACCTTAGCTCAGTTGGTAGAGCAATGGACTGAAAATCCATGTGTCCCTGGTTCGATTCCTGGAGGTACCACAAAACAAATCCCTGATTTCTGCTTTAGAAATCAGGGATTTTCTTTTTACATCTCAATTGCATTATTTCCCCTATTTTTGTCAGTGATTAATTTAAATATCCTCGAACTATTTATAATCACGAAATACATATCGTTCAAACTGTTGACCTACCGATTCGCTTACAAGAATATGGTATTGGGATTTTTGAAGCTGCACCAACCAAATCTGCATTAAAGAAAGCTATTCAACGAAAACAAATCACCGTTAATGGTAAAAAAGCAAGCACCGCACTATATATCAAGGAGGGAGACAGAATAGAGTTGAAAATCCCGTTATTAAAAACCAAACATAAAACATTTCGATTAAGACTAGAAATACTATATGAAGATACTGATTTAGCTATAATCCACAAACCAGCTGGAGTGCTTACCAGCGGAAATTCTTTTAAAACTATAGCTAACGCTCTAGTACAAAACTTAAAAATAAGCTCGGCAATAGATGCTATTCCACCTCAACCTGCACATCGATTGGATTTTGCAACTACTGGTGCGTTGCTTGTAGGAAAAACTAGAGCTGCTTTGCAACAACTCAATCAAACTTTTGAAAAACAACAGATCAAAAAAATCTATTATGCTATCTGCATCGGGAGTTTGGAAAATTATGGAAAAATCGATACCCCAATCGACGGAAAATCCGCAATGACCTATTATCGTGTACTGGCTCGATCTCCTTCGCCTAGATTTGGACAATTACAATTAGTACAATTACTACCTATTACTGGCAGACGACATCAATTACGCAAACATCTAACTCATCTAGGGAGTCCGATTCTAGGAGATCCGATATATTATAATGAAAAGCATCAATTAAAAGGAAAAGGGCTGTACCTACATGCTTATTCGCTGCGGTTTACACATCCCAATACTTCAGAAACTCTTCAAGTAGTCGATAACCTCCCTAAACGTTTTAGAAAAATTTTCGATCTAGAAATCCCTTCTGATTTTCTTCTTCGTTAAATCTCGAACCATGTCCTCCCCCTCCAACTCTTCGATGACCTGTTTATTTATTAAAATACGAGCGTAGAAGTTGCTTTGATTAACGTTTTCCATATAACAAGTTCATAGACAATGATACCTAAAAACACTTTTTCTCCAAAGATATCACCCAAAACATTCTGAAACCTATATACATATACCTATATTTACAAAATATTAACCTTTAAAAAAATACAAGAATGATAAAAAAATCAAACTAACATTTGTTTGTTCTATTTTATTAATTGGTTTCGGATGTACTGACAATGAAAATTTTGAGTATAATAATATCTATGAACCTACTGTAGTAAATAAAATAGAAGCTAATAATCTGAAAGAAGACTCAAGATTTATAGAATATATAAATTTATATGACACTCATATTAAATCTATCGAGCACGACAAAATAGATTTAGAATTAGCAAATGAATTATTATTGCAAGAAGAAGATTTATCAGAAGAGCAAATAGAAATACTATCAATAGCAATTGGCTTTGAAAGTGCTAATGATTATATAGAATTAATTAAACATCAAAACAACTTACTTTTGGAATTAGATGAGGATTATGCTATCTTATCATTTAATGAAAGTGAATTATTCCATGTAGTTTCTGAAACTATTATTGAGAACAATACAGAATTCTATAGCTCGGATCCATGTAATTGCAACTCTAGATATAATAATTGTATGACAGGAGCTTTAACAAATGCCGCTATTCTTCATATAGGTTGTGGTGTTTTAGATTTAACAATAATTGCAGGAATAGCTTGCCATACTATTGTAACAATAGATCATATAACGAATGAAAGAGAGTGTTCCTTTCAAAAAGATGATTGCAAAAGAAACTGTACCTTATAATCTAAAAAATTTAATATTATGAAAAACGAAAACATTTTAAAAATACACCAAGTAATATTTCCTATACTATTTATAAGCTATCTTTTTGTGAGCTTACTTTTCGATATGAATCCTGTACTTTCAAGTATTTGGATTACTTCGATCGCCTTGCTAATCGGTATTAGACTTTACTTGAAACCTTCAATAAAAATAAATAAAAGTAGATTTATTGTCCTTATTATAGCACTTCTAGGCATGCTTTATATCGCATTATTCTAAGGTTTTTCCTCATTACAAATCTAAAAATCTACAAACCGAATAAGCTAAGGTTTGTGAATTTTTTTATTCGTTATATCCAGAATTATTTATTCTCCCTCCAACTCTCTGATAACCTGTTTCTTTAAGAACAGCAAATAACGAGCTTGTGCTTCAGCGAGAGAGATTTGATACTCTCTTTTAAACCCTTCATAATGTATAGGAAACTTAGACTTTATACTATCGTAGTAACCATCCAGCTCCTCCTCACTAGGCAGGTTATATTCAATTCTAGTATCGAACCTTCTCAACAAAGCAGTGTCTATATGACTAAGCTGATTAGTTGCTCCAACTAAGACTACATCAGAGCAAAGGTAATCAATTTGCTGTAGGATTGCATTAACCACGCGTCGCATCTCTGACGCATCGTTCGCATCCAAGTCACGACGTTGTCCTATTGCATCCAATTCATCCAAAAATAAAACCGCTTGAGTATGATTAGCTTTTCTAAAAAGCATCGCTATATTTTTGGCGGTATCTCCAAGCTTGGAAGAAACAATAGTACTTAAATTTACGATAAGCAATCGCTTTTTTAGTTCACTGGCCAGAACACGTGCTGTAAAGGTTTTCCCACAACCCGTATGACCATGCAACAGCAAAGTATTACTTATAGGTAAGCCTATTGACTTTAAATGTGAAGCGTGTTTATGTTCTTTTATAAAATTGATTAATTGTTGTTTTTTATGCTCTGCCAATAGTAAGTCCTCTAGACTAACATTGGGATTCAACTCTTGGATATATAACTCCTCCATATCGATATTCGTATAACTGCCACAAAAATCTAACTTTATAATGTAACTGTAAAGTTTGGAGAGAAATAAAACACTAGCATTTATTTTTCCAGCAATATTAATGTATTTCCTCCCATCACTCCATTGAAAATTGTATAATTAAAGATAGCAGGCAACTGTTCTAAAAAAATTATTTGAGTTTTTTCATCTAAAACTTCTACTCCTGCATTGAACAAAACCTTTCCATTTTCATTGGTAATTAATGCAATATCTAGCCAGAAATTTTCTAAATAGATTTTCTCGGGAACTTCTTTATCTATAAATACATCAATAATAATCAAATCAAAAGTTTGCTGGGTTGCTGCTATAAAGCCTACAGCGTCCTCACAAATTATTTTTAAGTTACCTTCTGATTTTATATCAAATTCTTCATCTGCAATTTGAATTACAATCGGATCTAGCTCGACTGCAACTATCTCATGATTATAGTTAAATTTGTTGCGTAAGGATTTAATTACTGAGCCTGCTCCCATCCCAAGAATCAACACTGACTTTATATTTTGGAAAGAAATTTTCTTAAGTCCATATTCCAATACTTCCTGCAAAGGACCATAAGAGTAATTGGTATACTTACTATCCAGTACTTTTCTCCCTTCTATCCAGCCAACCTCTAAATGTGGATTAATTCTTGATGGCACAAATCTTGTTTGAGGAATAAGATAGCTAATCCATTTTTTCCAAATTTCTTTTGACATCTATATTAAAAAATGAAATACTTCTCTTAGTCTATTTCTATTTTAGAGGCTGAAGGGATATCCATTACAGGTACCAATCCTTCTGCTGGCAAATAGATAATTTGTGGCAAACTACCTTTATCGGCAAGTTTTTCTAATGTTCGGATGAACAAATATTGATTGTAGGTGGTGTTCAGCATCCCATTTTCTATTCTCATCGCTTCCGCCATCCCTTTTGCACGCTCTATTTCGGCCTGAGCATTCTTCTTTTCTGCTTCCAATCGGGCATTGGCTTCTTCAATCAAAATCCTTCGATTTTGTTCTGCTTTTGCAAATTCGGCTTTACCACGCATTTGAGCGGACCACACTCGATATTTTGGAATTCCATAGAACAAACCGATTATTACGAGGACTCCGATTATAAAAGAAAATATAGATAGACTAGGTTTCTTAAACTCTATTTTATTCATATTGGACGACATACTTTAAAATATTTTATTTTCAGTCTTGTTTTTCAAAAAACTGAAAAGTTATACTTTTGAAAAATAAGATAAAAATACCAAATTAAAAAAACCCAAAAAGAAATTTAATCTGAATGGGGTTTTATAATTTGATGCAAAACGGATTACATTCCGAGAACATATGCAAATACGAGAGGAGCTACTATGGTGGCATCGCTCTCAATAATAAACTTTGGAGTATCCCAATCTAACTTCCCCCAAGTGATTTTCTCGTTCGGAACGGCTCCTGAGTAACTTCCATAACTGGTTGTAGAATCACTGATTTGACAGAAATAACTCCAGAATGGAGTATCGGTTTGTTCCATATCTTGATATAACATCGGTACAACACAAATAGGGAAGTCCCCTGCGATACCTCCTCCTATTTGGAAGAATCCTACACCTTTATCACTGTTTTCTGGATACCATTTAGATAAATAAGTCATATATTCAATACCCGTTTTGACAGTACTTGCTTTTAATTCTCCTTTTAAAACATAGCTAGTAAAAATATTTCCTAAAGTACTATCTTCCCATCCAGGCACAACAATCGGGAGATTTTTCTTTGCGGCAGCATACATCCAAGAATCTTTGATATCTATTTCGTAATATTGCTCTAGAACACCACTCAATAATAGTTTATACATAAATTCATGTGGATAATATCTTTCACCTTTATTATCTGCATCTTTCCATATTTCAAAAATATGTTTTTGTAATCGGCGGAAAGCTTCTTCTTCTGGGATACAAGTATCCGTTACACGATTTAATCCTTGATCCATAAGCTCTCTTTCTTCCTTTGCAGTAAGATCGCGATAATTAGGAATTCGCACATAATGTTTATGAGCCACAAGGTTCATCAAGTCTTCTTCTAGATTGGCTCCTGTACAAGAAATAATATGCACCTTATCTTGGCGAATCATTTCAGCAAAAATCTTTCCGATTTCTGCTGTACTCATAGCTCCTGCCATAGTTACCATCATTTTTGCACCTCTTTCAAGCTGTTCATTATATCCTTGAGCGGCATCCACTAATGAAGCGGCATTAAAATGCAGGTAATATTTTTCTATAAATGTTGAAATAGATCCTTTAGTATTCATCGTCATTGTTATTAAATTTTGTATATTGATTTTGTTCATCATATTCCTCATCATACTCTTCTTCAAAAGTATCTTGTTGATCTAATTCGAACTTATAACTTAACATTTTATAATAGAGTTTAGCCGCAACAAAGTTAGAAGCTGGATGATTATCGTTGGGGCATAACTCAACAATATCAAAGCCCACCACGTTTTTCTCTTCAAAAACCATTCTTAAAAACTCTAATGTTTCATACCATAATAACCCACCTGGCTCTGGCGTTCCTGTAGCTGGTAAAACCGATGGATCAAAAGCATCCAAATCGAAAGTAATAAAAACATTTTCCCCCAACATATCTACTACATTATCCATCCAAAATTCATTATCGGCCATTTCATGAGCAAAAAATGTTTTATCAAAATCCATTACCGTAGTTTCGGATTTATCCATACTACGAATTCCTACTTGAATCAAATTAGTGGTTTGACTAGCCTCATATACAGCACATGCATGATTACAGGTGGACCCATCGTATTCTTTTCTCAAATCAGCATGTGCATCTATATGCAATACCGTTAAGTTATCGAAAGACTCATTAAAAGCACGAATAGAACCTATCGATATACTGTGTTCACCACCGATAAGCGTAACAAATTTATTACGATTCAGATATTTCTTCGTACAATGATATACAGCTTCCACCATTTTTTCTGGCGAACTGTTTTCGGTCACAGGATCTGCTAAATAGACCCCTTTTTTATATACTTCACTATCGGTCTCGATATCATAAAGCTCCATGTTTTCAGATGCCTCCAAAAAAGCTTCTGGACCTTTATCGGCTCCTTTTTGCCATGTACTTGTACCATCATATGGTACAGGTATCAACACTACTTTTGAAGTTTCAGCCACAGAAAACTCATGAGGAATTCCGGCGTAGGTTTTAGTTTTCATAACCTAAAATGTTTAATAGTTGTTCACTGGTTTGTTGTGGTGCAAATAGCTTTGTAGTTATTTTGCCTTCTGCATCCTTGTTAATTAATATATGCTTTGGCGAAGGGATCAAACAATGCTGTAACCCCCCAAATCCGCCTATAGTCTCTTGGTATGCGCCTGTATTAAAAAATCCGATATACAAAGGCTTGGAATCTTTATATTTAGGCATATAAATAGCATTTAAGTTTTGTTCACTATTATAATAATCATCACTGTCACAGGTTAGACCTCCTAAGAAAACTCTCTCATATTCGTCCTGCCAACGGTTAAGAGCCAATAAAATAAACCTTTTATTTATCGCCCAACTATCAGGTAGGGTTGTAATAAAAGAAGAATTGATCATATTCCATTTCTCCCTGTCGTTCTGCTGTTTTTGATATAAAATTTTATACACAGCCCCTCCGCTTTCACCTACAGTAAAACTACCAAATTCTGTAAATATATGAGGAACCTCTACGCCTGCCTCTTCACATGCTTTTTTTATCTGATGCACAATCTCATCCACCATATACTCATAATCAAAATCAAAAGCTAAAGAGTTTTTAATCGGGAACCCACCTCCGATATTTAAACTATCCAAGCTAGGACATATCTTCTTTAACTTGATATACACTTGCAAACATTTCAACAATTCATTCCAATAGTAGGCTGTATCGCGTATTCCTGTATTGATAAAGAAATGAAGCATTTTAAGCTCTACTTGTTCTATCTGTTCTATTTTACTTTTATAAAAAGGTACAATATTTTTATACCCGATTCCTAATCTTGAAGTATAAAATTCGAACTTTGGCTCTTCTTCTGAAGCAATACGAATCCCAATTTTAAAAGGTTGCTTTACAGCCTCAGTCAACAAATCGATCTCTTCATAATTATCAATAATCGGGATACAGTTTTGATGACCATTATTGATAAGCCGTGCTATATTAGTGATATATTGATCTCTTTTGAAACCGTTACACAACACATAAGTATCTTTACTTATCTTCCTTGCTCTTTTTAAATTCTCGACAATGTCAATATCAAAAGCCGATGAAGTTTCTACATGTATATCGTTCTTTAAGGCTTCATCAAGCACATGCTTAAAATGTGAACTCTTAGTACAGTAGCTGTAATTGTAAGTACCAGCATAATTATGTTTCTCTATGGCATTCGCAAACCATTTCTTAGCTTGCTGAATATTCTGAGAGATTTTAGGTAAATAAGTAAATTTCAAAGGAGCTCCATATTGTTCCACCAATCCCATTAAGTCAATATTATGGAATTGCAATTCATTTTTTGAATTAATAGTAAATTCCTCTTGGGGAAAGAAATAAGTTTGTTCAATTAAATCTATATATTTTGTTTTCATTGTAATTTATCGTATTTTAGGAGTAAAAAGATAATAAGAATACCATTACCACAGACTTTTAATTAGTATCTATAGCAAAAATTTAACTTAAAACTACTTTTGTTCAAACACGAAAAGACAATAACCATGATTTATGCCGGATCCAATCCACAAGATGGGTAGAAATAATTTGTGGGGCATCGAAAGCTAGCTTTAAATTTCGGTGGTTTATCTGATAAACTGCTTTTGAATATAACTTTCTCATCCTCAAAAGCCCGAACGTAAAAACACTATTCACTTGTTCAGCTATTAGACTGCAAATATGAATAAAAATTTGTTATTATAAAATCGTTTTTGAATTAAAAATTTCTAGATAAAAAAATTATAACATTGAGAGAATCAAACTCTCATTTTTTGATATTCTACCCGAACTATTCTTAGTTCTCTTTTAGCTTGTGAAATATTATTTTGTATCCAAAATCAAATTTAAAGAACACAATGAACTCATCTATTTAAAGAAAGATTATTAATACTTTCTTCAAATGACTAAAGAGTTTTGACAATAATGAAAAGAATTAATTCTGAACAGCAAATAACTTACGACAGACTTTTATAGAACGCCTCAGATTAATAATA
>Ga0079226_10000229_pt1 | contig 37482 bp, 36 predicted proteins | sample Poulit2014_FD_76345 | JGI IMG/M metagenome (GOLD analysis project Ga0079226, IMG submission 76345) | Agricultural soil microbial communities from Georgia to study Nitrogen management - Poultry litter 2014 | ecosystem: Environmental > Terrestrial > Soil > Agricultural land | place: USA: Georgia...
CAAACCTATCTTGATTATCTGTTTCAGGCAGAGCATCATCTTTTGTTTTCTGACACCCGGTTATTATTAGTAAGCTAATCAGTAAAAATAAAGTGGTCCGTAAATGCATTTTACAACCCTCCTTTAACTAAAAAAAGAATGCAATCTTTCTATATATTTTGGTTAAATTAAGCTAATTTATACAAAAAGAGCTGCTACAATTTTTTATTGTAGCAGCTCTTTTTAAAACATTAATTCACAATAATTTTTTGGACTTCCTTTATTGGAGCATCTTTATTTGACCCATCCCCGTAATAGAAGTAGACAGGTCCATCCTCTTTTAGGGGTTTCCCATTATATGCAAACATTAAGTAGCAATTTCTTAGTTCATCAAGTGAGATGTTCACTTCCTCATTTTTTGTAACTAATGTAGCATTTTTTGCATCTGGTTTAACCTCTGCGTGATTAATAAAGTCATTAATTGGCATCACATAAGAATTTGTTAGGATTTTTTTTCCTTCTAATCGTGAAATACTTTTATTAATTGGCGGTTTGATTTTTTGCTGATAAATTTCTCTGCTCCATCTTTCGGCAGCCTTTTCTAATTCATCAGCCTCTACAGATTCAATGTCCGTTTTATTTTTGGAAAATGCATCCTCAAGTAAAATTTTTCTATCATCAAAAATCCATACAGTCGGATCTAGTGTAATAGGATATGTAACATTTCCAGTCAATTGTATAATCATTTTTTCACCTCTCTATATTTCCTTTATTAAGGATAGCAGATATAAAGTTATTTTTCACGAGTTTTAAAATAGAGATTGGTTAAACGATTCTCGTATAAAAAATGATTAATAACTGTAATTTTGTTTGCATTTTTCACTCTCAAACGATAGTATAAAGATAGTAGAACGTCTTTTATGTGGAGGGGATACTAAGTGATGCCAGAGATGACAATAGATCATCGTGAAAAAGCCTATGCCCTTCTTAAGGCAGATGCTGATAAAATTTTACGTCTTATAGAAGTTCAAATTACAAATTTAACAATGCCGCAATGCCCTTTATATGAAGAGGTTTTGGACACGCAAATGTTTGGACTGTCAAGAGAAATTGATTTTGCAATCCGTTTGAATTTAATCAGCGAAAATGAAGGTAAAGCACTTCTCGAAAATTTAGAGAGGCAACTCAATATACTACATGAAGCAGCGCAAAATTCAAAATAAACTTTTGTGTTCATGTGTTAGGTTAACAAACCTCTTAGCAAAACTTTGCCGACATAACATTTGGCAAGGTTTTTTTGTTTAAAAATAGCTAAAAAGCATAAAAAAAGATGAGGGATTTTTGCAATTAGTTACGCAATTTTGCAAAATATGATATACTATCAAAAATTTCTTTTCATCTTTACAGGCGAAATAAATATGGTGGGGAGAAGTAAGATGATGAAGATGATGAAGAAATTAAAAGATTATGATTTTACGTTGATCATAACTCCTATCCTTTTAACGGCTTTTGGCACGGTCATGATCTATAGCGCTAGTATGGTATCAGCAGTTGTAGAAGGTTTTGAAAGCACCCATTATCTTTTTAAACAATTGCAATGGTTTATGCTCGGTCTAGTTGGATTTGCTTTTTGTGCACTATTTCCTTATAAATACTATCAAAGGTTAATCAAGCCTATTATTTTAGTTATTATAGTTTTATTGGTGGGAGTATTGCTCTTTGGTGAAGTTCGAAATAATGCCAAGTCTTGGTTTCAGCTGGGACCGATTCATCTGCAGCCTGCAGAATTTGCAAAATTAGGTCTTATTATGTATCTGGCATCAGTGTATTCAAAAAAGCAATCCTATATCAACGAATTTAATAAGGGTGTCCTGCCGCCATTAATTTTAACAGGTTTGATGCTAGGGCTTATTGTCTTACAACCAGACATAGGAACAGCATTTATCATCTTTTTAATTGCATGCACGATTATTTTCAGCTCAGGAATACGTTTTAAACATTTATTCATTCTTGTGGCCATTGGATTAATTGTGTTAGCGATCGCCTTACCAAATATGGTAACCGATACAAGAATTGACCGTTTCACGGGCGCGTATGAGCCGTTTGAAGCCCCAGAAACAGGTGGTTATCATTTGATACAATCTTACATAGCAATTGGTGTTGGAGGCTTAACAGGAGAGGGGTTGGGGCAAAGCGTACAAAAACTTGGTTATCTCATGGAAGCTCATACCGACTTTATCATGGCGATTATCTCTGAAGAATTGGGATTTGTTGGTGTTGTAATTGTTATTGGTATGCTAGCAACAATTGTTCTTCGAGGGCTTTTTATCGCTAACAAATGCAAAGATAGTTTCGGTGCACTATTAGCCATTGGAATTTCCTCAATGGTAGGTATACAAGCATTTATTAATTTGGGCGCTATCAGCGGCGTGCTTCCGATTACTGGTGTAACACTACCATTCATCAGTTACGGAGGATCTTCACTGTTAATACTGCTAATTTCAATGGGAATTTTAAATAACATTGCTAAATCAGTGAATGAAGAAAGACAACAGCCAGAAACAGTCAAAGAACAACCCGGATTAGAGAAAAATGTACTTAATTATAGAGGAGGAAGACCATGGTCAAGTTAAATCAAATTCAGAAAGTATTAGTTGCAAATCGGGGAGAAATTGCAATACGAGTGTTTCGGGCTTGTACGGAGCTCAATATACGTACTGTGGCAATTTACTCAAAAGAAGATACAGGATCTTATCATCGCTATAAAGCAGATGAATCTTATTTAATAGGGGAAGATAAAAAGCCGATTGACGCTTATTTAGATATTGAAGGTATTATTGAGCTTGCTAAAAATGTAGGCGTTGATGCAATCCATCCAGGCTATGGGTTTCTATCAGAAAATATACATTTTGCCAAACGCTGTGAAGAGGAAGGGATTATATTCATCGGTCCTACGAGTGAGCACTTAAATATGTTTGGCGATAAAGTGAAAGCACGTACACAGGCTGTAAATGCCGGACTTCCTGTTATCCCAGGTTCGGATGGACCAGTATCGTCTCTTTCAGAAGTAGAAGCATTTGGAAGAGAACATGGATACCCAATTATTATAAAAGCCTCTCTCGGCGGTGGCGGACGCGGGATGCGTATTGTCCGCAGTGAAAAAGGACTTAAGGAAGCTTATGAACGTGCTAAGTCGGAGGCAAAAGCAGCATTTGGTAATGATGAAGTTTATGTAGAGAAGCTAATTGAAAATCCAAAACATATTGAAGTACAAATTATGGGTGATAAACAAGGGAATATTGTTCATTTATTTGAAAGAGATTGTTCTGTACAAAGAAGACATCAAAAAGTAGTAGAAGTTGCACCAAGTGTCTCTTTATCAGAAGAACTTCGAATGGATATTTGTAATGCCGCCGTTGAACTAATGAAAAATGTTGAGTACATCAACGCTGGTACAGTGGAATTCTTAGTAACTGAAGATACATTTTACTTTATTGAAGTTAACCCGAGAGTTCAAGTTGAGCATACAATCACGGAAATGATTACCGGTGTCGACATTGTACAAACGCAAATTAAAATTGCAGATGGATTAAATATACATGACCCATTAGTAGGTATCCCGCAGCAAGATGATATCTCCTGTATTGGGTATGCGATACAATCAAGGGTAACAACAGAGGATCCATTAAATAATTTTATGCCCGATACTGGTAAAATTATGGCTTACCGCACAGGTGGAGGCTTTGGAGTACGATTAGATGCTGGAAACGGCTACCAAGGTTCGGTTATTTCACCATACTATGATTCGTTGCTTGTAAAGGTTTCTACATGGGCATTAACATTTGACCAAGCTGCTAGTAAAATGGTTCGAAACTTAAAAGAATTTCGTATTCGCGGAATCAAAACGAATATACCGTTTCTAGAAAATGTTATTCTTCATGAACAATTTATGTCAGGAGAATACAATACAACATTTATTGATCAGACACCTGAATTATTTGTTTTTCCAAAAAGGAAAGACCGCGGAACAAAAATGCTCACGTATATTGCAAACACAACCATAAACGGATTTGATGGCATTAAGAAAAAGAAGAAGCCTACATTTTTAACACCGCAAGTTCCTAAGATTTCACAATCCGAAGAAATCCCAGCAGGAACGAAGCAAATATTAGAACAGCATGGGCCTGACGGATTGGCAAAATGGCTGAAAGAGCAAAATGAAGTAATGCTTACAGATACCACATTTCGAGATGCACATCAATCACTCTTAGCTACAAGAGTACGTACAAAAGATTTGCTTAAAATAGCTGAACCTACTGCGCGTTTACTACCTAATCTTTTTTCAGTAGAAATGTGGGGAGGAGCTACGTTTGATGTAGCTTATCGCTTCTTAAAGGAAGATCCATGGGAAAGATTGTTAAAAATGCGGGAAAAAATGCCAAATGTACTTTTGCAAATGCTGCTTCGAGCAAGCAATGCGGTTGGCTACAAAAACTATCCGGATAACTTGATTAATCAATTTGTTGAAAAAAGTGCGGAAGCTGGAATCGATGTTTTTAGAGTTTTCGATAGTCTGAATTGGATAGATGGTATGAGACCAGCTATTCAAGCTGTAAGAGATAATAATAAAATAGCAGAAGCTACTATGTGTTATACAGGAGATATTTTAGATTCTAGCAGATCGAAGTATGATTTAGCTTATTATACCAATTTAGCTAAAGAACTCGAAGCATCTGGCGCACATATACTCGGAATTAAAGATATGGCGGGTCTTATGAAACCTGAAGCGGCATATCAATTAATATCAAGCTTAAAGGAAACACTAGATATCCCTGTTCATTTGCACACGCATGATACAAGCGGCAATGGTATTTTAACGTACACACGCGCCGTTGATGCAGGAGTGGATGCAGTTGACGTAGCTTGTGGAGCAATGGCTGGATTAACATCACAGCCAAGTTCCCAAACACTCTATCATGCACTGGAAGGAAAAAAGCGTCAGCCAAAAGTAAGTATTAACGCTTATGAAAAATTATCCAGGTATTGGGAAGGAGTAAGAGCATACTATCAAGACTTTGAAAGTGGTATGAATGCTCCACATACGGAAATATATGAGCATGAAATGCCTGGCGGACAGTATAGTAATCTACAGCAACAAGCGAAAGCAGTGGGACTGGAAGAACGCTGGAATGAAGTAAAATCGATGTTCCGTCAAGTCAATGATATGTTTGGTGATATTGTTAAGGTAACACCGTCATCGAAAGTTGTTGGGGACATGGCTTTGTTTATGGTACAAAATAACTTAACCGAAGATGATATCTATGAACGCGGAGAATCCATCGACTTCCCTGCATCTGTTATTGAGTTTTTCCAAGGATATATTGGACAGCCATATCAAGGCTTCCCACAAGAACTTCAACGTATTATTTTAAAAGGGAAAGAACCGATAAAAGTTCGTCCTGGGGAATTACTGGATCCAATTGATTTTACGCAACTGAAAGAAACGCTATTTAAAACGCTTGATCGTCAAGTTACTAGCTTCGACATCATTGCTAGCGCCCTGTACCCGAAAGTCTTTATGGATTATAATAAATTTTATGATTCATACGGCGATATTTCTACACTTAATACACCGACATTCTTTTACGGAATGGAATTAGGGGAAGAAATTGAAGTGGAAATTGAGCAAGGGAAGACGTTATTTGTTAAATTAGTTTCCATTTCTGAGCCACAATTAGATGGAACCCGTGTGGTTTACTTTGAACTTAATGGACAATCAAGGGAAGTAGTAGTTAAAGATGAAAGTATAAAATCACAAATAGAAACGAAGCCAAAAGCAGATGCTGATAATGAGAAGCATATTGGGGCAACGATGCCAGGAACTGTTATCAAAGCAATATGCAAGAAAGGCGACCGAGTACAAAAAGGGGACCACTTATTAATTACAGAAGCAATGAAAATGGAAACAACGGTTCAGGCGCCGTTTGCAGGAGTAATAAAGAACATCCATGTTAATAACGGAGATCCGATTGAAGTAAACGACTTATTAATTGAATTTGAATAGGTTAAGATAGTACAAAAAACAGGTAGTAGAAAGTGATTCTACTACCTGTTTTTATTGGCTTGAAATGCAATAGGGTCAAGTTTCGTTTTTGCAGGATTCTTTTGATTGATAATCCCCATACTTTTTTCTTTTTCATATTTAGCACTTCTTGTAGAAAGCATAATAAAATAGCTTAGCATAGCAAAGTAACAAGATATAACAAACGCATGAAGCAACGCTATACCTAGATTCAACATGGTAAACACAATCATGGCTCCAAAAAACACTTGTAAACTTATGAGCGATACAATGGTTACCCAGCCCCAAAACATAACTTTGTTATGCTTATAATGTTTAATGACTCTTATAAATAATGAAACTGTCCATATAAAAAGTAATCCAGCCGCCAGGCGATGTCCCATGTGTATCCATTGGGAAAAGCTATAATCGCTAATGCCAAATGGGAAACTGTTAACGCAAAAAGGCCAATTTCCACAAACAAGTTCCGCTTTTGCATGTCTTACCAGAGCTCCTGTATAAACAACCATAATGGTATAGGCTGTTAATAGATAGATTTCGACCCTATGTTTCTTTTGAATGAATAATGATGAGGTATCAAGCTTTTTATCCAATTCAAAAATTAATAACATAAGCAAGAATATTGCAGCAAAGGATATAAGCGATATACCAAAATGTGCAGCTAATACAAAGTCAGATTGTCCCCACATTACTGCCGCTGCACCAATTAAACCTTGTAATACTAAAAAGAAAACAGATAAAAATGATAATAATTTCACTTCACGAATATGCCCGATATGTTTCCAGGATAGGTAGGCCAAAGCCAGCACTGATATTCCTACAATACCAGAAACTAACCTATGACTAAGTTCTATAACAAGTTCAGTTGTTATTTCTGAAGGTATAAATTGCCCATGACAAAGTGGCCAGCTTTTTCCACAACCCGCACCAGATTCTGTTTTCGTAACTAGTGCGCCACCGAGTAAAATAAATATCATTCCAATAGTTGACACTACAGATAACCATTTTAACGTTTTAATCATTTTATATCCTCACTTTTTCATTATTAGAAAGAATTTCCGCTAATACATGTGCAAGATTTGCGTGTAACTTCTTTAAGACAAAATCATGATACTTTAATAATAATATTTTGTACAGCTATAAAGCAACGAAATACGGTTTAAATAAATAAATGACACAAATTTGTTAGATTATCAGCACTTTTTACTGTTGTTCCATAAAAAATAAATTCTTCTTGCATTGTTGTGTTTTGTTTGCTAGAAATATTGTAGGGGATATTTTCTTTTCTATACATCACTATGCCAATTTTTAGGATGACTACATACCTTAATGATTATTTTCAGTAATGATGTAAAAGTTAACATTAAATTCATGAATTTGTCACAATAAAAGTGAAAAATTTATGTAGAATAGAGCTAGATGGCATTAAAGTGGATTGTAATATAAATCCTTGATAAAATTAGGACTAAAGCGGATTGATTTAGGGAAGATTATGGTATTATTGAATACTTTATTCAAATGCATAAACTGCTGCCTTTTTTATCGGGGATCAGAAGGGAGGAAATTAAAAGTGAAGGAATTAGAGACAACAAGCTCATAGTTGGTGAGTAATGTTCCTCTAATCAAAGAAAAACCCCCTCATTCACTACAAATTTAAAAGCTCTTAATAAAATCGGAATTGTTAATTCTAATTTTATCACTGTATTTACTTGTTTTTGCCTAGCATTTTATCTTACAAATTCGACATTTGTAGCAAAATGGGATATATTCATATTAGCGATGATAGGAAGTGCATTTGTTATAGTAGGAGGGAGTATTTTTCATGATTGGTATGCTGCCTATATTGAACCTGTTTTGACTAGAACAAGTTCACGTCCTAAAGTTACTAGAAGTATTTCATTGAATACTGCGTTACTGGCTAGTATTTACAACCACTGGAATTGGATTATATCTTTTACTGTTTAAACAACTGTTGTCAATAACCGTTGCCTTGTTAGGCTGATTTGCAGTGGATCCCACATCACATATCGTGGGGAATGTCTTATTTATAATCATGTTTATTTGGTAAATACCCCATTTTCTTGCATTAGCTATGAAAAAATGTGAAGAATATAGGGATGCAGGTGTGCCGATGTTACGGCTGTGTATGGTTTTATAGTAACGATCAAATAAATTGTTATTTAGATTGCATGCATGCTTCCTATACCTTTATACTTATCTTATTAGGGACAACATTTTTGATAGTCGCAACTATTTTGAATGTTGGTTGGTTAATCATGGGGATAAGTGGGTTTTTCATGAAAAATGACATGAAATGGGCCAATATGATTCTTATTTACTCATCAAACTATCTAACCATTTTATTTTTGGTGATGGTAATCGTAACGATTTAACTTCTTCTATAGTTACATTGTCCTTAATAATAAATTCATATATAAGGAAGAAACCAAGAGAAAGAGAGGTACAAATACATGAAAGGTTGGATGGGAAAAATTAAAGCTTTGGCTTTACTTAGCTCATTAGCATTATTTTTATCTGGCTGTGGTAAAGACAATTTAACGGCACTTGTGCCTAAAGGCTATGGTTCAGAAGTATCCTTTAATTTGATTATTCTGACCACTGTAGTTATGACATTTGTATTCTTAGCGGTCATAATTACCTATGTAATTGTCTTATTGCGATTTCGTAAAAAGAAGGGGCAGGAAGATTTTATACCAAAACAAGTAGAAGGTAACCAGACCCTTGAAACCATTTGGACAGTTATTCCGATTATCTTAGTTATAATCATGGCTGTACCAACAGTTATCCATAGCTTTACCCTGTCAGACACTTCAGAAGCAGATGAACACATTAATATTGATGTGACAGGTAACCAGTATTGGTGGCATTTTGATTATAAGGATGAGGGCTTTCAAACAAGTCAGGACTTATATATACCTCAAGGAGAAAGAGTTTATTTAAACATGATAGCTTCTGATGTTACGCATTCTTTCTGGGTGCCAAGTATTTCTGGAAAAATGGACGTCAACGTCGATAACGAAAATACAATGTATATTGAAGCTTATGAAGAAGGCGTTTATTGGGGAAAGTGTGCTGAACTATGTGGTCCATCACATTCATTAATGGACTTTAAAGTAATCGTTGTAAGCCCTGAGGAATATGACCAATGGATAGCTGATATGAAAGATGTAGATCCAGAAGCAGAGCCGGAAAGTGCTGTTGCTCAAGAAGGAAAAGAACTATTTGAAGAAAATAACTGTATGGGTTGTCATGCTATCGGATCTTCACCAGCTCAAGTTGGACCAAACTTAACAAACTTTGGTGACCGTACAAAATTCGCGGGATTTTTAGATCCGACAAAAGAAAACTTAGTTGATTGGATTATGGATCCTGAATCTATAAAACCTGGTAACAAAATGACAGGTAACTATCCTGATTTATCAGAGGATGAGGCAGATAAAATTGCGGAGTATCTCATGCAATTGCAGCCGTCTGAAGTAACACCTGATAGTGCAGGCGGTCTAAAATAATTATTGGGATGCAAGATGTTAAAGGGAGGTATAAGTCGTGAGTGTAACAGCTACACAAAAAAGAAGTGTTGGCGCTGTTTTATGGGACTATTTAACAACAATTGACCACAAAAAAATAGCTCATTTATATTTAATTGGCGGAGGCTTCTTCTTCATACTTGGTGGTCTGGAAGCTGTTATTATCCGTATTCAGCTGATTAAGCCTGAAAACGATTTTATCAGTGCAGGATTTTATAATGAAATGATCACGATGCATGGTACTACAATGATATTTTTGGCAGCGATGCCCATATTGCTAGGGTTGATGAATGCTATAATGCCTTTACAGATAGGTGCACGTGATGTATCATTTCCATTCCTAAACTCATTAGGATTTTGGTTGTTTATGTTCGGTGGACTTCTACTAAATTGTAGTTGGTTTTTAGGGGGCGCACCTGATGCAGGGTGGACATCGTATGCCTCGCTGGCCATAGATTCACCTGGACATGGTGTTGACTTTTACGTTGCCGGGTTGCAAATAGCTGGTGCCGGAACCTTAATGGGGGGTATTAACTTTTTAGCTACTATAGTTAATATGCGTGCGCCAGGAATGACTTATATGCGTATGCCTTTGTTTGCATGGGCTACATTTATTACAAGTGTGTTAATCTTATTTGCTTTTCCAGCTTTAACTGTAAACCTATTTTTATTAATGTTTGACCGTATGTTTGGTTCTGCATTTTTTGACGTAGCTTTAGGTGGTAATACCATTATCTGGCAGCATTTATTCTGGATATTTGGACACCCTGAAGTGTATATTTTGATATTACCTTTATTTGGTCTATTTAGTGATGTGTTTTCAACATTTTCTAAGAAACGTCTATTTGGTTATACAGCAATGGTTTTTGCTACAATGTTAATTGCTTTCTTAGGATTTATGGTTTGGGCGCACCATATGTTTACAGTCGGTCTTGGCCCTGTAGCAAACTCTATTTTTGCGATTGCAACAATGGCTATCGCTGTGCCAACAGGTATTAAAATCTTTAACTGGCTGGCAACAATGTGGGGTGGAAGCATTACAATCAACTCCGCAATGTTATGGGCACTAGGATTTATTCCATCATTTACAATTGGTGGTATGACAGGTGTTATGCTAGGTTCTGCTGTTGCAGACTATCAGTATCACGATACCTACTTTGTTATCGCGCATTTCCACTACGTAATCGTTGGTGGTACTGTATTTGGTATCTTCTGTGGTTTGCATTACTGGTGGCCGGTGATGTTCGGAAGAATTTTACATGAAGGCATGGGTAAATTAACATTCTGGACATTCTTTATTGGTTTCCACATGACATTCTTTATTCAGCATTTCCTAGGATTGATGGGGATGCCTCGTCGTTACTGGGTATTCCTTGAAGATCAAGGCCTTGATTTAGGAAACCTGATCAGTACGATAGGAGCCTTCTTTATGTCCTTTGCTGTTATCGTGTTTATTATTAATATTTTTTACACAGCAGCTAAAGGAGAAAGACCATCACCCGATCCATACGATGGACGTACATTGGAGTGGGCTACAGCATCATCACCACCTCCACATTATAACTTTGCACAATTGCCGCTTACTCGTGGCTTAGATCCATTGTGGATTGAAAAAATGGAAGGAAATGGGAAGATGACTCCTGCAGAACCATTAGGAGATATTCATATGCCAAATGGCTCTATCCTGCCATTTTTAATGTCACTTGGATTCTTTATCGCTGGATTTGGTTTTATCTATCAAGTTGATCATTCAGCATGGTATTTAGCTTTATATGGCGGTATGGCTTTTGCATTAGGCTGTATGGTAGTAAGGTCATTTAAAGATGATCATGGACACCATATTCCAAAAGAAGAACTTGAAAGGGAGGCTGACTAATATGAGTCACGATCATTCCTTGAATCCTGAAACAATGCCACAAGATCCGGAAAAAGCCACCCTGGAAGGTAAAAATAAATTTATGGGGCTATGGTTCTTCCTTGGCGGTGAAGCAGTTCTATTTGCTAGTTTATTTGGAACTTATCTAGCACTTAGAAATTCAACTGCCGATGGACCAGCGTCCGATGAGATATTTGGCTTAGGTCTTGTCTTTGTTATGACAATGCTGTTATTAACAAGTTCACTAACGAGTGTTTATGCAATGTATCACATGAAAAACAATGACTATAGCAAAATGGTGCTATGGCTAGGGATTACCGCATTACTTGGTGTAGGATTTTTAGCTTGTGAAATTTATGAGTTTGCACACTATATCACAGAATACGGATTTACATTCCGATCTTCGGCATTTGGGTCAGCTTTCTATACGTTAGTTGGTTTCCATGGTGGCCACGTACTATTTGGTCTATGCTGGGTTATTTCATTGTTAATACGTAATGCTAAAAGAGGTTTGAATCTTTATAATGCACCTAAGTTTAACACTTTCAGTTTGTATTGGCACTTTATTGATGTCATCTGGGTATTCATCTTTACTGTTGTATACTTAATGGGAAAGGTGGGTTAATACATGCCGGAAAATACAAGTACTAACTCAACTGTTAAAGCGTATCAAAAGAAAAAAAATAAGGATGAAATGAAAAAACAACTAATCGCATTTGCATCGATGATTGCTTTTACATTGATTGCATTTGGTATTGTTGCAACAGAATCAGTGGACAAAATGTTTCTCATCCCTATCATTGTAATCATGGCAGTTGTTCAAGTTGGATTTCAATTTTATTATTTCATGCACATGAAAGATAAAGGCCATGCAATGCCTGCAACACTGATTTATGGTGGTGTATGGGCAGCACTATTAACGCTGGGTGGTTTAGGACTTATCACTTGGTGGTAAAATATATAAAGGAGATCGGACAGTTATTCCGGTCTTCTTTTTTTTGAGAAATAAACTACCTCTATGAACAGGAAGGTTGTGCCCTAGTGAATAGGAGGTTAGTAAACCTTCTTACCGGACAATGAAAATTGAAAGGGATAAGATAGGAAGAGCCAACTGGTGGCGGCCTATGCATTTCTAATGCAAAGCCTGCTAAAATAAGTATTATTTGTCTCGAATTCTTTTACAAATTTGGAGCAAATAGTCTATCGAGAGTTAGAAATGTTGTTTTTCAGTTAAACAGGGAGATAGTGAGGTAGTAACATCAATTCGTTAATTTTCAGAATCCCCATACCAAGCGATATTTAGTGGTGGAATGTGTTCAATTTGTGTTAAAATTGTCATATGTTTAGCGCTTGTTATTACTAAAAATGCGGTATAATATAAATAATTATCCTTAACATGGAGGAATTCTTATGTGGCTACAACTACAAATCTTTGGATTTCGTGCTTTATGGAGTCCATACTTTATGATGTTTATAATTGGACTCGCTCTTATATATTATCTCATTACATGTCCATATCGTCATAAATTTGGCGGTGGTGAAAAGCCGTCCATTAAACAGCAAAGCTTTTTCTATTCGGCTTTAGTTCTTCTTTATATCGTTAAAGGTTCACCTGTTGATTTGCTTACACATATTATGTTAACTGCACACATGATCCAAATGGCAATTTATTATTTTGTGTTTCCAATTTTTATTATACAAGGTATACCAACTTGGGTATGGAAAAAAATCGTTCGAAGGCCAGTGGTTAAACCTGTTCTTCAATTCTTGACAAAGCCGCTTATTTCGATCGTATTGTTTTGTGGTTTATTCTCTTTTTATCACATTCCATTTATATTTGATTTTTCAAAGACATCGCAAATTAGCCATACGGCCATTTCTTTAGTCATTTTAATTGCTGCTTTTATTATGTGGCTGCCTATTTTAGAGCCACTTAAAGAATTTGAAAAGATGCCTCCATTAGTTAAGATGGCTTATCTCCTTGCTAATGGACTGCTTATAACACCTGCTTGTGCACTAATTATTTTTGCAGAACACCCACTATACGACGCTTATACTGCAAGTGGAGCTTGGATTCAAGCGATGAGTTTGTGTGTACCAGGTGATGTATTAAGCGGGATTACTTCAACGATTTCAGGTCCCGAAATGTTTTCACCGTTAACAATATTGCAAGATCAGCAAGCAGGCGGTATTATCATGAAAATAATGCAGGAAATTGTTCTAGCTATTCTGTTAGGTACCGTATTTTTCCCTTGGTTCAATAAAGGAAGTTACAAGGTAGATCCGATACCAGCTGGAAGTACTTCTGAATCAACGACTAAAGCTTAAAAAAACACGAATTTTATTCGTGTTTTTTTAAAAATGAATGAGCATATACTAGAAAGGGTTTGTATTCGTCATGCCATTTTTGCCAACGATAAGTACATTTTTTATTATTTTAAGCGCGATTTTTGTAGCAATCGGCTGGAGTTTTATCATAAAAAATAAAGTCAAGGCTCATAAAAAATCAATGATAGCTGCTTCGATTAGCGCACTTTTATTTTTTATTATTTATGTATCGAGAACTGCATTTGTTGGAAACACCAGTTTTGGCGGTCCTGAAAATATTAAAATTTATTATACCATTTTTTTAATCTTTCATATAACACTAGCAACTATCAGTGCTATTTTTGGAGTAATAACACTTACTTTAGCATTTAAACGTAATCTCACAAAACATAGAAAAATTGGGCCTGTAACAAGTGTTATTTGGTTTATCTCCGCAATAACAGGGGTAGCTGTTTATTTATTATTATATGTTATTTACGAGGGCGGAGAAACTACCAGTATGCTTAAGGCAATTTTAGGAACATAAAAAAGGATGAGTGCATTTACTCATCCTTTTTTAATAAACTTTCCCCTTCAATATTTTTACTTCAGTTCAGCTATATTTTTAGATTTAACTTTATAATTCCCGCCTCTTTAGCTGAGTTAAACGCTATTACTAATAGCGGTCCTAAAATAAAGCCCAAAATTCCTAAAAGTTTAAGTCCTAGAAACATTGCTATTAACGTCGCTAGTGGAGAAAGACCGATATGCTGTCCCATAACTTTTGGCTCTACAATTCGCCTAATAGACAGAAGGACAATTGCAAGTATTGCTAATTTTACTCCGACTGCAGTTTCCCCTGATAAGAACATAAATAATGACCAGGGACCTAAAATGATGATTGAACCGATAATAGGAATTAAATCGACAATCCAAATAATAAGCGACATAATGAGTGCTACATTTGGAGCTATGAAAAATAATCCGATTAGAGATACAATAAATATAATGATGCTTAAGAGAAGTTGCGCTTTTAGAAAACCTAGCAGAACATCCGCTAATCTCATATTCATAAAAGAAAACTTCTCTGCTGTGTCCTTCGTGAATAAGCCATACATTTTTGATTTAAGCAAGGGTAATTCAAGCATGAACAAAAATAAAGCAATCAAATAAACGATAAAACTAATTAAGTATTGTGGAATTTTTGCTACGATTTGGGCAATATTATCTAGTGTTATTTTTTCTTTTGCTGTTGTACTTAGGGCAATTAAATTTTCTTCTAAACTATTTGACACTTGCCTTATAAATTCTTGGGGTAAGTTCTTTGTATAGTGTTGAACGTCTTGCTCCAGATCTTCGTATATATGATTTAATTGATTGAAGTATTTTGGAACATCTTCCACAAAATGAACAACTTGTGCAGCGGATTTGGAGACAATAAAGGTTCCAGCAGTTCCAATTAGAAAAATAAAAAGGAGAAAAACGATAATAACGGATGATTTTCTATTGAGTTTTACTTTATATTGAATAGATCGTACAGCCGGGTTAAGTGCAAGTGCTGTGAGCAATGCAGAAATTAACGGTAAGGATATTGGTAATATAAAGTAGATAAACAAGATAAGTAAGATTAATAGAAATATAAAAGTCCAATGGCGTTTTGTCATTTTTCGGAACAAGGAAATAAGAAGTCTCCTTTCTCATATAGGCTAAAGTGAAATCATATCTTATAACAGGCTAAAGAAGGGGGGATGTTCTTGTATGTGAATAAGATGCAAAATCTATTTTCAAAAAAGTAAATTCCTAGGTAAAAGTGCTCTGTTTTTTTATAAAAAAACCAACCGCTCTATAATAGAACTGAGCAGTTGGCCTTATCGCCATGCCAATACAAATGTTAGTGTTTTTATTTTTTATATGCTTCTAGTTCTTCTCTTGCCTTGATAACGATTTTATTAGCTCGTTCCACAAGATTCTCCGGGAAATTTTCTTCTTCTCCATACTCGACGCCATGTGGGTAATAGTGTTTACCTAGCAGAGGAGTTAATAATTTAATGACAGCATTTCCGCGATCAACATCGCCTTCTAGCGCATATCCTTGAATTCGAATATAATATGTAATGTTTTTTTCTTTTGATCCTATTTTATAATCATAGGTTACTCTTTCATAATCCCAGTGCTCGCCAAGTATAAAGGCATGTTTTCCCATTAAATGATTTAGAGGTTTTACATCTATAACCATATCTTCAATTCCAGTATTTTCTAATTTCATTTTTTCCACCTCACGAATTTGATATCACTAAAACTATAATAGTACGAAATCGTTTAAGTTGCAATGGAAATGAAAATGAAGTTTTCGTTTGCTCTTTATAAAAATTTATTATCCTTGTTTTTTTTCTTTAATTATTAAGATAAAAAATATAAGATAATGTCAATGGGACGGAATGATCATTAAGACTTCAGACATGAGAAGAATGTAATTGTGCACTGACACATATAGTGTTTATATAATGAATAGAAGGGATGCTTTTATGCGTATTATACGTTTTTTATTACTACTTACTTTATTCCTTGGAATCGGTTACTATTTTTTGCAAGAAAATAATATGGATGCAGAAGATGCAATAGACAAATTTAGTAAAGTATTAGAACAAAAGAAAAGCTTGCTTGAGTCAAAAGAAGTTCCAAAGAAAAGGAAAAGCATCTCTTTGGAAGGTGATGTTTTTCAGTGGATAGATAACCCTTCCGATAAATTATTAGAAACTTTCGGTGAACCCCTCAGAAAAGATTTAAGTGCTTATGGTTATACATGGTGGGTCTATACGGATCAGTTCAACCAATATATTCAATTTGGAGTAAGAGATGATAAAGTTGTAACTATCTTTGCGACAGGTAATGATTTATCCATCGAACCGGTTAAAATTTCGGAATCCTATGCATCAGTTAATGATCAATTTTCATTTAATAAAATGGTAAATTATAGCAAAGGTTTATCCTCCTATACATTTCACTTGAATGAGGAAGATTTAAAAATGCGGCCATTGGCTAAAATAACGGATGATATTTTTATTCAATTTTATTTTGACACGTTTACAAAAGAATTATCATCGATTCGAGTTATAAAAGCTGAAACATTATTAAAGCACAGGCCATACGAAATTGAATATCGCGGTGATTTACCTGAATCCCCGGATTTAACGGATAAAGAATGGAAAAAAGTTGAAAGTGGGATGGAACAGCAAATATTCGATATAACGAATGTGATGAGAAATCAGTATGAGAAGGATCCGGTGGACTGGGCTAGTGGCGCTAGAGAAGTAGCATTTTTGCATAGTAAAGATATGGCTGATAATAATTATTTCTCCCACTATGCCCTAAACGGAGAGGGTCTAAAGGAACGTTTAGCGGAAAAAGACATCGATTATCGAACCGCTGGTGAAAATATTGCCGCTCAATATCCAGATGCAGCTGCAGCCATGGAAGGATGGCTAAATAGTGAGGGACATCGGGAGGCTTTATTAAATAATGAGTACACCCATTTAGGTGTTGGTGTTTACCGTTTTTATTATACACAAAACTTCCTATCGAAGCTTTAGGTCATGTAAATGAAGAACTCATCAACGTTGTTGGTGAGTTTTTTTGCACAGTAAATAGGAATATTCATAAATTAATTAGTAACAGATGACTATTTATAAATGAAAAAGGATTGTGTTTTTAAAGGGGTGAGCATTGTGAATGAAGAAAAATTACATCCTTCTGTTAGAGAATTTAGAGATTTTATAAATAAGCATCCACGGCTAATTGAAAGCGTGCGAAGAAGCGGAAAACACTGGCAGGAGTATTATGAAAAATGGTCTTTACTTGGTGAAGATGATCCAATGTGGGAAAAGTATAAAGATAAACCAAAGGAGGAGAAAGAAAACGAAACATTCAACAAAACAGAACTATTTGATCAGGTTATTAGATTCGCTGAAAAAATGGATATGGATAAATTAAATAATCAGATCGAACAATTAAGCAGTACGATAGGAATGATCCAAAAAATGGTAGGCCAATTTCAAGACAATAAAAAGTCCGGCCCTTATTCACCAGGTCGGCCAAAGGATTTTAACTGGTTTCGGGACTAGGAGGAGAAAATATGCATGAAGTAAGCTATTCTTATTTACAAAATCATCCTGAGCTCTTGGTATTTGTCAGGTATAATCCAGTATGGTATCGCTATCTTTCAAGAGATCCAAACAAATTAGAAGAATTAGAGAAAGAAGCAAAGCGCTTTTATGGGAAAACATTTACGAAACGTTTGGAAAAAATGAATAATCAGGTGCAAATGATAACGATGCTTATGCAGTTTGCAGGAGCAATGAAGGATTAATCATTACCATTTTCAAAGCAGTTCATTAAATGATAAGATGGTGTTGGAGGTGGATATTTTGATAGCTACAATGGAATATGTAGATATACTTGATTACTCTGAGCAGTTAGGAAAAATGATTTTACAATCTGACGTTATGCAAAAATATAGGCAAACTCGTAAACAATTAGAAGAGGATAAAGAGGCACAACAGCTTATCCAAGCTTTTATAGATATAAAGGAACATTATGAGGATGTGCAGCGTTTTGGCAGATATCATCCTGATTTTAATGAAGTTATGAAAAATGTGCGCAAAACAAAACGTGCTATGGATATGAATGATAAAGTAGCTACCTTTAAAATTGCAGAACGGAATTTGCAAAAGTTATTAGATGAAATTAGTCAATATGTTGCATTGAGTGTAAGTGAGCAGGTCAAGGCACCTAAAGACGGTGCTGCACTAAGTGATGGTGGATGCGGATGCGGAAGCGGCGGTGGATGTGGCTGCGCTTCATAGACGTATTGAAGAAGGAATTTTATTTTGATATAATACACATCAATAAAATGTAAGTGAGGACAAACAATGAGAACAAACCGTCAAGGATTGATTGTTTGGTTTCAACAAATGAAAAACCTTAAGCAAATAAAACGCTATGGACATTTAATTTATCGTTCAAAAAAATTAAAGTATGCTGTCCTTTATGTTGATCAAGATGAATTAGAGGATATTCAAAAAAAGTTAATGAAGCATTCTTTTATATCGAAAGTTGAAACCTCTTATAAGCCTTTTGTTCGAACCAACTATGAAAATTCGAAACCAGATAAGGCAAAACAGTATGATTATGAATATAAAATGGGGATTTAAGACCTTTATAACATACATAACGGTATTCATAAAGGTTTTTATCTCATGCATAAAAAAACCTGCAGATCAATATATCTGCAGGTTCTTTTTGTTTTTATTAAACAAAAAGATAAAGGGAGAGGAGAAACCGGAGATAGAACTTATGGGGAAGTATAAGTTCTCTCCGAGTTTTAAACAACCAAGCAAAGCATTAGCTGTCTCACTATGATATTATGTACAAATAAAAAAATTATATACCTTTTTTTGTAGTTTTTTGTTATCCTTTTTTATGGTAGGATTAATGTCGAACAGTGTCATAGTCGAGGTGATGAAATGCGAGTAATTGCAGGTGAACTGAAAGGAAGACAAATGAAGTCCGTTCCAGGTAAAACAACAAGACCTACTACAGACAAAGTGAAAGAGGCTGTCTTTCAAATGATTGGGCCATACTTCAGCGGTGGGACTTGTCTTGATTTATTTGCCGGAAGCGGTGCTTTAGGAATTGAGGCTCTCAGCAGGGGGATAGAGCAGATCGTATTCGTAGATAAACAGTCATCCGCAGTACATACAATTTACGAAAATCTAAAATTATTGAAAATAGAGAATAAAGCTGAAGTATTTCGTACAGATGCTTTCCGGGCGATTCAGGCAGCGGCAAAAAGAAAATTGCAATTTGATTTGATTTTCCTAGACCCTCCGTATAAAAAAATGAATTATGAATCACTGATCCATCAAATAATGCAACTTGATTTACTCGCAGAAAATGGAATGATGTATTGTGAACATCATCCATCTGAAAAAATACCGCTTCACCATGAGCATTTGAACGTAATAAAACAAGCGAATTACGGAAGCACGATTGGAATTACAATTTTTAAACATATTTAAGGGAAGGGAGCGCTTTTCATTGACTAAGTTAGCAATTTGTCCTGGAAGCTTTGATCCAGTTACAAATGGACATTTAGATATTATTCAACGTGGAGCCCGAATTTTTGATCATATCATTGTTGCAGTGTTTAATAACCAATCCAAATCGCCGCTGTTCTCAGTGAAAGAAAGAATACACTTGCTGGAAGAAGTTACAAAAGATTTACCTAATGTCACAATTGATTCGAATGCTGGTTTATTAATTGACTATGCTAAAGAGCAAAATGCGCAGGTAATTTTACGGGGGTTAAGAGCTGTTAGTGATTTTGAATATGAGATGCAAATCACTTCCATGAATAGAAAACTAGATGAAAATATCGAAACTTTATTTATGATGACAAATAATCAATATTCATTCTTGAGTTCTAGTATGGTTAAAGAAGTAGCCAAATACAATGCTGATGTAAGCGATTTAGTCCCTAAGGAAGTAGAAAAAGCATTGATTCAAAAATATAAATAGGAAAAAAGATGTTGCTGATCATTTAATTATGCAACATCTTTTCTTTAAATGCTTACTTCGTTTTTAATTGACGTTTGTACAATAGGAAACCAGCTACACCTAAAAAGAATATCGTTACAACTGGGCCGATTTGTTTTAAGATGTCTAAGGCGATTTGCCAATTATTTTCATGTACATCTTGCAAAACGGGTATATCTTCTCTTTCAAAAGCTTGTCTGTTTAAATATAAAGGTTTAAATAATAAAATACATAAAATGCTTGCAAATAAACCATGTAAAAGACGGGCAAAAAAGTACGGGGCGAAGCGAATATCCGTTTTTGCAATAATGCTGGCAACTTGTGCTTGAACGGAAAAACCGTTGAATCCTAATATGAAACTAATAATTACTATTTTCGCTAATACACCATCTGTAGCTAGTTGTGAAATCATTTGGGCACCTAAAGTAATTTCAAATAATCCTGAAAAGAATGGCAATGCCAGATCAGCTGGAAGTCCAAGTATAACTAAAAGGACTTTAAAAACTTTAGCAATGATCGGTGATAAACCAATTAAAAATAATAATTTTGTAAATACCGAAAACAGAATAATAAAACCCCCAATCATTACCAATGTCTGGATGGAATGAACGACAGCATCCCCGACAACCTTACCAAATGGACGAGTATCTTCTAATCGTGTTTTATGCATTTCTTTAAATGCACGAATGAAATACGATTTTTGTTTAACCTCTTTGTTTTCTTTTGTTGTTTTCCCATAAAATCTCATACATATTCCTACCAGTGCATTACCGAGATAATGGCTTACGGCTAATACGATACCAAGTTTGGCATCATGCAAAAAACCTATTGATAATGCCCCAAATATAAAAAGAGGGCTTGAAGCATTTGTAAAAGATAGAAGTCGTTCTGCTTCAATTTGACTAAGCTGATTTTTTTCGCGGAGTCGCACAGAAATCTTGGCACCTGAAGGATATCCACTGGCCATTCCCATCACCCAAGCAAACCCGCCTGCTCCAGGTACATTAAAGAGGGGGCGCATAATTGGTTCAAAAAGAACCCCAAGGAATTTGACCACACCGAAACCAATTAATAATTCAGCGGCTATAAAGAAAGGAAGAAGGGACGGGAAAACAATTTCCAGCCACATATTTAAACCGCGTATGCTTGCTTCAAATGCTTGGTCCGGAAATATTATCAATGAACTTGTAAAGAAAATGGTAATAGATGCTAATGATATTGTTTTTATTATTTGTCTCAATAGAAAGCCCCCTAAAATGTGAGACCATTCTGTACTTCTTTTTTTGATAGTAGTAGAATGATTTTATCTGATACTAATAAATAATCATTTATGGTAGACATACTTAGGTGTCATAACTTTCAAAAGTAAAGAAGAAGAAGGGAGTAACATGAAAGAATTCATCACTCACTGAATTTTTGAATAAACTTTAACTAGTCTATATCAATATACGTAAGTGTAGTGCTTGTTTATGCCACAGTTTAAATAAAACTTGGGAAATATCATGTTCATTTGCAAAGAATAGACATTAACAGTTATTTTGTAATTTGGAAGGAGCTTTATCATGAGATATACGAAACGGCATCTCCTTTATTTAATTATTGTAGTTTTGTTAGCTTATTTTTTAGCTGCATTTAAATTGCCTTACTATATTTATAAACCTGGTGGTGCTGACCCATTAAATCCTATCGTTGAGGTAGAAGGGGGCTTTGAAAGTGAAGGAGATATGCATCTTGTAACGGTAAGTGGCGGACAGGCGACTCCTATACAATATTTATGGGCAAAGTTTTTAGCACATCATGAAGTATTGCCACTTGAGAAAGTCCGACCTAAAGGAATTTCTGAGGATGAATATATGCATGCCCAATTACAAATGATGGAAAGTTCACAAGAGGCTTCAGAAGTAGTTGGTTACAAGGCGGCTGGTGCCGATATTACCATTACGTATGAGGGCGTATTTATTGCAGGAGTTATCCAAGGGATGCCAGCTGAAGGAATTTTAAAAATAGGAGATCATGTTACTGGGATCGATGGCAAGAACATTGAAGAAACAGATGACTTAATTACTTATGTTGAAAGTAAAAATGTAGGAGATACAATTACGCTTGATATAGAACGGGATGGGAAGCAACTATCAAAAGATGTTAAGCTTGAGAAGTTTAAAGATCAAGAAAAAGTAGGACTCGGTATTCAGTTAGTCACAGACCGAAATGTTCAAGTTGATCCCGAAGTGCAATTTTCCAGTGGAGAAATTGGAGGACCTAGTGCTGGGTTAATGTTTTCACTTGAAATCTATGACCAGTTAACAGAGGAGGACTTAACAAAAGGCTATCAAATCGCTGGAACTGGAGAAGTAGACTATGAAGGAAACGTACTGCGAATCGGGGGAATTGATAAAAAAGTAGTTGCTGCGGATCGAGAAGGCTGTGACATCTTTTTTGCTCCAAATGAAGAAGGTGCTGACGATTCCAATTATCAAGTTGCAAAAGAAACAGCCGAGGAAATTGGTACAGACATGAAAGTGGTACCGGTTGATACATTTGATGGAGCTTTGGATTACTTAAAAAAGCAGGAGCCAAAAAAATAGCTTCCTGCTTTATTTCATTCTTATAGGTGCTTGTAATTCCTGTTTAAATAACAATGCTCTATGATTTGGTGGTACAACACTGTAATACGCATGAGTCGCTTTTTCCTCCATCGCCAGCATGGGTTGCATGTGACCATGAGCTAATGAAAAAACAATTGGTACATTCATGTTCTTTTTAATTGTATGTAAATAGGCCTGGCCATTTTTGGTTAAACCTAACACACGCACATATGGAACGGAATTAGATGAAACAACAGATTGGATATCTGCTTTTTTTGTGTTTGTTAAAAGATGAGCAAAAATTCGTTGCAAACGTGTCCAGGTGTATCGTTTCGTTTTGATCTGTTTCATCCAATTTATAAACGAGGTTGCCGTTTTGGCTGTTTTTTTAATCCGATATTCAAGACCTTCTTCAACACCATGTATCTGAGCTAATTCTTCCAATGACATTGTTAATACACGATAATGAACAAGGGGAAAATAATTTTCCCATGTGTGCCAGAGAGCTGCCTTATTTTTATAGTTTTTCAATTGGGTAATCGTTTCATCTGGAATAGCAGCAGATGTCTCAGGGGAAATATCATTTTCTTGAAATAATTGTTTACGAATACTTGTTGCACTTGCAATCTCACTTGTTATCGATTCATCATGGTAGTTGCTGCTTGTCCGTTTGATTGTTAAAGGTTTTATAGGTAAACAATACTCTAGAACGGTTTTTACATAGCTAAACCCTAAAATGTTATTCGGCCTAGATAGATCCATTTGTCCACTAGTTAATCCAATCTTTTGATATGCTTTTTTACTAGCTTCAGGAAAAGAAGTGCCTTGCTTTAGATGGTGATGAAGTGTACTTTTATAAATAGTTTCCTTTTCTTTATATTTTTCAAACGTTGTTATAAAATGAGATACATTACCAGATTCACTGCCAAAACAGATATTGGAAACACCTAATTGATCCAATGTTAAAACCGAACCTTTTGCAAATAAGTCACTGCTCTGGACTGCATATGGATACGGCAGTTCTAATACAATATCAATACCAGATTGTAAAGCAGCTTTGGTTCGATGAAATTTATCTATGATTGCTGGTTCTCCCCTTTGGAGGAATGAGCCGCTCATAACAGCAATGATACAGTCAGCTCGGGATACTTCCTTCGCCTTTTGGATATGATAGACATGTCCGTGGTGGAATGGATTATATTCAACGATTAGACCGCATGCTTTCACAAAAACAACTCCTATAGTATGATTAATTTAGTTTATTGTACCAAAAAATAAGCTTCATCGCATCGCGCCATAAAAGATTAGGTTAAACGGATTATTTGTATACCCAATGGGAATCTTAGTAGTAGGCGGTATGAATAGCATAATTTTATAATCTGTAAAGAAAATATGTTGACAAAAAACCATTTTCCTTTTAAAATAACTCTTGTTGCCCAGAGGTGATCATAATGAAATTTACAATTGGTGAAATTAAAAAAAATGCTGCGCGACAACCTTTTGCCTTTGATGAAAAGGTTGATGTTTCAGAATTGGAAACAATGGATAATGATATACGAAAATTAAAAAGCGTTCGTGTATGTGGAAACTGTATACTTGAAGGAGATGAGATCATTTTTTCCATGACGATAAGTGGGGAAATGATACTACCTTGTGCCCGTACATTAGTGGACGTGCCATATCCTTTTGAGATCAAGGCTGACGAAGTATTTTCCATCTCTCCTTATTATGGCGAAGAAGAAGAGGAAAATGAGATACATTTTGTAGAAGGGGAAGTACTTGACTTAACCCCATATATAAAGGAAAATATTTTATTGGAGATTCCTTTTCGTGTATTTTCTGATGATAAAGAGGCTCACAAAAACACCCCTTTAAAAGGGGAAGGCTGGGAGTTGGCTACAGAGAAAACTAAAAAAGAGTCAATCGATCCACGTCTTAAAAAGTTGCAGTCTTTTTTTGAAGATAACAAGAAAGAGAAATAGGAAAAGATTAAATAAAGGAGGTGTAAGTCATGGCAGTACCAAAGAGAAGAACTTCTAAAAAAGTAAAAAATCAACGTCGTACGCATAAAAAATTACACGTACCTGGCATGGTTGAGTGTTCAAATTGTGGAGAACTAACAAAGCCACACCATGTATGTAAAGCTTGTGGACATTATGATGGGAAAGAAGTAGTAAATAGATAATTGATAAAACGCGGATCACTGTAGAAGAGGTGATCTGCTTTTTTTATTGATAATACCTTCCTAAAAAGAAGCATCCCTTTCATTTACTCCCTTTCGATCTTCTATTAACAGACTACCAACATAAATCCTCAGAAAAAATTGTATCTACTAAAACATTTCCGATCATTCCAACTACCTTAAGGTGATTGATAAAACAAAGAGACTGTGACTCCTTATAAAATTTTAAACTGCGATTCTACCTCTCCTAGTATTTGCATATATTGATAGCAAATACATTAGGAGGGGTGTTATGAATGTAACGCGTCAAGATGCATGGTCAAATGATGAAGATCTGCTTCTAGCTGAAACGGTACTCCGTTATATTAGTGAGGGGAAAACGCAATTGGAAGCGTTTAAAGAAGTAGCAAAACAACTATCCCGCACATCCGCAGCATGCGGATTCCGTTGGAATGCCACAATACGCAAGCAATACCAGGATGCAATTACGCTTGCGAAAAAAGAAAGAAGAGATGGTTCAAATCAGTTGCAAAATGAAGGTTTTAACACAAATCAAGATAGAAGTTCAATAGATACAGCAATTTTATTATTAGAAAAAATGAAAAATGATTATATAGATACGACCAATAAGCATCAAATAGAACAAGAAAAACTTCTTGAGCATTTAAAAAGCGAAAATGCACAACTAAAAGAGCAGCTGACACGATATGATGATGCGTGGACGGAAATGGGGAATTTGTGGAATTGGGTAAAAAAGAATAATCATATGTAAGTTAAAAGCCATGAATGCAAGCATAAATCATTCATGGCTTTTAGAGTTAAAAAAAATCGATTATTGCTCTTTCGCTACTTCTTTTTCTTGAACTCCCTTCGGAAGCCAGATAAGTGGATTTTCTCCCAAATCTCTTTCCATTTCATAATGTGCCTTTTGAAATCCAAGTGTTTCCCAAAATCCATGGGAATTGATTCGGGGATTTGTTTTGATTGGCAATTGATAACTTTTTGCATAATCAACTAATGCTGTCCCATAGCCTTTTTCCCTGTAATCAGGCAGAACCTCCAGCTTCCATAAGGCCATATAATCTTGCGGTGGATCAAAATAAAAATCATATTTTTTCTTAATTTGGTAAAGACTCATCCTGGCAACAAGATTGTCACCATAGTAAATTCCATAAAAAGGCGATTTACTATTGTTTTCAACAATATTACTTTCTAAGTCTTCTAACATGGAGAGCTCCTGATTTCCGTACGCCTTAAAGCGTTTAAATGCTTCTAACGTCTTATAGTTTATGAGAAGATTTTCAACTTTAATATTTTCCATAAAAATGCCCCCTTCGATGTTCCTAATAAATTATGATATGCTTCTTTTATTATAATATAAACAGTACTAGAATGAAATGACGGAAAGCGATTATTCAATGGATAAATGCTCTGAACAAGATGAAGAGCAAAAAGGGGGAGTGAGTGATAAATGAAAGTAGGTATAGTTGGCGGTGGTTCCATCGGGTTATTAGTCAGCGGCTATCTATATAAGGAACATGAGGTCACTATTTATTGCAGACGTAAAGAGCAAAAACAAAAAATCAATGATGACGGTTTATTTACAGCAGAAAGTTCTAAACCACGTCCAGTTAAAGCTTTACTGTTAGACGAATTACAACAGGAAGATTGTTTGATCATTTGTGTAAAACAATCCCAGATTTCTACTATTTTAACAAAAATAAAAATGCAAAAGACAGATACTCCTTTCATTTTCCTACAAAATGGAATGGGACATATCGAACTTCTTGATATGGATAACCCCATTTTCGTCGGTGTCGTTGAACATGGTGCGTTACGGAAAACAGATAATTATGTTCAGCATACAGGGAAAGGATTAATAAGATTGGCTGTCTTTCAAAAGGGAAACGTACACTTAGAAACACTAGTAGAACAATTCGATCAATGTTGTTTTCCAGTACAGAAGGAAGCGGATTGGAGACGGCTATTACATGAAAAGTTAATTGTCAATGCAGTGATTAATCCGCTTACCGCTTTATTGCATGTCAGAAATGGAGCAATTATAGATAATCCGTTTATCAATCAAATTGCTAAAGTGTTATGCATGGAAGCAGCTATGGTTTTAAAAATGGATTTTCTAAAACAATGGAATCGTGTGCAATCAATAGCAGAAAATACTAGGAAAAATACTTCCTCTATGTTAAAGGATATCAAAGGGAAACAAAAAACAGAGATTGAAGCAATTACAGGTTATATTATCAATCAATGTGACCATACATCCCATCTACCATATAGTACGTTTGTATATGACGGTATTCGTGCACTTGAACGCGAAAAGGAGATTGATCAATGATACTCGTTGATGTTATCGTATATTTTATTGCTGGAATGATCACTTTCCCAATGATTGTAACGCTCATCATGTATTGGGGCGCTTTGAAATTTTCTTTCCACAAGTTAAAAGCGCTACATTTTGCAGTTCATTGGTCATGTCTTTTATATATTATTGCCGACCTAATATTAATACGTATCATTTTTAATCAGCAAGTAGTGGGGATCGTCCTTCTTTGTTTTTTACTTTTGTTTACAATAATCGTAATTAATCAGTGGAAGGTAAAAAATGGGGTGAATTTTTCTAAAGCAATTAAACTCGTTTGGCGAATGAGCTTTTTATTCTTTTTAATGATGTATATTTGTTTATTTTTTATAGGAGTTTCACAGGGGATGTTTTTTGATTAAACTGCCAAAAAATAGTCTTCAGATGAACTTATCCATCAAACAGATTACATGAAATATTATATTCTTTTATGTACAATACAAAATGGATATTATAAATTAAAGGAGTATGTGTTCTATGCGGATTGACCCTATGCAGTTAAACCAAAGCAAATTAATACATGATTATCGCAATAATACAGGAACTATTAGGAATCATTTTGATTATCCTCCATTTCAAAACTATGAACAGAGGGTCAAAGATTTAAAAAGCCGTTCATTTAACCGGGAGCATTTAATAAATGTATTACATACGATAAACCAGCAATGGGATGCTCCTGATACGACACATCATAATATAGAAAGATTAAACAATGAGGAAAGTGTTGTTGTGATTGGGGGTCAACAAGCAGGATTATTAACAGGGCCACTTTATACAATAAATAAAATCATTTCAATTATCCAGTTCGCTAAACAGCAGGAAGAACATTTAAACATCCCTGTTATTCCAGTATTTTGGATAGCAGGTGAAGATCATGACTTTGATGAGATTAACCATGTCTATTTACCAGATAAAACAGAAATGAAAAAACATAAATTGCGACAGCGTACGAAAGAAAAGCGCTCCATCTCGACTATTGATCTGGATAAAGAAGAGGCAACCAAATGGATCAATCAATTATTTGTGCAGCTTCAAGAAACAGCGTATACGAAAGACCTATATACTGCAGTGAAGGACTGTTTGTACCTGTCGAAAACCTATGTTGACTTTTTTGCACGGGTTATTTATCAGATATTTAATCAAGAAGGATTGGTATTAATTGACTCTGGGCACCCAAAAGTACGTCATTTAGAAACGGAGCACTTTGTAGAGCTAATTCATAAACAATCTGAAATAACTTCTGGCGTATATACAGCTTACCAACAACTAAAACAAGAAGGATACTCGCTTCCGCTAGATCTAGGACCTCATGACGCACATCTTTTCTACCATCAAAATCAGGAGCGGGTATTGCTTACTCGAAATGAAAATGGGGCTTGGAGAGGGAAACAGGATGAAGTTGAATTAACAACAGAAGAATTACTTAACGTTGCAAAAAACACCCCCGATCTACTAAGCAATAATGTTGTTACACGTCCGATAATGCAGGAGCTATTATTTCCTACTTTAGCATTTATTGGTGGAAACGGGGAAATCAGTTATTGGTCGGTATTAAAACCTGCATTTCGAGCTGTTAACTTAAAAATGCCGCCAGTGTTACCTCGTCTATCATTTACTTTTATAGATAAAAGTGTAAGTAAACTATTAGCCAAATATGAAATCTCCGATACCCGCGTCATTGAAAGCGGAATAGATGATTTAAAGCAAAATTGGTTAGAGGCTAAGCAAAGTCCTCCAATAGAGCAAATGGCAGACGAAATTAAATTGGAGATTGAAAAAGTACATCTACCATTAAGAAATGTTGCACAAGAAATGCAATCAGATCTAGGAGAACTAGCAGCTAAAAATTTATATTATTTACAAGCAAATGTGGATTATTTAAAAAAACGGATGGTCAACGTATTAGAGGCTAAATATGCGCAGGAATTAGCAGAATTTGATCGTTTACACAATACGCTACACCCTTCCGGAGGATTGCAAGAGCGGATATGGAATTTATTACCTTTATGGAATAAGTGTGGAGTGTATTTTATTAAACAATTAACAGGTGAAGCATGCTCATTTGAAAAAGAGCATTTCATTATTCATATATAATAGCACCCACTTTTCCCCACCAAAACCTAAAAATGATCTTTTCGAAAGCTAAATTTATTTAATAATAAAAAAAGCGATTGTGGCAATGGCCCACAGTCGCTTTTTTTAATTACTATACTCCCTTACACAAGTTAATAATCCTGTTATTTTTTGGCATTTTATATTTGATTAAAAATACAGTGGTGAAATGTGGAGAGATGTGGTAACATGAATACAAGAAAGTGGGGCGAACTATATGTTTATGGGTGAATTCCAACACAACATTGACACAAAGGGAAGAATAATAGTCCCAGCCAAGTTTCGCAGTGAACTTGGAGAAAACTTTGTTGTTACCCGTGGACTGGACAAGTGTCTGTTCGCTTATCCAATGGAGGAATGGAAACTTTTAGAAGAAAAATTAAAAAAACTCCCACTTACTAAAAAAGACGCAAGAGCATTCACTCGTTTTTTCTTTTCTGGTGCAGTTGAATGTGAAGTTGATAAACAGGGAAGAATAAATATTCCGCAGCCGTTAAGAAAATATGCGGATTTGGAAAAGGAGTGTGCAGTTATTGGTGTTTCTAACCGGGTTGAATTCTGGGCAAACGATAGTTGGGAAGAGTACTTTAATGACTCTGAAGATTCGTTTGGGGAAATTGCTGAAAACTTGCTAGATTTCGATATTTGATAAAAAGTGGGTGTATGAATGTTTGAACATTATAGTGTACTAAGAAATGAAACAATTGATGGTCTATCTATCAAACCTGACGGTACGTATGTAGATTGTACGGTTGGTGGTGGGGGACATGCAGAACAAATTGCATCTAAATTAGACCAAAGTGGATTGCTTGTAGCATTTGATCAAGATATCAATGCATTAGAGGCAGCCAAACAAAAATTAAGAAAATATGATGACCGAGTACAATTTATTAATAAAAATTTCCGCAGTTTAGAGCAGGAATTAAATGACAAAGGGATCAAGCGTGTAGATGGAATATTGTTTGATCTTGGTGTTTCATCCCCGCAACTTGATAAAGGTGAAAGGGGCTTTAGCTATCAACATGATGCATTGCTTGATATGCGAATGAACCAATCGCAAAATTTAAGTGCATATAAAATCGTTAATACATGGACCTATCAGCAATTGGTTTCTATATTTTTTAAATATGGAGAAGAAAAATTTTCTAAACAGATTGCTAGGAAAATAGAGTCTTACCGAAACGCTAAGAAAATAGAAACTACACATGAATTAGTGGATATTATAAAAGATGCAATTCCTGCGCCAGCCCGGCGTAAAGGAGGCCATCCAGCAAAACGGATTTTTCAGGCAATAAGAATTGCTGTAAATGATGAACTAGCAGTATTTAATGATGCGCTTCACCAAGCAGCAAGGGTGATTGATATTAATGGCCGTATTGCCGTTATTACTTTTCATTCGCTCGAAGACCGAATATGCAAGCAAGCATTTAAAAAATGGAGTACACCAAAAGAAACCCCAAAAAATTTACCTATTATTCCTCAGGAAAATGAAGCTCCTTTTAAACGAATCACTAGAAAACCAATCAGTCCTAGTGACGAAGAATTAAAACAAAATCGCAGATCGCGATCTGCTAAATTGCGTATTGTTGAAAAAGTACATACATGGGATGAAAAATTTACTAATGTGGAAGGGTGAAAAAAATAATGAACGCAAATCATGCTAGAAATTGGCAGCAGACGTATACAACGCAATCACCAAAGGAAAAACAGGTTACAGTAAAAGTACGTAAAAAAAGTTGGATTACGAAAGGTGAAAAAGTTTTATATTCTGTAGTTGGAGCATGTTTAATTTGTGCTGGTATTTATACGGTTTCTTATTCGGCTTCCACTGATAAACTGAATAGAGAGTTGCAAAATTTGGAAAACAAAGTTCAAAGCCAACAGGTTACAAATGAAGGCCTATTATATGAAATGAAAGAATTAAGTAGACCGGAAAGAATCACGAAAATAGCGAAGGAAAATGGCTTAAAAATCCAAGATGCTAATGTAAAAAAAGCAAGTGCATATAACAACTAGATCAAGGGGCCTTGTAGCATGAGGAAAAACAAAACAACCCACTTCATGACAGGAATTTTGACGTTGATTTTTGTTGGAACCTTCTTGGTCATAATGGGGAGATTTATCTATATACAAGCAGTGGGTGTAATCGACAATGTATCCTTGGAAGAATGGGCTAAGGAAAAAAGAACTTCGTCTTATACTTTACATGCTGAAAGAGGAAAAATCTTTGATAGTAATAATATGACCCTAGCTTATGATCGGCCAACATTCCGCATTTATGCTATTCTAGATGAGGCTTATACTGGTGATTCCGATGAACTTAAGCATGTGAAAGATCCGGAAAAAACAGCATCGTCATTAGCACCATTCTTGGATATGGACGAAGAAGAAATTTACGGGCGGCTTGAGGACGGAATCGAAGAGGGAAAATTTCAAGTAGAATTCGGTGAAGCTGGTAAAGAATTATCACAACAAACAAAAGATGAAATAGGGGAACTAGAAATACCTGGAATCAAATTTAAGAAAGAAGCAATTCGATATTATCCAAATGGACTATTCGCCTCTCATATTCTGGGATTTGCTCAAAAAAAAGATGGGAAAATTACAGGGCTTGCAGGTATAGAAAAAGAAATGAATCATGTTTTAGGTGGGAAAGATGGACATATATCTTATCAGCGTGATAAATATAATAAAAAATTGCTAGATCCGAATGAAGTCATCCAGAAGCCTGAAAATGGAGATGACATTTATTTAACAATTGATCAAAAAATCCAAACCTTATTGGAAGATGTCATGTCACAAGTTCGTAAAGAATACAAACCGAAACGAATTACAGCAGTTGTCATGAACCCTAAAACAGGAGAAATTATAGCAATGGGTAATCGCCCAAGCTATAATCCAAACAATCCTTCGAATGTTAAGAACTGGTATAATGATGTTATTTCAAACCCATTTGAACCAGGCTCGACTGTAAAAATGTTTACATGGGCTGCCGCAATTGAGGAAGGTGTTTACAACGGAGAGGAAACGTTTAAATCCGGTAAATACAAAGTAAACGATAGAATAACTCCGATTGCTGATCATAATGGCGGTAATGGATGGGGGAAAATCACATATGATGAAGGATTCGCACGCTCATCAAATGTTGCAGCAGCGAAACTTGCCTGGGAAAAGGTTGGTCCCGAAACGTTTCTAGAATATCTAAGGGGCTTTGATTTTGATGAAGAAACGAATATCGATTTACCAAATGAAGTAAGCGGGCAATTGTTATATAATTGGCCACTGGAAAAAATAACAACTGCTTTTGGGCAAGGGAGTACGGTAACTCCAATTCAACAATTAAAAGCTGCTACAGCAATTGCAAATGATGGAAAAATGCTTCAACCCTATGTAATTAAAAAAATTGTAGATCCAGATACAGAGAAAGTTCTCAAAGAAAAATCACCAAATGTTGTTGGACAACCAATATCCAAAGAAACCTCCGATCAGGTGATGGACTTACTTGAATCTGTAGTCAGTTCTGAAAACGGAACAGGAAAAATGTATCATCTGGATGATTATACGGTAGCAGGAAAAACAGGTACGGCACAAATTCCAGACCCTGATAAACCTGGATATCTTACAGGTGTTGGAAATAACACTTTTTCATTTTTAGGAATGGCACCTAAAGATGATCCTAGATTGATGATGTATGTATCTGTAACACAGCCTGACTTAGAGACAGATGACGGTTATGCCCCTGGCTCAACACCAGTCTCTTTTATCTTTAAAAATGTGATGGAAAATAGTTTACATTATTTAGATGTAAATCCTGACAAAGATTCTAATGAACCTGTAGATCGTATTAAAGTTCCGGAATTAATTGGAGAAAATGCTAATGAAGCGAAAAAATTGTTAAAGAAAAAAGGGTTAAAACCAACGATAATAGGAACAGGTAAAAAAGTGATTGATGCTAGCGCAGCAAAAGGAGATCAGTTGCTTCAAAATGATAAAGTTCTTTTGTTAACGGATAAACCAACAATGCCAAAAATCATTGGATGGTCACAGAGAGATGTTTTACAACTGGCGGATTTAGCAGATTTAAAACTCGAGGTAATGGGTAGTGGTTATGTTGTCAAACAGAGTATTAAAAAAGACAAACCATTGAAGAAAAAGGATTATTTAGGTATTGAACTAAAGCCTCCAGCCAAAAAAGATAAGAAAAAAAGCAAAAAGAACAATTCAGATGAAAATAATGAACAAAATGAAACGGACGAAACCGAAGAATAATACATCAATATATTGCTTATGAAATATCATATATAGTGTGTATTTTACAGATGAACAGTGTTCTATTATGTCTTTCTAATTCATATAGTGGATACAAGCCTACCTATGAAGAAAAGGGGATGGAAAATGAAACGTGTATCCACTGTCACAGTTAGAAAACGAATAGTTACTGTTTTTCTTTTTGGTTTACTTCTCTTTATGATTATTGATTTCCGATTGGGATATGTTCAATTTATTATCGGTGATAAATTAATGGATAAAGCAAATGAGTCATGGAGCAGAGATATCGTATTTGAAGCGGATCGTGGCAAAATTTTAGATTCCAATGGGGATATATTAGCTGAAAATGTCTCTGCACCTTCTATAACCGTTGTACCTAGACAAATTCAAAATCCGCAGAAAGTCGCAGAAAACCTTGCAAATATATTGGACATGCCCGAAAAGAAAGCATATGAATATGTGACGAAAAATGAATCGAGTGTGAATATTCATCCGGAAGGAAGAAAGCTTTCTGAAAAACAGGAAAAGGCTGTTCGAACGCTCAATATGGATGGGGTTTATCTTGCTAAGGATTCCAAACGGCATTATCCATACGGTGATTATCTATCCCATGTATTAGGTTTTACAGGTATTGATAATCAAGGATTAATGGGACTTGAACTTTATTACGATGACAAATTGAAAGGTGAAAAGGGAAGTTTATCCTATTATTCGGATGCAAAGGGGAAAAAACTGGAAAGCATCGCAGATATATACAATGCACCGAAAGATGGTTTGGATTTAAAGACGACCATTAATTCTAAGGTGCAAACAATAATGGAGCGTGAACTTGACCTAGCAGTAGCCAAATATAACCCCGATGGTGCTTCCGCAATTGCCGTAAACCCAAAAACGGGCGGTGTGTTAGGTATGACAACAAGACCAAACTTCAACCCAGAAAACTATCAAGATGTTGATTCTTCGATTTTTGATCGTAATTTACCAATATGGAGCACATATGAGCCAGGATCAACATTTAAAATAATTACACTTGCATCCGCTTTAGAGGAAGAAACAGTTGATTTAGAAGAAGATGAGTTTGATGATGATGGGTAGATATCAATCGATGGAACCCACCTGCATTGCTGGAAAGAGGGAGGTCACGGACACCAATCATATCTTGAAGTTGTGCAAAATTCTTGTAACCCGGGATTTGTCAATTTAGGAATGAAGCTAGGAAAGGAAAAGTTATTTACGTATATTAAAGATTTTGGATTTGGAAAAAAAACAGGAATTGATTTGCAAGGAGAGGGGAATGGAATATTATTTGATCCCGAAGATATAGGCCCTGTTGAGTTAGCTACTACATCCTTTGGTCAAGGTGTTTCAGTAACTCCAATTCAACAAGTTATGGCAGTCGCTGCAGCTGTTAATGGCGGGAATTTATATGAACCGCATATTGCAAAGGAATGGATTGATTCGAGAACAGGGAAAACCGTTGATAATTTTGAAAATGAAATAAAAGATAAAGTCATTTCAGAATCTACCTCCAAAGAGCTCAGATATGCCTTAGAAAGTGTAGTAGCAAAAGGAACGGGTAAACCTGCATATGTAGATGGTTATCGCGTTGGTGGTAAAACTGGAACAGCTCAAAAAGTGGGACCAGATGGACAGTATATGCAAGACAATTATATTGTGTCCTTTATCGGATTTGCTCCTGCCGATGATCCAGAAATTGTTGTTTATGTAGCGATCGATAATCCTAAGGATACCTTGCAGTTCGGTGGTGTCGTAGCTGCTCCAATCGTTGGAACAATTATTGGTGACAGCCTTAGAGCAATGGGAGTGGAACCAAGAGAAGATGGATTGGAAAAAGAAGTGGATTGGCCTGAACAGCCAAAGGTTGAAGTACCAGATTTAATAGGTTTAAAGAAAAAAGACGTAACGGAATATATGACTAACTTATCGATTGAAGTAGAAGGATCAGGAGATCATATTATTGATCAAGAACCAAAAGCCGGTTCCAAAGTTGAAGAAGGGGCAAAAATTAGAATCTATTTATCTAATAAAAAGGATCGTGATTCTGATTAAAATTTGCTATAATAAATAAGATGTTAATTAATAAAATGTAAATAAAATAAAAAGAGGGTGGCTGCACCCTCTTAAAAAGTGTGTTTTAAGAGAATAAATATGTGGGAAATTAACCAAGGCAGGGTGTTTATATGAAATTAACAGAAATTATTTCCATACTACCATTCTATCAATCAACAAAAAAGTTAGAAGAAATCGATATAAATTCAATTGAAATGGACTCACGTCGTGTTAAAGCAAGTGATTTGTTTATTTGTATTAAAGGGTTTACGGTTGACGGACATGATTTTGTAAATCAAGCAATCGAGCGTGGAGCTAGTGCAATTATAGCTGAAAAAGAAATACAAACGAATGTACCTACCATTGTTGTACCTGATACATCAAGAGCACTAGCGCTTATTGCAACGAAATTCTTTGCGTATCCGACTAATCAATTCCCTCTTATAGGCGTCACAGGAACAAATGGTAAAACAACAGTAACCTATTTACTCGAAGCAATCTTTTCAAAATATAAAAAGAAAACAGGTGTGATTGGAACCATTCATATGAAGATTGGCGATGAGTCATTTCCTGTAAACAATACAACACCAGATGCGCTTTTTCTGCAGCGGACTTTTAGACAAATGGCAGATGAGCAAGTTGAAACAGGAATAATGGAAGTATCCTCACACGCTTTAGATTTAGGGCGCGTATATGGCTGTGATTTTGATATAGCAATATTTACTAATTTATCTCAGGATCATCTGGATTACCATAAAGATATGAATGATTATTTACGTGCTAAAAGTCTTTTGTTTGCGCAACTGGGAAGTGCTTACGCGGATGGGCGGAAGAAATTTGCTATTCTTAATGAGGATGATCCACATAGCTCATTATTAAAACAAAGCACAGCGCAACATATATTGACCTATGGTCTAAGTGATAAGGCGCAGGTCAAAGCGACAAACATACAGCTGGACGTTACACATACAAACTTTACATTATCATCACCGGTGGGCATTATTGAAATACATAGTAAGCTCATTGGAATGTTTAATGTGTATAATATGCTTGCTGCTAGTAGTGCTGCGATTGCTTCAAATGTACCATTAAACGTGATAAAAAAGGCACTTGAATCGATTACTGGTGTAAATGGACGTTTTCAGCAAGTAATAGCTGGACAGCCATTTGCTACAATTGTCGATTATGCACATACACCGGACTCTCTAGAGAATGTATTACAGACAATCCAAGAGTTTGCAAAGAGAAAAGTGTATGTAGTTGTTGGATGCGGCGGGGATCGTGATCGCACAAAACGTCCTTTAATGGCAGATATTGCATTAAAATATGCGGATCTTGCAATCTTTACTTCTGATAATCCGCGAACAGAAGAACCGCATCGAATATTAGATGATATGACGAATGGATTATCAAAAACACACTTTGAAGTAATCGAAAATAGAAAAGAAGCGATTTGTCATGCAGTACAGCTTGCAAAAAAAGATGATATCATTTTAATTGC
>Ga0079226_10000230_pt1 | contig 37371 bp, 31 predicted proteins | sample Poulit2014_FD_76345 | JGI IMG/M metagenome (GOLD analysis project Ga0079226, IMG submission 76345) | Agricultural soil microbial communities from Georgia to study Nitrogen management - Poultry litter 2014 | ecosystem: Environmental > Terrestrial > Soil > Agricultural land | place: USA: Georgia...
ATTGGTTTAATAATATTCGAATTCATGGATCATTAAATTATCAAACACCAACTGAATACAAGTTGATGCACCTTTAAAAATTTGTTCAGTTTAGTGTTGACATACCATTTTTTGTTTTTAAAGATAATATGAGGGGGAAAAATAGTGAGAAAGTACTTTGAATTAGATAAACTCGGAACCAATTATAAAACAGAGTTTATGGCAGGACTCACAACATTTTTAGCAATGGCTTATATATTATTTGTTAACCCAGAAATGCTAAGTCTTGCAGGAGTTGAAGGTTTACCAGAAGGTACGGGAATGGATAGAGGGGCTGACTTTACAGCAACTGCTATTGCTGCTGCAGTTGGTTCTCTAATGATGGGGATAGTTGCGAGATATCCAATTGTTCTTGCCCCAGGGATGGGACTTAACGCATTTTTTGCATATACGGTTGTATTAACTTATGGTATTCCTTGGGAGACAGCTCTTTCAGGTGTCCTTGCATCAGGAATTATCTTTTTATTTATAACAGTAATAGGGTTGCGTGAAAAAATCATCAATACGATTCCACAAAATTTGAAATTAGCAGTTGGTGCTGGTATCGGTTTCTTTATTGCTTTTATTGGATTTAAAAATGCAGGAATTATCGTTGCTGATGATGCAACATTAATCACTCTAGGTAGTTTATCAGATCCACTTGTTTTACTAGCAGTTTTTGGACTTATTGTAGCAGTAATTTTATTAAGTAAAGGAATAAAGGGCGGTATTTTTTATTCAATGATTGCAACATCCATTGTTGGGATGATTTTTGGGCTAGTGCCGAAAATCACTGGTATTAATGATGTTGTAGGTGCTGTGCCAAGCATTGCTCCAACGTTTGGTCAAGCATTCTTGAATTTTGGTAATATATTTACAATTGAAATGCTTATTGTTATTTTAACCTTTTTATTCGTTGACTTTTTCGATACGGCAGGTACACTAGTTGCCGTAGCAAATCAAGCTGGCTTAATGAAGGACAATAAGTTACCGCGTGCAAGTCGTGCGTTAATTGCCGATTCAACAGCAACAGTTGTAGGTGCGACTGTAGGGACATCAACGACAACAGCTTATGTTGAATCAACAACAGGTGTAGGTGTCGGAGGGCGAAGTGGTTTAACAGCAGTTTTTGCAGCACTTTTCTTCATTCTGGCCTTGTTTTTCTCACCATTATTAAATGTAGTCACACCACAAGTAACTGCATCTGCTTTAATTATTGTTGGTGTGTTAATGTCAACGGCTCTTAAACAAATTGAATGGGATAAATTTGAAATAGCAGTTCCGGCATTTTTTGTTATTATCGCGATGCCACTAACGTCAAGTATTGCAACAGGGATTGCGATTGGATTTATCTTTTATCCAATTACAATGTTGATGGCAGGTCGGATTAAAGAAGTACATCCAATGATTTATGGTATGTTTGTTATCTTTATTCTTTATTTTGCCTTTCTAACTTAATAAAAAAAGATCATATTTTATGGATATGATCTTTTTTTATGGACTAGATTAATAAATAAGTTGCATTGTAATATTCTACTTGCTACATTATGAATACTAAAAAAGAAAGGAAGATTTTAATTGTTGACTGTAATAAAAAGAGTAAGCTTACTATTAGTAGTAGTTACCTTTACATTAAGCTTATTATCAGATCAAATCTTTGCAGGGACTGATAAAGTGATGATTGATCCGGGTCATGGTGGATCTGATAGTGGTGCAATTGGGAACGGTTTATATGAAAAAGATTTAACGCTTGAAATTTCAAAGAAAGTTAAATCTTATATTGATCGCTATTATAATATAAGTACTAAAATGACAAGAACAAATGATACATATGTTTCGTTAAAACAACGAACAGACATAGCAAATCAATGGCAAGCAGATTTGTTTTTATCGATTCATGTTAATGCTGGAGGAGGATCTGGTTATGAAGATTATATACATAATTCACTCACTCCTTTTAGGTCAGCTCCTAAACAAGATGAAATAACGTCAGCTGAAGCCCAGAAAACAATTAGAAACGAAATAAATGCAGTTTTAAAAAAGTATAAAGTTAGAGATAGAGGGGCCAAAGCTGCTAATTTTCATGTGTTAAGAGAATCAAAAATGCCTGCGGTACTTTTAGAGATAATGTTTATCGATACAAAAAAAGATGCTGATCTTTTAAAGAACAATTCATTTATAAATGATATCTCTCGGGCAATTGCTGAAGGTGTTGGAAAGACATTTGATCAAGCACAAGATGCTCAAACGCCTCCAAAGGACATCCCGATATATTCAAATAATAATGATTATATTGTGACAGCGAATAATTTAAATGTACGTGCTGGGAATGGGACACAATATAAAAAGATCGGTACAATCCCAAATAATACAACTATTAAAGCAATTGGGATAACAAATAATAATTGGATTAAATTTAAGTATAATAATCAAGATGCTTATGTGAGTGCATCTCTTTTAAAGAAAAAAAATAACATTGACGTCACAGAAATAAATGAAGACTATATTGTTACAGCGACAAACTTAAATGTGCGTTCAGGGAACAGTACAAACTATGAGAAAATCGGCACAATAGCTAATGGAAACACGATTAAAGCCATCGGCAAAACAAGTAATAACTGGTATAAATTTAATTACAATAACCAGGAAGCTTATGTAAGTGGGATTCATTTGAAGCCTAAATTAGATAAGGAGAGTTATACAGTAACAGCAACAATGCTCAATGTCAGATCGAGTAATTCATTGAGTGCTAGTTTAATTGGTCGCCTTCCTCATGGAAGCCAAGTAGAAATTATAGAAAAACATAAATATAACTGGGTGGAAATAGATTATCAAGGCCAAAAAGGATTTGTTAGCGATCGATTTTTAAAAGCTAATTAATAATAAGAAAATCATGATTAAATTCATGGTTTTTTTATTGTTTATTTTAAAAAAGAACATTTATATAATGTGTTAAGTTAAATTGATTAATTGGCTTTATCTTGCTATAATAAAGCAATATTATCATACATAAGTAGAAGATGATTTTATAGATAGTTAGGAGGAGTATTATGTTTAAAGCAATTAAAATTGGTAGTGCTTTTATTGGGGTTATTGTTGGAGCGGGATTTGCTTCAGGACAAGAAATATTACAGTATTTTACAAGTTTTGGTTACATGGGGATTGCTGCAGCAATTGTATCAACAATTCTATTTGCCTTTTTAGGTATGAGTCTAACTAAAATTGGCAGTCGTTTGCAAACGCTGTCACATAAAGACGCAATTTATACAATTAGTGGGCGTTATTTAGGATTTATTGTTGATGTTATTTTAGTCTTTACATTATTTGGTGTAGGTGTCGTTATGGTAGCTGGTGCAGGGTCTTCATTAAATCAGCAATTTGGTTTACCTATATTTGTAGGAAGTGTTATCTTATCTATTCTTATTGTGTTAGCAATGACATTAAATCTAGATAAAGTAATTGCAATTATCGGGAGTATTACACCATTTTTATTAATAGCAATTGTTGGAATCGCTATTTATAGTATTTTCACTATGGAGTTAAGTTTTAGTGAATTAAATCCAATTGCATTAGAACAAGAGAAAAGTTTCCCAAATTGGTTTGTCTCAGGTGTAAACTACGCGTCATTTAACATTGCTGTTGGTGCAGGTATGGCAATTGTGATGGGTGGTTCTGAAAAGAATGAGCATGTCGCAGCTTTAGGTGGATTACTTGGTGGACTTGGAATAGGTGTTTTAATCGTTCTAGCTCATTTTGCAATCTTCTCTCAAGTAGATGTTGTTGCTGCTTATGATTTACCGCTATTATCACTTGTTAATAGCATCTCACCTATCTTAGGTGTGATCATGTCAATTATCTTATTTGGAATGATTTTCAATACAGGTTTAGGTATGTTTTATGGTTTTGTTGCTCGATTTTTTGAACCAGGAACAAAGAAATTTCTTATTGCATCAATTGTTACAGTAGTTATTGGATTTATCTTAAGCTTTGTCGGCTTTACTGATTTAGTTTCTAAAGTCTACTCAACAATCGGTTATATGGGATTATTCTTAATTATTGCATTAATTTATGCACCAATTAGATTAAAGAAACTCGGAATAACGAGAAGATAGAAAAAGAGGCCCTCATATGAGGCCTCTTTTTTATGTTATTTATGAATGAGCTGAAGAGTTTTTAAAAGTATAGATAATTAAAAGACCAGTTCCAATTAAACTTAAGCTACCAAGAACGAGGTATAGGTGATTACCACTAAAATGATCGATTAAAAAGCCCCCACCGACTGATCCGATAATTCCAGAAACACCAAAAAATACAGAGTAAAAAATTAAATGGCCAGAAGATTTGAGCGTATTTGGAATAATTCGAGTGATATAATCAAGTGAACTTAAATAAAAAATACCAAATGTAAGTCCGTGTAATAATTGTCCTAATAAAACATGAATCGGGTCAGTAGAGAAGGCAAAAAGAACCCATCTCAGTGTATATAATAAGCTAGCTAAAATAATAAAAAATAAAGCCTTATCTTTTTTAAACCATTTATAAGCAAATGCAAAAATTAATGCTTCACTAACAAGTGCTATAAACCAACCGACACCAACAAGTGACTCACTTCCTCCAAGACTCGTTATAAAAAGTCCAATAAAGCTATCATTTGCTCGATGAGTAATGGTAATAAACATCATAATAATTAAAAAGTAAATGAATTTGCGATTAGTAAATAATTTTTTTAAGTCATTTATATTAATTGTTTGGTCACTTTCATTTGATTTAACATCATCAATTTTAAAAGCGATAACAAGTAAAATTGTTCCAAAAACTAAATAAGGCCAGCGCATAAACTCAACACCATAAATATTAAGTAATTGACCAATGATAAGTGAAGATAAAGCAAAGCCAATTGATCCCCATGTTCTAATGGAGCCAAAAGAAATGTTTAATAAATCAGCTTGCCTTTGAGCCAAACTGTCTCCCAGAGCTCCAACAGGTGATGAGAAGAAATAAAAGAAAGCACCAAAAATTAAAATGAAAATTAATTGATTCATTTGAAAAAATAAAATACTAAAAATGAGCATACCAATAATTGTCATGATTAAAACCCATTTTACAGTTTTATATTTATCACTTAAATATCCCCAAAAGGGTTGAGAAATAATTGAAGCAAGAGGACCCACAGCAAGAACCCAACCAATTTCTGTTCCAGATAATCCTTTAAATTTTAAATAAAGCGGTAAAAAGCTAATGATAATTGTATTAGTAACGTGAAAAAGGAAAATGAGCATTTTTAGCTTACGTAAATCAGCTTTAGTAGACATAGTTCACCTCAAAATAAAATAAATTATTAAATTGCTATAAAAAAAGATCTAATTCGAGTAAAATGAAAGTGCAAGTTATTTTACTATATCATATGAGAGAAAACGGAGCGAAGAGAAATAAATGACAGAGGTAATAAGGAGTGAGTTTAGTTGTACAATGCATTAGTAATTGTAGCAATTATTTTAGTAGTAAATATTGTATATGTGTCATTGCTAACAATTAGAATGATTTTAACGTTAAAAAGTAGAAGGTACTTGGCTGCCTTGGTTAGTGTCTTTGAAACCATTATGTATATTATTGGGTTGAGTCTTGTGTTAGACAATCTAGATGGTATTCAAAATGTAATTGCATATGCAGCAGGATTTGCTACTGGAATTATTGTCGGTTCATTAATTGAAGAACGTTTAGCACTTGGTTATATAACAGTTAACGTTATTTCGACAAATCCAGAGTTAGAGTTCACTAAAAAATTAAGAGCTCAAGGATATGGCGTAACAAGTTGGGAAGCTCAAGGAATGGAAGGAACACGTTTAGCTCTTCAAGTGCTTACCCCTCGAAAGAGAGAATTAAAGCTTTATCAAGCTATTAATGAAATAGATCCACGTGCATTTATTATCTCTTATGAACCAAAGCAAATTCAAGGTGGATTTTGGGTACGTCAAGTGCGTAAAAGAAACATGAAAAAAGAATTAAATCAAGAAGATATGATGACTAATACATTAAAAGTAGAAGAAAATGAACAAAACACGAACAATAAACTATGAAAACAGTTAAATGTTCACGGTTTGATTGACTGTTAAAATCTATCTTTGTTATAATTGATGAGGTTGATTGAACTCATGTGATTTCCATATAATAATAAGAATAAGGCTTAAAGTATCTACCTGATACCGTAAATATCAGACTATGGAAAATTTGAATAAATAATATTTAAAATCTCATCCACATCATCTAATGTTTAAAGGATTAGATACTTAAATCTATTCATTTTTTCATATATATATTATATATGTAAATAAGAATAGATTTTTTTAATTATAATAATAAAAGGAGTATTAAGATGCCTAAAGTAGGAGTTATCATGGGAAGTATTTCTGATTGGGAAACGATGGAACATACTGTTTTAGTTTTAGAAGAGTTAGGAATTCCTTATGAAAAAGAAGTTATCTCTGCTCACAGAACACCTGATGATATGTTTGTTTATGCAAAGACAGCACGTGAACGAGGCTTAAAAGTTATTATTGCAGGAGCTGGCGGAGCAGCTCATCTTCCAGGTATGGTTGCTTCACAAACGACTTTACCTGTTATTGGTGTGCCTGTGCAATCGCGTGCGTTAGATGGGATGGACTCATTACTTTCAATTGTACAAATGCCAGGTGGTGTTCCTACAGCAACAATGGCGATTGGTAAAGCAGGAGCAACGAATGCTGGATTATTCGCCGGGCAAATATTAGGTACTACAGATAAAGAAATTGAACAAGCCTTAATGACGTATCAAGAAAATTTAAAAGAAAATGTTGATGAAATGAGGAATAAACTTGCCAAAAAATAAAGTAATCTTACCCCCAAAAACAATAGGAATCATAGGTGGTGGTCAATTAGGTCGTATGATGGCGATAGAGGCAAGATATATGGGTTATAAAGTGGCCGTTTTAGATCCAACCAAAAATTGTCCGACCGCGCAAGTAGCTGATAAACATATTGTAGCAGCTTATGATGATCTAACCGCAATTAAAGAATTGACAGAAATCAGTGATGTCGTTACATATGAATTTGAAAATGTTGATTTAGAAGCAGCGACATATATTGAAAAAGCCGGTAAATTACCACAAGGTGCATTTCCCCTAGAAGTCACACAAAATCGTGAAAGAGAAAAAACATTATTAGCTGATTTAGGTTTACCAGTCGCTCCATTTACAATTATTAATAGTAAAGAAGAATGTGAAGCTGTCTTAAAAGATGCTCCGCTTCCATCAGTTATTAAGACCTGTCGTGGCGGATATGACGGTAAAGGGCAATTTAAAGTTGAAACAGAAGCAGATTTTGAAGCAGCAATAGACTTTATCGATCCAAACGAAACATATGTGATTGAACAGTGGATTTCATTTGATAAAGAAATTTCTGTTGTTTTTAGTTGTACAGCTGATGGTGATTTTAAGATGTTCCCAATTGCAGAAAATCAGCATAAAGATCAAATTCTATCAGAAACAACTGCACCTGCAGAAATTGATGAAGCTGTTTATAATAAAGCTGTTGTTGCATCACGTACCTTAGCTGATTCGATGTTAATTGTCGGCACTTTTACGATTGAAATGTTTGTGATTGGTGATGGGATATTTATAAATGAAATGGCACCACGTCCACATAATTCAGGTCATTATACTATTGAAGCATGTAATATTTCACAATTTAAACAACATATTCGTGCTATTTGTGGGTTACCATTAACAGAAGTGTCTTTACATAATAAAGCGAAAATGATTAATGTTTTAGGTGAAGATATGGACCGAGCTCTCCATGCAATTGAATATCAATCAGAGGCATTTGTTCATTTGTACGGTAAAGAGGAAGTAAAAGAAAAGCGCAAAATGGGTCATGTAACATTCATTGCAGAAAGCTTTGATCAATTAAATGAGATGAAAGCTAGATACGAAAAATAAATTAAAATTAAAGGAGAATGTCTGATGGCACATAATATGTCACCTGAAAAAGTTGAAGCAAATAAAGTATATTTAGAAATGGGTTTAACAGAAGATGAATTCAAACGTGCAAAATCTATTTTAGGACGTTTACCAAATTACACTGAAACAGGTATCTTTTCTGTGATGTGGTCAGAACACTGTAGTTATAAAACATCAAAACCACTCTTAAGTAAATTCCCTACAAAAGGTCCACAAGTCCTTGTTGGTCCTGGTGAGGGTGCTGGGGTAGTTGATATTGGTGATGACCAAGCTGTTGTCTTTAAAATGGAAAGTCATAATAGTCCTTCAAGAATTAATCCGTTTGAAGGTGCAGCAACAGGAATTGGTGGTATTTTAAGAGATGTCTTTTCAATGGGTGCACGTCCAATTGCAGCAATGAATTCATTGCGTTTTGGTCCATTAGGTAATGAACGTACTAATTATCTATTTAAAGAAGTTGTTCGTGGAATTGCTCATTATGGTAATAATGTAGGTGTACCAACAGTCGGTGGTGAAATCCAATTTGATGATTGTTATTCAGATAGTCCACTAGTTAATGCGATGGTTGTTGGATTAATTGATCATAAAGATATTCAAAAAGGAATTGCTGCAGGTGTAGGAAATTCAGTTATTTATGCTGGTGCTAAAACAGGTCGCGATGGGATTCATGGTGCAACACATTCTTCAGATGATGCTGTTTCAGAAGATGCAAAACCAGCTGCTGGTAATCCACATTTAGAAAAAAGATTAATTGAAGCATGTTTAGAAGCAATTAATTCAGAAAATTTAGTCGGTATGCAAGACATGGGTGCTGCTGGTTTAACATCTTCTGGAAGTGAGATGGCAAGTGCTGCTGGAACAGGCATGTTACTAGATTTAGATACAGTTCCTCAGGCTGAGGAAAACATGTCAGCTTATGAAATGATGTTATCTGAAACACAAGAAAGAATGTTATTAGTCGTTAAAAAAGGAACAGAGAAAGAATTCTTAGATTTATTTAACGCACATGACATCGAAGCAGCGGTTGTCGGTGAAGTTATTGAAGAAAAAGTATTCAAAATTAAACATGAAGATAAAATATGGGCTGATATTCCTGTCGATGCATTAGATGCTGATGCACCTGTATATTATTTGAAATCTAAAGAAGCAAAATATTATCAAACATTCCAAAATCAAGAAACTGAAACACCAAAAGTTACTGATCATGGTGAGATGTTAAAAACATTATTAACCCGTGAAACAATTGCAAGTAAAGAATGGGTTTATAAGCAATTCGATTCAAATAAAGATAATAAGACACTTAAAGGACCAGGTTCAGGTGCAGCAGTTGTACAAATTAATGATCAAGATAAAGCCATTGCGATTACAACAGATAGTAATTCAAGATACATTTACTTAGATCCAAAAGTAGGTGGCCAAATTGCAGTAGCTGAAGCGGCACGTAATATTGTAGCCGCAGGTGCGAAACCACTTGCGATTACAGATGGATTAAATTATGGTAATCCAACAAATGAAGAAGTGTTTTGGCAAATGGAAGAAAGCATTGATGGAATTAGTGCAGCATGTAAAGTATTAGATGTACCTGTTATTAGTGGTAATGTGTCGATGTATAATCAATCAGAAGGTGAAGCAATTTATCCAACACCGATTATCGGTATGGTTGGCTTGTTTGAATCATTAAAAGATATTACACCAAATAGTTTCCAAAATGCAGATGATTTAGTTTATCTAATTGGTGATACGGATGCAACATTTGGTGGAAGTGAAATTCAAAAAGTAGTATCAGGAGAATATTCAGGAAAAGCACCAAATATAGATTTAGATATCGAAAAAAATCGTCAAGCTAATTTATTAACAGCTATTCAACAAGGATTAATCGAATCAGCTGAAGATGTATCAGAAGGTGGTTTGGCAGTTTGTGCAGCTGAATCAGTTATTCGTTCAGAAAACCTTGGTGCTGAATTAACTTTATCAGGCGAGGCCGTTGAACAATTATATAGTGAAACACAATCACGCTTTATTGTTACAGTGAATAAAACTAACAAAGACGCATTTGAAAAAGCATTTGAAGATGCACACTTTATTGGAACAGTAACTAATGAAACAACACTTCAAATCAACGTAAATGATACGGTAGTTATTAATGAAGAAGTTGATACATTAAGACAGTTATGGACAAATAGTATTGAAAATAGCTTAAAATAAATAACTAGGGGAGACTAATTTCATTATGTTTGGAGTATGGGGACATGAACGAGCTGCTGAAATAACTTATTACGGATTACATGCGATGCAACACCGTGGTCAAGATGCTGCAGGCATAGTTGTTACAAATGGCGAACGATTAAAACTTCATAAGGACGTAGGGTTAGTCAATGATGTTTTTAAACGATTTGATTTCTCTAAATATCAAGGTCGTGGAGCAGTTGGTCATGTACGTAATGCAACACAAGATGATGGGACATTTGATAATGTACAACCATTTGTATTTAGAACCTTAGAAGGTAGTACTGCAATTGCTCATAATGGTGAACTGATGAATTCAAAAACATTAAGAAAAGATTTAGAAAAAGCAGGCAGTATTTTACAAACAAATTCAGATACTGAAATACTAGCTCATTTAATGAAAAAAAATGGTCATAAAACAACAGAAGAAGCAATTATTACTGGTCTAAAAAAATTAATCGGTGCTTATGCTTATATTATTATGACAGAAGATAAAATGTATGTTGCATTAGACCCAAGAGGGATTCGTCCATTATCACTTGGACGGATTGGGGATGCTTATGTTGTCGCGTCAGAAACGTGTGCATTTAGCATTGTTGGTGCGACTTACGAACGAGAAATTCTTCCTGGTGAGTTATTAACAATAAGTGATGAAGGAATTAAATCTACTCGATTTATGTTAAGAGAACCAAGAAATTTATGTGCAATGGAATATGTTTATTTATCAAGACCTGATAGTGATTTAAATCATGAAAATGTCCATGCTGCTCGTAAAAGAACCGGCATTGAATTGGCCAAAGAATCACCAATTGTTGATGCTGATATCGTAACAGGAGTACCTGATTCGAGTATTTCTGCTGCTATTGGATATGCAGAAATGACGGGTATTCCTTACGAGATGGGGATTATAAAAAATCGATATGTTGACCGGACTTTTATTCAACCTTCACAAGAATTACGAGATCAAGGTGTGAAAATGAAACTATCTCCAGTACGTGGTATCATTGAAGGTAAGAAAATAGTCATGATAGATGATTCAATTGTTAGAGGAACGACAAGTAGACGCATTGTTCGTTTATTAAAAGAGGCTGGTGCTAAAGAAGTACATGTTAGGATTTCTTCGCCACGCATTGAAAATCCCTGTTTTTATGGGATTGATATGTCAACAAAAGAAGAATTAATAGCAGCTAATTATAATACTGAAGAAATGTGTAAACTTATTGAAGCGGATAGTTTAGCGTTTTTATCTCCTAAAGGCATGGAAAAAGCTATCATTAGAGAAAAAACACTTAATCAAGGCTTGTGTCAAGCTTGTTTTACAGGGGATTATCCTGTAGTTGAAAAGGGAGAAAAGAAAGACTTCTTTAGAAAATATTAACCATACTTGAATTAGGGGCGAAAAAAATGTCAAATGTATATAAAAAAGCAGGCGTTGATGTTGAAAAAGGATATGAAGCAGTCGAAAGAATGAAAAAACATGTTGATAAAACAACAAGACCTGAAGTAATTGGTGGGTTAGGTGCATTTGCAGGATTGTTTGATTTATCTAAGGTAAATTATAAAGAACCTGTCTTAGTATCTGGTACAGATGGAGTGGGAACAAAATTAATGCTTGCATTTGAATTAGATAAGCATGACACAATTGGTATTGATCTTGTGGCAATGTGTGTAAATGATATTGTCGCTCAAGGTGCAGAACCACTCTTTTTCTTAGATTACATTGGTTGTGGTAAAAATGAACCAGAGGTTATTGAACATATTGTTAAAGGTGTTTCAGAAGGATGCCTTCAATCGGGTGCTGCTTTAATTGGTGGAGAAACAGCAGAAATGCCAGGCATGTATAAGAGTGAAGAATATGATTTAGCAGGTTTTGCAGTAGGGATTGTTGAAAAGTCTGAATTAATTACTGGAGAATCTATTGCAGCAGGTGATGTGATTATTGGACTTCAGTCGAGTGGCATTCATTCAAATGGATATTCACTTGTTCGCCAAGTGATTAAAGATTTAGATTTAAATAAATCTTATGACGGTTTGTCACAAACATTAGGTGAAGCAGTCATGGAGCCAACTAAAATATATGCAAAATCAGTTAAAAAAGTTACTAACGCATTAACAGTAAAAGGTATTACACATGTAACAGGCGGTGGTTTTTATGAAAACTTCCCACGTATGTTACCAGAAGGTTTAGGTGTTGAAATTGATAAAACAACTTGGGAAACACCTGAAATTCTTTCATTCATTCAAGAAAAAGGAAACATTTCAGAAGAAGAGATGTATGGTGTGTTTAACATGGGTGTTGGGATGGCATTAGTCGTAAATAAAGAAGACGTTACTCAAACACTATCTGTTTTAAAAGAAGCTGGAGAAACAGCTTTTGAAATGGGAACAATTATTGATCAAAAAGGGGTTCAATTTAAATGAATATGGGAAAACGTGCGAATGTAGCTGTATTTGCATCAGGCACTGGGAGTAACTTTGATGCAATTATGAATTCACCAGATCGAAACTTTGATGTTGTTCGCTTAGTATCTGATAAACCAAAAGCACATGTAATAGGAAAAGCAGCATCATTTGGGATTCAAACGATTGTTTTTAATCCAAGTGAGTATGAAGGTAAAGTAGCGTATGAAGAAGAATTGCTTGATCAATTAAAAAAAGCACGTGTTGAATGGATTGTTTTAGCTGGTTATATGCGTGTTATAGGAAAAACAATTTTAGATGCTTATGAAGGAAAAATTGTTAATATTCATCCGTCACTATTACCATCGTTTCCAGGGATTGATGCGATTGGTCAAGCACTTGAAGCGGGGGTAAAAGTTTCAGGTGTCACAATTCACTATGTAGATGAAGGTATCGATACTGGAGAAATTATAGCTCAAGAAGCTGTTACAGTGTTTCCGCATGATACAAGAGAATCTTTTCAAAGAAGAATTCAACAAGTCGAACATAAATTATATCCACGTGTATTAAATAAATTAACAGCAGAATAAGGAGTTTACCAATGACAAAAAGAGCTTTGATTAGTGTTTCAGATAAAACAGGAATTATTGAATTTGCTAAAGGATTAAATGACTTAGGTTATGAAATTTTATCAACAGGTGGTACGTTAAAACAATTATTAGATGCAGGTGTGACGGCAATTGCTGTTGATGATATTACTAATTTTCCAGAAATATTAGGTGGCCGTGTAAAAACGTTACACCCGAATATTCATGGCGGTTTATTAGCTAAGCGTAATGATGAAAGTCATGTTAAAGAGTTAGCTGATAATAAAATTGATCCAATTGATTTGGTTGTTGTTAACCTTTATCCATTTAAAGAAACATTAGCTAAATCAGATGTCAGTCATGAAGAGATTGTTGAAAATATTGATATTGGTGGACCAACGATGTTACGCGCTGCAGCAAAAAACTATCAAGATGTAGCAGTAATTGTTGATCCTAATAAGTATGATAGTACATTAGAATTGTTAAAAAATGATGTATTAACTATTGAAGTCCGTAAAGAGTTTGCAGCTGAAGTATTTCGTCATACAGCACATTACGATAGTATGATTGCAAATTATTTCACAGAAGAAACAGGCGATCTATTTACACCAACATTTTCACGAACATTTGAACGTGTTCAGTCACTTAGATATGGTGAAAACCCACATCAAGAAGCGACATTTTATGAAATTCCTAATTACCAGGGAATTAGCCTAGCAACAGCAAACCAATTACATGGTAAAGAATTATCTTACAACAACATTCAAGATGCGAACGCAGCACTTGAAATTGTTTTAGAATATGATGAGCCAGCAACAGTAGCGGTAAAACATATGAATCCATGTGGAATTGGTTTAGCAGACGATTTATCAACGGCATTTACGCGTGCCTATGAATCAGACCCAATCTCTATTTTTGGTGGGATTATCGCATGTAACAGAGAAGTCGATGAAGCGACAGCTAAGCAAATGAAAGAAATATTTCTTGAAATAGTAATTGCTCCAAGTTTTACAAAAGAAGCTTTAGAGATTTTACAAGAAAAGAAAAATATTCGCTTACTTTCAATTCCTATGGATAAAGACATTGATGTTTATGAAAAAATGACTTCTGTTAAAGGTGGTTTGTTAGTTCAAACAAACGATCAAGGTACAGTTACTGAAGCTGATTTAACAGTTGTTACCGATGTTAAACCGACAGATTCAGAAATTGAAGATTTATTATTTGCTTGGAAAGCTGTTAAGCATGTTAAATCAAATGCGATTGTTCTAGCTAAAAATAAACAAACAGTAGGTATTGGTGCCGGTCAAATGAATCGAATTGGTGCAGCAGTTATTGCTTTAAAACAAGCAGGCGAAAAAGCTAAAGGATCAGTACTAGCATCAGATGCATTTTTCCCAATGCCAGATACAGTGGAAGCGGCTATTGAAGCAGGTGTTACTGCAATTATTCAACCAGGTGGATCAAAGCGCGACCAAGATTCAATTGATAAGTGTAATGAACATGGCATTGCAATGGTAACTACAAGTATGCGTCATTTTAAACATTAAAATAAAGGATGGATACAAATGAAAATATTAGTTGTTGGCCGTGGTGGTCGCGAACATAGTGTGATAATGCATTTAGAAAAAAGTGAAAAAGTTAGTGAAATTTATGCAGCACCAGGAAATGGTGGGATTGAACAACATGCAAGATGTGTTGATATTGATGAGATGGATATCCAAGGATTAATTAAGTTTGCAAAAGAAACTGAAATTGATTTAACCATCGTTGGTCCAGAAAACCCATTAAATGCTGGTATTGCAGATGAGTTTGAAAAAGAAAATTTAAAAATATTTGCACCACGTAAAAATGCTGCTATTTTAGAAGGTAGTAAAGATTTTGCAAAGCAGTTTATGATGCGTCATGAGATTCCAACTGCAAGCTATGAAACTTTTACAGACCCTGAAGCGGCAAAGGCTTATATTGAAAAACAGGGAGCACCAATTGTAATTAAAGCAGATGGGCTTGCTGAAGGTAAAGGCGTAACAGTTGCTTTAACTGTTGACGAAGCACTTGAAGCAATTAATGAGATGATGGTTGAAAAATCATTTGCAGAAGCGGGACAAACGATTGTCATTGAAGAATTTTTAGATGGTCGTGAATTTTCACTGATTGCTTTTGTTCATGAAAATAATGTATTTCCAATGTTAGCTGCCAGAGATCACAAACGCGCTTATGATAATGATCAAGGGCCAAACACAGGAGGAATGGGTTCATTTGCACCTGTGCCAGATATTACACCAGACATTTTAGAATTTACAACGCGCGAAGTTTTACAAAAAGCTGCTGATGGTCTAATGAAAGATGGTAGACCGTTTACTGGTATTTTATATGCTGGTTTAATGCAGACTAAAGAAGGTACTAAAGTAATTGAATTTAACACACGTTTTGGAGATCCTGAAACACAAGTCGTTTTACCACTATTAGAAAATGACTTATTACAAGTTATTGTTGATGTTATGGATAATAAAGACCCACAATTAAAGTGGAAAGATGAGGCTTGTGTGGGTGTTGTTTTAGCATCAAAAGGCTATCCAGGTGAATACAAAAAAGATGTTTTAATTCCTACAAAAGAAATGAATAATGATACTTTTGTAGTTCAAGCAGGTACTAAAAAGACAGATAAAGGGATTGTTTCAAACGGTGGCCGTGTCTTGTTAGTCGGAGCAACAGGAGAAACTTTAGCAAAAGCTGCAGAGAAAGCTTATGCATATTTAACAGTTTATGATGAAACAGATGATTTCTTTTATCGTTCAGATATAAGTCGTTAATATTAAAAAAGCAAGCATAATGATATTTATTATGCTTGCTTTTCTTTATTTTAATAATAAATGAACCGTTTTCACAAAACTATCATAATTTGCTCTAATTTGATATCGATGTTTAATAAATATGTGTTAGAATAGATTTATATTAAGTTATTGGAGAGTTGTATACTATGGAACACGGACAATTTTGGAGAAACAAGGAACTAAGAGAACATATATCAGTCATTGATGAAAAATTATCACCAACAATTATTTTAAAAAATGGTGTTTATTTAAATGTGTTTACAAAAATGTGGCTTGAAGCAAATATTTGGATTTACCATGACCGGATTATTTATGTAGGGGAAAAACTACCTGAAAATTTAACAAACGTGGAAGTTGTAGATTGTACTGGTCAGTACTTAGTGCCTGGGTATGTTGAGACACACGCGCATCCATTTCAATTGCATAATCCTGAAGAATTAGGTCATCATGCAGGGAAATACGGAACAACAACATTGATTAATGATAACTTAGGAATTTTTAATTTAAAGAATAAAAAGAAAGCGCTATCACTAATTGATGCTTTTCACGAATTACCTATTTCAATGTTTTGGTGGGGAAGATATGATTCACAGACAGCTTTACGTCAAGAGGAATTGATTTATACAACAGCTGATTTATTTAAATGGTTAGAACATCCTGCGGTTGTTCAAGGTGGCGAATTAACAGCATGGCCCGAACTTTTAGCAGGCGATGATCGTTTGCTTTATTGGATACAAAAGACAAATCAATTAAAAAAGCCTGTGGAGGGTCATTTAGCTGGTGCTTCCAAAGAAGTATTAACAAAATTAAAATTGTTTGGTGTGAGTTCAGATCATGAAGCACTAACAGGTCAAGAAGTGCTTGATCGCTTGGAACAAGGTTATCATGTTGCACTTCGTTATTCATCATTACGTTCAGACTTACCTGATATACTCACAGATCTGGAGCATCTAGGGTTAAATCATTTTGATGATCTGTCATTTACGACTGATGCATCAAGTCCGAAATTCATTGAAAAAGGTTTAATTAATTTATGCATTGACATTGCGATTATGCAAGGTGTTCCATTAGTCGAAGCTTATCGTATGGGATCTTATAATGCAGCTAAACATATTAAATTAGATGACGTGGTTGGAAGTATTGCTCCAGGAAAAATCGCAAATATTAATATTTTATATGATAAATCAGATCCCAATCCATTAAGTGTTATAGCAAAAGGAGAATGGTTAGTTAAAGAAGGCTATGTTATGCCTTATCAACAACATATTAACTGGTCTGAATATAAAACTGAAAATATTAAATATGATTGGGATTTATCAGAAGATGATTTACAATTTTCAATTCCAATAGGTCTAAAAGTAGAGAGTGACATAATCATGAAACCATATGCTGTGGGTGCAGATATAACGACAGATATCTTACCTGATAAAACGCCAGATGCTTTTTTATTATTAATTGATCAATATGGTAAATGGCGTGTAAATTCTGTTATAAATGGTTTTACAGATTCACTAGGCGGTTTAGCCAGCTCATATTCAACAACAGGTGATGTAATATTCATAGGCAAAAATAAAGATGATATTTTAATAGCAGCAAAAAGATTAAAAGAAATCGGCGGCGGAATTGTTTTAGTTGATCAAGGTGAAATAATTTATGAATTGAAATTAGCATTAAATGGAACAATGTTTATTGGTGGGATGGAAACATTAATTAATAAAGAAAAAGAATTTAATCGTATATTAAATAAATATGGCTATCCATTTGAAAATCCATTATTTAATTTACTTTATTTATCAGCTACAAGTATTCCTTATTTAAGAATCACGCAACAGGGTCTTTATGATGTTGTAAAACGAGAAACAATTGTACCTGCAAATATGCGTTAAATAACTTATAAGGAGAATAAAATGAAAACTAAAATAGGCATAGTCCTTGTTATATTTATTTTTATCTTAGCAGGTTGTTCTTTCAATTCAAAAAATAATGAGATTTATCCGCTAACGGGATTAAAAGCGGATAAAGATAAAAATAATCGTCCGATTAGTGTCATGGTCAATAATCATCCAGATGCACGACCGCAAACAGGTTTATCAGAAGCAGATATGGTTTTTGAAATTTTAGCAGAAGGTAATATCACGAGGTTTTTAGCAATATTTCAAAGTGAACAACCAAAAGTTGTTGGCCCTGTTAGAAGTGCACGAGAATATTATTTTGAACTTGCCAAAGGTTACGATGCTTTATATGTTTATCATGGATCAGCAAAAAAAGTAGAAAAAAAACTCCAAGCAAGTGGTGTTGATTCAATTAATGGTGCATTTCATGATGACGATAAAAAACTATTTAAACGTGAAGATTTTCGTGTAGCCCCTCACAATTCATACGTCTTACTCGATGCAGTTTATGATCAGGCAGAAAAAACAGGTTATAAACTTGAAAGTAAGCAAAAACCTTTAACTTTTTTAAAGGAAGATCAGGAAGTAGAGGGCGAATCTGTTAACGAAATTAAAATTGATTATGCATCATCATTGGTAGAGTATACTTATGATGCGACAAATGAGACATACTTACGTTATAATGATAGTGAACAAACGGTAGAATTAACAGACGAAAAACCTATTGAGATTGATAATGTATTGATTGTTAAGATGGACCATAAAACAATTGATAATGAAGGACGTCGAGCAATTGATATTGAATCAGGTGGCGACGCTTATTTGTTTCAAAAAGGCCAAGTTCAATCTGTCGAATGGGAAAATTCAGACGGTAGAATTATACCTGTTAAATCAGGTGAAGAAATTGGTTTAGTTAAAGGAAAGACGTGGATTAACGTAGTACCAACGACATATGAATTAAAAGACGAACTAATATTTAATGAATAGCACGAGGAGGTTTATTGGTGCAAATAGATAAATTACGCGGTGAACAATTAGATCAATTGTTTGACGCCATGTTAACGATTGAAACACGTGAGGAATTTTATCGTTTCTTTGATGACTTAGCAACGATGAATGAAATTCAATCGCTCGCCCAACGTTTGCAAGTTGCTAAAATGTTGGACCAAGGGGATACATACAGTCAAATTGAAAAAGAAACGAAAGCATCGACTGCAACAATCTCAAGGGTAAGGCGATGTTTGGACTATGGTAGTGAAGGATATAAAATAGCACTCAAACGATTGAATGATAAATAGACAAATCTAAGCAACCTTATTCTATATAATAGAATAAGGTTGCTTCTTTTAAATAAATTTTAGCTAATTATTCAATACATCTAGATATATTTGCTATAATGGATTGAGTGTATATTATGGAGGTTGCTTATATTGATTGATAAAGTAAAAAGCTGGCAACATATTTTTAAATTAGATCCAGCTAAAACAATTAGTGATATTGATTTAGAAAAAATTAAACAATCTAATACTGATGCTTTAATAGTTGGTGGAACAGATAATATAGATGCAACTAACGTAATGGATTTAATGTTAAGATTAACAGATACATCTCTTCCAGTGATATTAGAAGTGTCAACAAAAAAAGCAATTATTCCAGGGTTTGACTATTATTTTATCCCCTTTGTTTTAAATAGTCAGGAAAAAAAGTGGATGATGGATATTCATCATCACACGATAAAAGAATATAAAGAATACTTAGATTATGTAGACTTTTTCGTAGAAGGATATTGTATTTTTAATGAAGAAGCTAAAGTATTCCAAAAAACAAATTGTCTAAAACCAACAATTGAAGATGCGGTGGCTTATGCGTATATGGCTGAAAACATTTTTAAATTGTCGAGTTTTTATGTTGAATATAGTGGTATGTATGGAGATATTGAAGTACTTAAAGAAGTAAGCAAAGAATTAAATGAAACACTCCTTTTTTATGGTGGTGGCATAAAAAACTTAGCTCAAGCAAAAGAAATGAGTGCTTATGCAGATGTTATTATCGTAGGAAATGCTATTTATGAAGATATTAATCAAGCATTAGCAACAACTCAAATAAAAAAGTAGTGAAATATTTATAGGCGGTGTTAGTGTGAATGAAATTGAATTATTAAAAGGATTAAATCATGAGCAACAAGAAGCTGTTAAGCATACAGAAGGCCCCCTCCTTATTATGGCAGGAGCTGGAAGTGGTAAGACACGAGTACTAACGCATCGGATTGCGTATTTAGTTGATGAAAAACGTGTGCCACCATATAACATCTTAGCGATTACTTTTACAAACAAAGCAGCAAAAGAAATGAAAGAACGTGTAGAAAGTCTTGTTGGTCATGAAAGTTATCAAATTTGGGTATCAACATTCCACTCAATGTGTGTTAGAATTCTGCGTCGTGATATTGAACAAATTGGTTATAATAGAAACTTTACAATTTTAGATAGTAGTGATCAACAAACAGTCATTAAACAAGTGCTTAAAAATTTAAATATTGATCCAAAAAACTTTGAACCACGCGCAATGATTGGTCAAATTAGTAATTTAAAAAATGAATTAATTACACCTGAAGAATATAGTAAAACAGCAAATAATTATTTTGAAAAAGAAGTAGCAAAAATTTATCACGCATATCAAAAAATGCTCAGAAAAAATGAAGCATTGGATTTTGACGATTTAATTATGCAAACTATTCATTTATTTGAACGTGTACCAGCAACGTTAGAATATTATCAAAATCGTTTTCAATATATCCATGTTGATGAGTATCAAGATACAAACCATGCTCAGTATTATCTAGTTAAATTATTAGCAGATAAATATAAAAATTTATGTGTTGTCGGTGACTCAGATCAATCTATTTATCGTTGGCGTGGAGCTAACATAGCTAATATTTTATCTTTTGAAAAAGATTATCAAGATGCAACAACAATTTTACTTGAACAAAATTATCGCTCAACAAAATCAATTTTAGATGCAGCAAATGAAGTGATAAAACATAATAAAGGTAGACAAGTTAAAAAATTATGGACTGATAATCAAAGTGGTGAAAAAATTAATTATTATCAAGGCTCTTCTGAACGCGATGAGGCGCTATTTATTACTGAAACGATTCAAAATTTAATAGGTGATAAAAAATACACACCAAGTGAAATTGCTGTACTTTATCGAACAAACGCCCAATCTAGAGCCATTGAAGATGCCTTTATGAAATCAGATATCACTTATCAAATGATTGGTGGTCAGAGATTCTATGATCGTAAAGAAATTAAAGATATGATTGCTTATTTACGCTTAATTACCAACCCCGACGATGATATTAGTTTTGAGCGTGTTGTCAATGTACCAAAACGAGGTGTCGGAGCAACATCAGTTGAACGGTTAAGAACGTATGCGACAGAACATGATATCTCATTTTATCAAGCAGCAAAAGAAGTTGATTTTACAGGAATAACAAAACGCACAGCAAATACAATTGCTAGTTTTCAGCAAATGATTGAAAACTTTAATCAACAACAAGACTTTTTAACTGCGACAGATATAGTAGAGGAAGTCTTGGAAAAAACAGGGTATATTGAAGCACTTAAAAAAGAAAATTCAATTGAAGCAAATAGTCGCATTGAAAACTTAGAAGAGTTCCAAACAGTGACAAAAGAGTTTGAAAAAAATGCCGAAGAAGATAAATCATTAATTGCCTTTTTAACAGATTTAGCTCTTATTGCAGATATTGATTCAATGGATGATGATGATATAGATAATAATGAGAAAGTAACTTTAATGACACTCCATTCTGCTAAAGGTTTAGAATTTCCAGTCGTCTTTTTAATCGGTATGGAAGAAAATGTTTTCCCACATAGTCGATCGATGATTGATAATGATGAGATGGAAGAAGAAAGAAGACTTGCTTATGTGGGTATTACGCGAGCAGAAAAAGAATTATATTTAACTCACGCTCAAATGCGAACATTATATGGTAGAACGAATATGAACCCCATTAGTCGATTTATCAAAGAAATTCCTGTTGACTTAATTGAACCAGTCGAAAGGGATTCAGGTCCAACGTTTACAAGTAATAATTCATTTGGCAAACAAAAAGATGTGTTTAGTCAACGTCGCGTCAATACAAGTAAACAAGAACAACCAATGAAGCGAAAAGCAAGACAAGCAAAAACAACCGGTGCTGAAAATGAAACATGGAAAACTGGCGACAAAGCAAATCACAAAGTATGGGGTGTAGGAACAGTCGTTAGAGTTCAAGGTGATGATGAAGCGATGGAACTTGATATTGCCTTTCCAGCTCCAACAGGTATTAAAAGGTTGCTTGCAAAATTTGCCCCGATTACGAAGGAATAAGAAGGTGTCTGAATGAGTAATGAAAAAATAAAACAAAGAATTAAAACATTAGTAGAACAGTTAAACCGTTATGCACACGAATACTATGTGCTTGATTCGCCGACAGTTCTGGATAAAGATTATGATGAATTATATCAAGAATTAGTTAAACTTGAAAATGAATACCCTGAATTTCAATTAAATGATTCACCAACACAGCGAGTGGGCGATACTCCTCTTACAGAGTTTGTTAGAGTAAGGCATAATATGCCAATGTATAGTCTAGGTAATGCGTTTAATGAGTCTGATTTATTAGACTTTGATCGTCGGATTAAAGACCGCACATCAGAGTCAGTCGAATACATTTGTGAATTAAAAATTGATGGTTTAGCTATATCACTTACCTATGAAGCGGGTCAATTTGTTCAAGGAGCCACGAGAGGTGATGGAACAATTGGTGAAGATATTACAGCTAATTTAAAAACAATTAATAGTATCCCGCTTTCCATTAAAGAATCAGGATCAATTGAAGTGCGTGGCGAAGCTTACATGCCTAAATTAGCATTTGATGAGTTAAATGAATCACGCTTAAAAAATGAAGAAGCATTATTTGCAAATCCAAGAAATGCTGCTGCAGGTTCATTAAGACAATTAGACTCAAAAATTGCCGCAAAACGTCATCTAGACGTATTTATGTTTGGTTATGGTATGTGGGAAAATGCTAAAGAACAAGCAACACATAGTGAGCGATTAGCTTACTTAAGTAAGCTTGGTTTTAAAACAAATCAAGAATGGAAAAAATTTACACGAATTGAAGATGTACTTGAATATGTCGCATATTGGACAGAACATCGACATGATTTACCCTATGAAATTGATGGTATAGTCATTAAAGTTAATCATTTACAGTTACAAACTGACCTCGGTCATACAGCACGTAATCCTAGATGGGCAATTGCTTATAAATTCCCAGCTATTGAAGCAACAACAACTTTGACTGATATCGAACTGAGCGTAGGAAGAACAGGAGTCGTTACGCCAACAGCTATTTTGGAACCTGTTTTAATCGATGGATCAACGGTTGGCCGAGCAACATTACATAATGCAGATCAAATAAAACTCTTAGACGTTAGAATTGGCGATAAAGTTATTTTAAAAAAAGCAGGAGACATTATTCCTAAAGTAGTCCGTGTGATTACAGCAGATAGAACAGGTAATGAAATCCCTTATGAAATGCCAAAAACATGTCCAGCTTGTGAAAGTGATTTAGTGCATTTGGATGATGAAGTTGCATTAAGATGTTTAAATCCAGATTGTCCAGCTCAGTTAAAAGAAGGATTAATTCATTTCGTCTCACGTGAAGCAATGGATATAAAAGGGTTAGGGGAACGAGTGGTTGAACAACTTTATAATGAATCATTAGTTAGTTCAATCGCCGATATTTATACATTAGAAAAATCTCGCTTACTTACTTTAGAGCGCATGGGCGAAAAGTCTGTTAATAACTTACTTGAAGCAATCGAGGCTTCTAAAAATAATTCACTAGAAAAACTAATTTTCGGTTTGGGTATTCGTCATATAGGTACAAAAGCAGCTTCAATATTAGCTGTGAACTTTAAAACAATGGATGCTCTAATGAAAGCAAATTATGACGATATTGTAGCAATTGATGAAATTGGCGAAATTATGGCCGAGTCAATCATTAAATATTTAAATGAACCACACGTTAAAGAACTATTAAATAGTTTAGCTGAAATGGGTATTAACATGACATATACAGGCCCAGCACTAGAACAGTTAGAAGATGAAGATTTATTATTTGCCAATAAAAAAATAGTTTTAACTGGAAAATTAGCAAACTACACTCGTCGTGAAGCAAAAGAAGTAATCGAACGTTTAGGCGGTGAAGTGACAAGTAGTGTGAGTAAAAATACAGATATTGTACTTGCAGGAACAGACGCAGGGTCAAAATATGATCAGGCAGTTAAATTAGAAGTTGAGATTTGGGATGAAGAGACATTTAAAAAAGAAACAGACGGGAAGTGATTTGAAGATGAGAAAATTCATTCTCTTAATCAGTGTTTTGCTTATTGTAACAAGTTGTGCACCATCACGTGATTCTGGAAAATCAGAAGATAATGAACCAGAAACAGAAGAAGCTACAGAAGAAAAAGTCTCAATTATTCCAAATTATAAAGTATCTGAAAATCAGTATCAAATTATGCTTCCATATCAACCTAGTGAAGCAAGAGGAACAATCACAAACCAAATTGCTAACCGATTAGATATCGATGAAATGGAGGAGGGATTAAGACGTCACTCAGTAAAAAGTTTTAATCCTGATGATCACTTTTTTGAAGAAGGTCAATATTTAACAACAGATTTCATTTTTGATAAAATCGAAGAAAATAACCCTGATCAAAAGAAGCTTAAATCTAGAGAAGATCATGAAAACAATCCAAGAATATTTTCCCATATACTTGAACAAAATTACCTAAAGAAAACTAATGATGATAATGTAGAACTTGCTGGTGTTTCTTTTGGTATTGCATTAAAATCGGTTTATCGCTATCAAACAAAAGAAGGCGGTCCATTTTATGAATATAAAATAAGTAAAAAAGAAGCAACAGAAAAAGGGGAAGAAATTGCTAGTAATCTTGTAAAAGAATTACGTAAAATTGAAGAACTTGAAAATGTTCCAATGATGATTGCCTTATATCAAGAAGAAAGTGTTGCATCACAAGTTCCAGGTAATTTTATAAAACAAGCTAATGTTAAAGCGGGTTCTGATAAATTAGGGAAATGGGAAAATATAGCTGAAAAGTATGTTCAGTTTCCGTCAACAGAAGGAAAGAAAGATTATGTAGATGATTATGAAAAAGTAAATAAATTTGGCACACTTGTTGCTGAATATTTCCCAAATTATGTTGGTGTTATTGGTGAAGGGCTTTATATTGAGGATAATTTAATTTCATTAAGTATCAATATCCCGATTGAATTTTATGGAAAAAATGAAATTATAGGATTCACTCAATATATATATGGCCTTGCTGATAAAACATTTTCTAAAAATCATGAATTAGAAATTAAAGTAACGTCCTCGAATCAAGTAGAAAGTATTTTGTATCGAGAAGCAAATGAAGATAAGTTAAATGTTCATATTCTTCATTAAATAAACAAGTAATAAGAGAATTAACAATCATGTTAATTCTCTTTATTTTTATTTATAAGTTATTTAATAATTGATGATAGTTTAGTATTAAAGCTTTCTTTATGAAATTTTTTTTAATTATGTTATAGTAGTCATGAGATGTAAGCGCTTTAAAATGGGGTTGAAAATATGAATATTCCATTAAAAAATCTTAAAACGATTAAAATCAGGAGGATGATTATTTTATGGTAGTACCTTATAAACATGAACCATTTACAGATTATACATTAGCAGAAAATAAAGCAGCATTAGAAGATGCACTCAAACAAGTTGAAGCAGATTTAGGAGGCGAATATCCATTAATCATTAATGGCGAACGCATCACGACTAAGAATAAAATTACTTCAGTAAATCCTGCGAATCCAGATGAAGTAATCGGGATAGTTTCAAAAGCTGATAAAGAATTGGCTGAAAAAGCAATGAAAGTTGCAGATGAGACATTTGAAACGTGGAGAAAATCAGATCCGGTATTTCGTGCTGATATTTTATTCCGAGCAGCTGCGATTATTAGACGCCGTAAATTAGAATTTACAGCATATTTAGTAAAAGAAGGTGGAAAACCTTGGAATGAAGCGGATGGAGATGTCGCAGAAGGAATTGATTTTTTAGAGTATTATGGAAGACAGATGATAGAATTAAAGAATGGTGCATATGTTGAAAGTCGGCCAATTGAAGCAAACCGATTTGATTATATTCCTCTCGGTGTTGGCGTTGTTATCTCACCATGGAATTTCTTATTTGCAATTATGGCAGGGACAACTGTTGCCGCAATGGTATCAGGAAATACGGTTTTATTAAAGCCAGCAAGTACAACACCTGTTATTGCTTATAAATTTATGGAAGTTTTAGAAGAAGCTGGTTTACCAAAAGGTGTTATTAACTACATTCCTGGTCCTGGAAGTGAGGTCGGTGATTACTTAGTAGATCATCCACGGACACGTTTTGTCAGCTTCACCGGTTCACGTGAAGTAGGCACACGTATATTCGAACGTGCCGCAATCGTTCATGAAGATAAAGGACAAAAGTGGTTAAAACGAACGATTATTGAAATGGGTGGTAAAGATACCATTATTGTTGATTCTGATGCTGATTTAGAATTAGCTGCACAATCGATTGTAAATTCAGCATTTGGTTTTTCAGGACAGAAATGTTCAGCTTGTTCACGTGCGGTCATACATGAAGATGTTTATGATGAAGTTGCAAGTCGGATTGTTGAATTAACAAATGAAAAAAGTGCAGGAGATCCAGCAACGAATGAACATTTTACTGGGCCTGTCATTGATCAAGCTGCTTTTGATAAAATTTCAAACTATATTGAAATAGGTAAAGAAGAAGGTGAACTGCTTGCAGGTGGTAATGGCGATGACTCCAATGGTTGGTTTATTCAGCCAACGGTGTTTGGTAATGTCGATCCTAAAGCACGTATCATGCAAGAAGAGATTTTTGGACCTGTTGTTGGTTTAACGAAAGCTAAATCATTTGATGAAGCGATTGAAATTGCTAATAATACAGATTATGGTTTAACAGGTGCTGTGATTACAAATAATCGTAAACATATCGAACAAGCACGTAGGGATTTTCATGTTGGTAATTTGTACTTTAACCGAGGATGTACAGCAGCAATTGTTGGCTATCAACCATTTGGTGGATTTAATATGTCAGGAACAGATTCAAAAGCAGGTGGACCTGATTATCTAATTCATCATATGCAAGGAAAATCTACATCAGAAATGTTTTAGTAAATAAGGAATTGGGGGGATTACTTATGGATAATCCTGTAAGAAATTTCTTTATTTCATTGTCTGATAATGAATTTTTAAACCAAGCAGCAAAACGATGGGGCTTAAAGTTAGGTGCCCAAAAAGTTGTTGCAGGATTAACGATTGAAGAGACAATGAAAAAAATAAAAGAATTAAATAACCAAGGGATTAGTTGTACAATCGATAACTTGGGTGAGTTTGTTCATGAAAGAAGTGAAGCTATTGCAGCTAAGGAACAAATCATTAATGTTGTTAAAGCCATTCATGCACATGAAGTTGATGCACATATTTCTTTAAAGGCTTCACAATTAGGACTAGACATTGACTATGATTTTTCATTAAAAAATATTGAAGAGATTGTCGCTTTAGCTTCAGAATATGGCATATTTATTAATATGGATATGGAAAATCATGAACGTTTACAATTATCATATAATTTGCTAGATGAATTAAGTAAAAAATACGATAATATTGGTTCTGTAATTCAAGCTTATTTTTACCGAGCCGAAGAAGATTTAAAAAAACGTCATAACTTAAAAATACGCCTTGTAAAAGGGGCTTATAAAGAAGCACCTGAAGTTGCTTTTCAAACAAAAGAAGAGATTGATGCTAATTTTATAAAATTAATTGAATGGAATTTATTACATGGTAAGTATACATCGATTGGTACACATGATCATATGGTTATAAATCATGTTAAGAAATTTGCCAAGAAACATAATATTTCCAAAAAATCTTTTGAATTTCAAATGTTGTATGGATTTAGAGAAGACTTGCTTATTTCTCTTAAACAAGAAGGTTACACGTGTTGTTCATATATTCCATTTGGCAAAGATTGGTATGGTTATTTTATGAGACGGTTAGCAGAACGTCCGCAAAATATAAATTTACTTATTAAACAAATTTTTAATAAAAAAACAAATACAGTTATAGGTTTAGGCATTGGTATATTAGCTATTACTAAACTTATTCAAGAAACTAAAAAATAAGCTGAATATTCAGCTTATTTTTTTAAATTTATGTATCTATTTATCTGAAAATAAGCGATAATAAAAGAAAAGAGGTGAGATGATGAACCTTTCAAAATTAGAAAAAGAAGGTAAAAAATGGGTAGAGGATGGAATTATCACCGAGGAACAACTCACATTAATTTCCAATCGTTATACTAAGCAAGATGCTAATGTTTTAGTTATTTTATTCGCTATCTTATTGACAAGTTTAGCGCTCTTAACATTTATCTTTTCTGATTGGGCACAAGTTGCCCATCTATCACGTGTAATAATTATTTTAGGCTTTACAATAAGTTTGTATATTTTAGGAGATCAATTATATAACAAAAAACATGTTTTGTATGGAATTAGTTTTATTATATTAGGATATATTGGCTTTGCAGCAAGTTTATTTTTAGTTATTAATAATTATGAGGTTGTTCTCTATAATAGCTGGCCCTTTGTTCTTTTATCATTAACAGGTTTAGGATTATACTTTATATACAATCATTTACTTTTGTTTTACTTGAGTATAGTGATTTTAACATTTGGACAATTATTCTCTGAGTTTAGTTATACAACTTATAGCTATGCTTTATTAGCTATATTAATCATCGGATTTGGTTACTTTACGATCCGTCATGCAAATAAACTCGTCGCTTATTTATTTGGAATTAGCTTAGTAATAAATCTAGTCAGTTTAGCATTATCATTTGAAGGAAATTACTACTGGTTTATTGTTTATATGTTTGCTTTTTATTTAGTAGCACATTTTATTCCAAACGAAGTCCTTTCAAAACCTTTCAAATTACTCAGTTTGGGTAGTATGTTTATTTATAATATGTTTCAAGCAACATGGCTTCAAGATGGTTATTATCAAGATGAAATAAAGTTAAGTGGTCTGTTTTTAGTAATATTATTAATCCTGATCGCCTTTATGATTATTATTAAGCGAGTAACATTTAAAACAATTGATTATGTTTATCTACTATTATTTATTCCAACTATTTATTTACCATATGCGTCGCTCATAACGATTTTAATATTATTTACCTTGTCAGCAGCGCTGTTAATTATCGGTTATAAACATGAACGCCATCAATTAATTACGTACGGAACGGTTGCGTTTTTATTAAGTACGCTAACTGTTTATATTGAATTTGCATGGAATGTAATGAATAAATCACTGTTTTTCTTAATAGGTGGTTTAATTCTCTTTAGTTTTAGTCTGTTATTAGAAAGAAATCGTCGTCAACTAAAAGAGAAAAAGGAGGTGGAGTAAATGAAACGTATTTTATTCTACAGTCTCATACTCTTTCAAGTGATTGCTGTTTCAATCGTCGTGATTCAATATAATTTAATTGATGTATATGGTAAAAATGCTACATTTAAAGTTCATCAATACGATAAAGAAGATGAATATTACTATGAAGAAAATATACACGATTTTGATAGTTATATGTTTGAATTAGAAATTAATAATATATCTAAAGGTAAATGGCATGGGAAAAAAGAAATTCAATATAATGACCGGGTTTATGTCTTATTAGAAGAAAATAAAGAAGGAATTTATGAAGTAGTCAAAGCAACAGACAAAGAGCTAACAGCAACTAAAGATAATCAACTTGTTTTAATTGGAAAAGAAATTTATGAAAATGACGAAAAAACGTATCATGTCAGTTACGATTTTGAAACAATTAATGTGAAAACGCATAAAGATTTAATAAAAGACTTAAAAATATCAGATATGAAAAAAGTAAGTTATAAATTTGCTCCATGGAATCAAAGTAAGCTGATAAATATTGAGTAAAAGAATCATCCTATAAAAGAAATTTTTATAGGATGATTTTAATTTTTAATCACGTTAACCTAACGGATATTTGCTATAATAGAGTTAACTCTGATATTATAGACAAGGAGATTAATTTTTAAAAGAGTATAAAATGATGGAATTATCATCTGAATAGCTTTAAAAATATCGGTAATTTTTACGGAGGTGAATGATATGGCTAAAATATCAAAGGAACAAGTTTTACATACAGCCAATTTAGCAACGCTTGCTATATCAGAAGAAGAAGCAGAAATGTTTAGTAATCAATTGACTGAGATTATTACATTCACAGAGAAAATTCAAAACATAAATACTGAAGGTGTTAAACGTACTATTTATGGTAATGACAATGATAATGTATTAAGAGAAGATAAAGCAGTTAGAACAATCACTCAAGAAGAAGCACTAAAAAATGCACCATCGCAAGAAAATGGTCACTTTAAAGTACCATCAATTATGGACTAAGGAGGAAGATTATGTCTTTATATCATTATTCAATTGAAGAATTAGTGAAATTATTACATAAAGGAGATTTAACGGCAGAAGAAACTGCTAAAATGTCACTTGACCGTATTAAAGAAGTAGATGATCAAGTGAAAGCATTTCTAACTGTTAATGAAGCTAACGTGTTAGCTGATGCAAAAAAACTAGATGAATCAACTGCACCTAAAGAAAGGTTATTTGGTATTCCAGGTGGAATAAAAGATAATGTAATGACTAAAGGTGTTCGAACAACATGTGCAAGTAAGTTTTTAGAGAATTTTGATGAACCATTATATAATGCAACATTATTAGAAAAATTAAACCAAGATCAAAGTTTAATGATGGGTAAAGTAAATATGGATGAATTTGCAATGGGCTCTACAACAGAAACCTCAGCCTATCATCCGACATATAACCCATGGAATTTAGAACATGTTCCAGGTGGTTCAAGTGGTGGATCAGCAGCAGCAGTTGCAGCAGGAGAAGTGATGTATTCAATCGGGAGTGATACAGGTGGTTCAATCCGTCAACCATCTTCATTCTGTGGTGTAATTGGCATGAAACCAACTTATGGTTTAATTTCACGTTACGGTCTTGTTTCACTTGCACCATCTCTTGATCAAGCAGGTCCAATTACAAGAACAGTTGAAGATAATGCTTATGTCCTTGAAACAATCGCAGGTCATGACGCATTAGATGCAACATCTGTTAATAAACCTGTACCAAAATATACAGATTCACTTCAAAAAGATGTTAAAGGACTTAAAATTGCAGTACCAAAAGAATTTTTAGGTGAAGGAGTTTCAGAAGAGGTTCGCGAATCAGTTATGAATGCACTTAAAATGTATGAACTTCTAGGTGCAACATGGGAAGAGGTTTCACTTCCACATTTAGCATATGCTGATGCTGCTTATAGTATTATTTGTAATGCTGAAGCATCTTCAAGTCTTGCACGTTTTGATGGTGTAAGATATGGAAAACGAGCTGATGAAACAGAAGATATGGTAGTAATGTTAAAGACTTCACGTGGTGAAGGATTTGGTGAAAATGTAAAACGTCGTATATTACTAGGTACAACAATGTTAAGTGCTGGATATACAGATACGCACTTTACAAAAGCACAACAAGTTAGAACGTTAATTAAAAATGATTTTGAAGCAGCATTTAAGCATTATGATGTAATTGTTGGACCAACTACACCAACAGAAGCTTTCAAAATCGGTGAAGAACCTAGTACCGAAGTTATGCATATGAGTGATATATTAACTGTACCGGTAAACTTAGATGGTTTACCAGCAATTTCTGTTCCTTGTGGTTTTACAGATGAAGGTCTACCATTAGGATTACAAATTATTGGTAAACATTTCGATGAAAGCACAGTTTACCAAGTTGCCTATGCATATGAACAAGCAACAAATCATCATAAAAAACGTCCAGATTTAGGAGGGGCGAACTAATGAAATATGAAACAGTCGTAGGTATAGAAGTCCATGTGGAATTAAAAACAAAATCAAAAATATTTAGTCCAAGTCCTAATGCTTTTGGTGAAGCACCAAACACAAATATTAATCCAAAAGATTTAGGGTTTCCTGGAACTTTGCCATTATTAAATAAAGAAGCAGTTGAATATGGTATGAAAGCAGCAATGGCGCTAAATTGTGAGATTGCTTCAGAAACAATTTTTGATCGTAAACATTATTTCTATCCAGATAGTCCTGCAGCCTATCAAATTTCACAAGATAAACAACCGATTGGTGAGCATGGTTGGATTGATATTGAAGTCGATGGGGAAAAGAAACGTATTGGTATTGAACGCATTCACCTAGAAGAAGATGCAGGTAAACTAACTCATAGTAGTGATGGTTCTTTAGTAGATTATAACCGCCAAGGTACACCATTAATTGAAATCGTATCTGAGCCTGATATTCGTACACCAGAAGAAGCGTATGCATATTTAGAAAAACTAAAAAGCATCATTCAATATACTGGTGTTTCAGATGTAAGAATGGAGGAAGGTTCTCTCCGTGCGGATGCGAACATTTCAATTCGTCCAGTTGGTGAAGAGAAATTTGGGACTAAAACAGAGTTGAAAAACTTAAACTCTTTTGCATTCGTTAGAGATGGAATAGCAGAAGAAGTTAAGCGACAAGCTAAAGTACTTGATGCAGGTGAAGAAGTTCAACAAGCCTCACGCCGTTATGACGAAAAAACAAAGAAATCTGTTTTAATGCGCATTAAAGGCGATGCAGATGATTATCGCTTCTTCCCAGATCCAGATATTCCACCGCTTCATATTGATGAAGAGTGGAAAGAGCGTGTAAGAAAAGAAATTCCAGAATTACCAGATGCGCGTCGAGCACGTTACATTGAAGAGATGGATTTACCAGCATATGATGCACAAGTTCTAACTGCAACAAAAGAAATGGCTGATTTCTTTGAAGAAACAGTTGATCATGGTGCAGATGTTAAACAAGTGTCTAACTGGTTAATGGGTGATTTACTTGGTTATATGAATAAAGAGCTTAAAGAGATTCAGGATTTACCTATTAAACCAAAAGACTTAGCTAAAATGATTGAATTGATTAAAAATGGTACAATTTCATCGAAAATAGCTAAACAAGTCTTTAATTACCTTGTTGAAGAAGGTGGCGATCCTGAAGCTTATGTTAAAAATAAAGGCCTCGTTCAAATATCTGATGAAGGTGAATTAACAAAAATCATTGGTGAAGTACTTGATGCTAACGAGCAATCTGTTACAGATTTTAAAGAAGGAAAAGGCCGTGCACTTGGATTCTTAGTTGGTCAAGTGATGAAGGCAACGCAAGGTCAAGCTAACCCACAAATGGTTAATAAAATCTTAAAAGAAGAAATAGAAAAAAGATAATTGGAATATTGAGGCTACAAAGTAAATGAATTTGTAGCCTCTTATTTTCGTTTTATGATAACGTATCTGTCTAGTTTAGGAGGTTATTAAATGAAAAAAGCCCGTATAATTTATAATCCTACAGCAGGTCGTGAGGTATTTAGAAGAGAATTGCCCACGGTTTTAGAGCGTTGTGAAATAGCTGGTTATGAAACATCTGCACATGCAACAATCGGTGCTGGCGATGCTGCATTAGCTGCTCAACGTGCGGCTGAAAATAAATTTGATTTAATTATTGTTGCTGGTGGCGACGGAACAATTAATGAGGTTATTCATGGTCTAGCAGACCTTGAATACAGACCGAAAGTTGGTATTATCCCTGCTGGAACTACTAACGATTTTGCTCGAGCTCTTTCAATCCCACTAAAAATCCATTTAGCTTTAGGTGTAATATTAAATGGTCAATCGATTCATTTAGATATCGGCCGGGTGAATGATCAACACTTTATTAATATTGCTGGTGGAGGCGATTTAACTGAACTTACTTATGACGTTCCAAGTGGAATGAAAGCAGTAATCGGTCAATTAGCGTATTATATGAAGGGTATTGAAATGCTACCGTCACTTAAACCAGTACATACACGAATTGAATATGATGATCAAGTATTTGAAGGAAAAATTATGTTATTTTTAGTGGCTAATACTAATTCAGTTGCTGGATTTGAAAAGTTAGCACCTAATGCATCAATTAATGATGGTTATTTTGATCTTATAATTTTAAAGAAAACAAATTTAGCTGAATTCTTAAAAATTGCTACTTCAGCTTTAAGAGGCCATCATTTAACTGATAAACAAATTATTTATGCTCAAGCAAAAAAAATTACGGTTTATCCAGAGGATAGGATGCAATTAAATATTGATGGTGAATATGGTGGATTATTACCAGGTGTGATTGAAAATCTTCAAGAACATATTGAATTTATGGTTCCACAAAAATTTATTGATCGGTCAAAAGAATTAACAAAATTAAATTAAACGAAACGATATTATCGTTTCGTTTTTTTTTACTATTTATTTAATTATAAAATGATATAATAATTTGCATAAAGGAGGAGGTTATCATGAGTAAAGAAAAAATAGGGGATTTATGGAAGGACTGGCGCCTACATGCTATTGTGCTAGGAATTGTTGTTATAACAGAATTGATTGGGACATTTTCAATTACTGTTGGTCCCGGTGTTATTTTATTATTACCTATGTTATATGCTTTAATTATTGGACTTGGTTTATTTTTTACACCACTTATTAAAGAAAAACAAGCTAAAAATGCAGAACCAATTATAGTGTTAGGTGTCGCACTATTGCTTGCTAAAATTGGTGTAATTATTGGTCCATCTTTACCTGAAGTGATTGCAGCAGGTCCTGCATTATTATTACAAGAGTTAGGTAATTTAGGGACAATTTTAATTGCTTTACCAGTTGCTATTTGGTTAGGGCTTGGAAGGGAATCAATTGGGATGACCCACTCTGTTGCTCGAGAACCTAATGTAGGATTAATCATGGATAAGTATGGGATGAATTCTCCTGAAGGTCGGGGCGTGATGGCAGTATATATTTTTGGAACTGTATTTGGAGCAGTGTTTATGGGATTAATCTCAGGATTTTTAGCTACGATTACGCCATTAAATCCATTATCATTTGCAATGGCTTCAGGAGTTGGTAGTGGAAGTATGATGGCTGCAGCAAGTGGCTCACTTATTGCTGCTTATCCAGAGTTAGAAACGCAAATAATTGCTTTTGCAGGTGCAAGTAATTTACTATCTCTTTCCACAGGTCTTTGGATAAGCATCTTTATTGGATTACCTTTGACAGAAAAATTCTATCAGTTACTGACAAGAAATAAAGGAGGTTGAGTGATTTGCTGAAAAACATTCAAGAATGGACTTATATTTTAGTTATTATTGGTTTAGCAGGTGTCATAGGGAATTGGGCAGGTTATGATGTCATGCCTCTTAAAGCATTGCCAGGAATGGGGATATTAATTGCAGTTTGTTTAGTAGGCTTTATTTTACATGATTTGATTCCAATAAATTTTCCGAGTATTGCGTATATTTCAATTATAGGTGTTGTCATTTCAATGCCATGGATGCCAGGATCAGATTATGTTGTTAAATGGACAAATGAAATTAATTTACTCGCTTTAACAACACCCATACTTGCTTATGCAGGTATTACAATTGGTCGTTCGTGGGCAGACTTTGTTAAGTTAGGATGGCGAACGCTTATTATTGCGACACTTGTGTTATTAGGGACTTTTTTAGGTTCTGCCATTATTGCAGAGGTTGTCTTACGTATCCAAGGACTTATATAAAAGCAAACTTTCTATTCATTAATGAGTAGAAAGTTTTTTTATATGTTAAAATTAAAGATAGTAAATAAAAAAGGAAGATAAAAATGTCTAAAGTGAAATTACCTGTTAGAAAAAATGATGAAATGACACTTATTTGTGAGGACTTAACTCACGAAGGAAATGGTGTGTGTAAAATAGATGGTTATCCATTATTTGTGCCAGGTATTTTACCAGAAGAAGAAGCGGTAATTCGTGTTGTAAAAACGAATAAACGTTTTGGATTTGGTAAATTAGTTGAGTTACTTAATGAAAGCCCAAACCGTGTTGAACCTCCTTGTCCGGTTTATTATAAGTGCGGTGGTTGTCAAACACAACATATGAGTGCAGAACTGCAAAGTAAGATGAAACAAACACAAATCGAACATCTCTTACAAAAAACAGCCCAATTACCTGATGTAAAAGTCAATCCAGTTATTGTGATGGATGAACCATGGCATTATCGTAATAAAATTCAAATGCCAGTTGGCGAAAAGAATGGTGAAATTATAACTGGTTTCTATCAGCCACGCAGTCACCGTATCATTGATGATATGGATACGTGTATGATCCAACATGAAATCGGTAATGAAATTTTAGCTGAAATAAGAATACTTGCAAATGAATTTGGCATTAGTGCTTATAACGAACGAAAACATCAAGGTGTATTACGTCATATTATTATTCGAACGGGCTATCAAACCGATGAGGTAATGGTTACGTTTGTGACAAATACAAAAGATCTACCACATTCAAAAAAGCTCATCGAGCGTCTTACAGAAAAATTTCCACAAATTACATCTATTATGCATAATGTTAACCCTAAGCAAACAAATGTGATCGTCGGAAGCAAGATGAATATATTATATGGAAATAAATATTTGTATGATAAAATCGGTGACTTAACATTTGGTATTTCTGCAGCATCATTTTATCAAGTGAATCCTGAACAAACTAAAAAACTGTATGATATTGCATTAGAATATGCTGATATTGATGAAAATGATACTGTCATTGATGCTTATTGTGGAATTGGCACAATTAGTTTATTTTTAGCACAACAAGCGAAATCGGTATATGGGATTGAAATTGTAAAAGATGCAGTGGATGACGCGAATATGAACGCGAAGCTAAACAATCTGACAAACGCAGAATTCCATTTAGGTGCTGCTGAAGAGTTAATGGTTGATTGGAAAGCAAATGGATTCAGCCCAGATGTTATTGTTGTTGATCCACCAAGAAAAGGGTGCGATCGCGCATTACTTGATGCGATGATGGAAATGGATCCTAAAAAAATTATCTATGTCTCATGTAATCCAGCAACACTTGCACGTGATTTAAAAGTGTTATCTGAACAATACGATGTTACAAAAGTGCAACCTGTTGATTTATTCCCGCAGACGCATCATGTGGAGTGTGTATCGTTGCTACAAAGAGAAACTATATAGAAATCCTTAGTTTTAAACACTTTCACAAGCATTTCGTGTTTGTGGGAGAAGGTGAAAAAACGAGAAATAAAGTACTGAAAA